>WBZL01000172.1_pt2 | contig 42995 bp, 26 predicted proteins | sample 5204291 | NCBI WGS metagenome assembly WBZL01 (sample SAMN12344345, study PRJNA552823) | activated sludge metagenome | biome: Activated sludge suspended growth; feature: Nitrification reactor; material: Wastewater; isolation source: activated sludge from nitrification reactor of wastewater... | reverse complement strand
TCACGTTCAACACCGTCACCACCACCCTGGCCATCCGCGATTCGGACGGCGTACCCCAATCCGGCGGCACAGGCCGATACCACCAGATCACCTGGGCCAACTGGAACAGCGAGGCCAATACCGTCATCGAACTGCTCCCCGGGCAATATACCTTTGAAGCCACCATCAACAACAGCCGCCAGACCAAAGTCATCGTCGTACCGGCCGATCCGGCGTTTGAAGCCACTTTTAACACCGTTACGACCACCGTCAACCTGTCCAACTGCGTCAGCGGCCTGGACGGCGCCCTTGTAAGATATCACCAACTGAGCTGGCAGGATTTCGGTACCACCGACGCGAACGGGAACGCGGTCAGGGAATTGCTGCCCGGCCAGTTCACCTTCGAGATCAACTACAACGGCGGCAAACAGACCACCGTTTTTGTCGTGACGCAAATGGCCGCTACCCAGCTGTCGTACAACGCCACCCTGGTCAAACTGCAATACAGCGGCGTCATCCAATACTACCAGAACGGCTGGCATACCTTCACCCAGCCCGCCCAAAGCATGCTCGAAGGCACCTACATCTTCCGGTTTGACGGCTATCAGCAGAACGGCGTAATCATCTCCGGTTGCGATATCGAAAACACCATCGTCATCTATAAAATGCAGAAATGCAACGGCGCCGGTGTAGCCGGCGGAACGGGCTACCTCTGGAACAACGGCTGGCTCACCGCCTCCGCTACCGCAGCCAACGGCGTGCTCATCGCCTGGTTCAACGGCACCCTGACCGGCAACCGCCGGATGATGATGTTCTACAACAATACCTATTCAGCCGAACTCAACCAGAACATTTCAACCAACTCCGTTGCCGTATTTAACCTGGCCGACGTCGATATCCGCGCCTGGGACGGCTCAAGCGTCGTCAGCCAGGCCGACGGCGGCGACCTCGCAACGGTCTATATCTGGAACAACGGCTGGAAGAGCCTCGAACCCAATACCCAACTCGACGCCAACGGGATCCTGAACACCTATCTCTTCCCGGGCAACCGCCGCCTGCTGATGTCAGGCTACAACTATTCATCGCTCGACATTACCTTCCCCGTATCGGGTTGCGACTACAATGCCGACTTCCCCACGGTCAGGAATGCGGTCACCATCAGGGACCAATCCCATACCCTGCTGTCCGGCAACGACCCCAACGGCAACCTCTACATCTGGGATAACGGCTGGAAAGCCCTGGGCACCGACCTGAGCACCGACGGCAGCCTCAACGGCACCTTCAAAGTAGCCGTACTGGCCGGCAACCGCCGCTTCCTGGCACAACTGAACAATACCGCCATCGACAAAACCTTCCCGCTGGCCATCGGCGACCCCGTAGCCAGTTTCAACGCCATCAGGAATCCTGTGAAATGGCTGGACCAGAACCAATATGCCGGCGCCGGCGACCCGAATGCCACGGTTTATATCTGGGATAACGGCTGGAAATTCCTCGGCGAGGACGACGACGACAGCACCGTGGACGGCTTAGTCACCGTGAACGGGCAGACCAGCGAAAACTCGGTCATCCTCGAAGGCAACCGCCGATTCCTCATGCAGCTGAATCATACCGCCATCGATAAGACCTTCACCCTCACCCAGGGCGGCGCCGAACAAGCCTGCTTCAACGCCCTCCGGAACCCGGTCAAATGGGAAGACCAATGCGACGGAACCGGCGCCGCCGGCGACCCGAATGCCACGGTCTATATCTGGGATAACGGCTGGCACTTCCTCGGCAACGACGACGACGACGGCAACGATGTGGACGGCGAGATCACCTACAACGGCCAGACCAGCGAAAACTCGGTCATCCTCGAAGGCAACCGCCGATTCCTCATGCAACTGAACCACTCCGCCATCGACAAAACCTTTGCCCTGGCGCAAGGCGGCGCCGAACAGGCTTCCTTCAACGCCGTCCGGAACCCGGTGGAATTCCGCGATCAATTCGGCGACCTGCTGCCCGATTCGGAAGGCGCACAGACGGTCCACATCTGGGATAACGGATGGCATTCCCTCGGAACGACGAACAACGGCACCCTGGAAACCGTCGTGCTGGAAGGCAACCGCCGATTCCTCGGGCAACTGAACCACTCGGCCATCGACAAGACCTTCAACCTCCAGCAAACCGGCGGAGCCGGCCTTTGCGGCGCCGATGTTGCCGTATTTGAAGCCGTCAAGGACGCCGTCCGGCTGCTGAACGGATGCGACGGCGGGATCGCCGGGGGCGTAGCCCGGATCTGGGACAACGGCTGGCAACTGCTCGGCACTACCGACGCTTCCGGCATCGTCAGGAACCAGAGCCTCCTGTCCGGCAACCGGCGCATCCTCATGACGCTGCCCAACGGCGACGCCCGGGATCAGACCTTTGCGATCAACTGGACGCCGGCTTACGCCGTATTCAACGCCTCCAACGTTTCCTTCCACTACTGCGGCAACGCGGAATACAAGAAAGGCAACCAGTGGCTGCCGCTATCCAACCCGACCAGCCTGTTCCAGGGCAGCGTCCAGTTCCGGTTTGACGGCATCGTCAAAACCATCGACCTGACCGGCGCCTGCAACATCGACCAGACCCTCGTGGTCTTCAACCTGCTCAACAGCGGCGGCGGCGGTCAGTCCGGCGGTAACGCACAGATCAACGCCGGCGGCTGGAAACAGGCCGACGACCAAACCGACGCCAACGGCCGGCTCCTGGCGTTCTTCAACGGCAGCCTCCTGGGCAACCGCCAGCTGCGGATGACCTACTGGGCCGGCGACCCCGGCTTCCTGAGCACCTCCGCTTCCCAAACGGTCAATATCGGCAGTACCTGCAACGTTACCTTCCAACTCGCTGATGCCCATTTCCGGACCTGGGACGGCTCTTCCGTCGTGACCGAAGCGGACGGCGGCGACCCGAATGCCAATGTCTGCGTGAACAGCGGAGGATACAAACAACTCGGCATCCTGGGCACCGACGGCGAACTCCATGTGGATATGTTCGCCAACAACCACCAGTTCAAAATGGGCAATTACAACTACACCAGCCAGGTGTTGACCCAAAACCTGAACAGCAACAATGTGGTCGATTTCGGAACAAGGACCATGGCCATCGAATTGAGGGACGAAAACGGCAACCTGGTGACTTCCCACGACGGTACCGCCTATATCAATTCAGGCGGGTACAAAAATCTGGGTACGACGGCCGGCACAGGCATCGTGGATATCGCCCTGCTGTACGGCAACTGGCAGTTCAAAATGGAAATGAATTACTCCAGCCAGGCCAAAACTGTCAATATCTCCGGCGGACCCGCCGTAATGGACGCCAGGATACTGCCGGTACAGGTGTTGGATGAGAACCATATTGCCATCGAAAATGTCACCGTGTGCATCAACAGCGGAGGGTACAAGTCCCTGGGCGAAACCAATGCCTTAGGGCTCATCACTACCCCGCTGATGCTCGGCAACTGGCAGTTCAAAGGCAGCATCAACTACACCAGCCAGGTCAAAACCGCCAACATCACCAATGCTCCGGCTACCCTCGACGCCCGGTCCGCACCCGTTGTGGTGCAGGATGAGAACAATGCGCCCGTGGAAGGGGTCGTCGTCTGCGTCAACAGCGGCGGCTACAAAGGCATCGGCACAACCGACGCCAACGGCGAGATCCATACCGTATTGATGCTCGGCAACTGGCAGTTCAAAGGTACCGTCAACTATACCAGTCAGGTCAAAACCGCCAACATCACCGGCGCTGCGGCCATCCTCGACGCCCGTACGGACGCTGTCAGGCTGGAAAACCAGGACGGAGACGGGCTGGCTGACGGCATGGGTTACGTCAACAGCGGCGGCTACAAGCTGCTCGGCGCAACGGACGGTTCGGGTTTCATCCCCAACAAGCCGCTGATGCTGGGTAACTACCAGTTCAAAATGAACTATACCGATCCGAATACGAATGATAATTTCTCGGAGGTCAAGACCTTCAACATCTCCGGCGGGCCCGTTGTATTCGTCTACAATGAAGCGGCCCCGAAAGATGCCGGCACGGATATCGATCCTGCCGCAAACATCGCCCTGGAAACCGCCGGCAACCCGGCAACCGGCGACTTGTCGGTGTATCCCAACCCGGCCAGGGAATCGGCGGAAGTCGAATTCGAGATCTTCCAGGATACCCGGATCCAGTTGAGCCTATTCGACGCCAAAGGCGCCCTGGTCAGGATGCTGACCGACGGCGAGATCCTGAAAGGCCGGCACCGGTTCACCGTGGAAAGACCGGATCTGAGCGGCGGCATTTACTACATCCGCCTGATCAGCGAAGAAGGGACCAATACCAAACGGATCGTGTTCATGGAATAGTGTTTTTTGAATCAACCGCCTGCATTTGCGCTGACTGCGGCGTTTCCTGAAACGGCGAACGCGCAAAAAACAGGAATATATGTTTCTTTCGGGGTTGGGTCGATGCATCCAACCCCGAATTTTATTTCATCCAAAGTCATATGTCATCAACCATTTGACTATATTTGTACAGATTGACCGTATTTTTCATATTCCGCAGCACTCACTGAGCATTAAGGATTACTGAACAACCGGGATTTACCCGATTTGCACCTAAAGCATATTGACATGCCCTCACCGGTTATCCTGCTGGCTTTCGCCAACGAACGGACAGGCGGCTCGCAATACCTGCGCAACTTGCCGCAAGAGCAGCATCTCATTCGCAAAAGCCTGGAAAAAGCGGAAGACAACGGCCTGTGTGAAGTGGTAGTCCTGCCCAATGCGACCCTGGATCAACTCGTCGAAACGTTCCAACGCCAAAAATACCGCGACCGGATCGCCGTTTTTCACTACGGCGGCCATGCCGGCAGTTTCAAATTATTGCTGGAAGACGCCGAAGGCAAAACCCGGCCTGCCCATGCGGAAGGGCTAATTCCCTTTCTGGCCCGACAGCGGGGGCTGAAGCTGGTCTTTATCAACGGCTGCCATTCCGGCGATCAGGCACAGGCGCTGACCGACGGCGGCATCCCCGCTGTGATCGGCACCTCCAACGCCATCGACGACGAGGTCGCCACCGAGCTGGCCGCCGGGTTCTACCGGTCATTGGGAGAAGGCATGCCGCTGGAAAATGCCTGGCAGGAAACCGTTTTCCGGATCAAAGCCGGCCAGGGATCGGGCAATTTGAGCCGTTTTTACCATAAAGGTCCGGCGGCCGGTGCATCCAGGTCGGTCGTCGCACTCGACCTCAACGCCGCCTACGACCAATTTCCCTGGCGATTGCACGTCCGGCCCGGCGCTGAAGCTATCCGGGACTGGAACCTGCCCGCCGAAGCCGATAACCCCTATTTCGGATTGCCGGCCATCCCTCCAAATTACAACCTGCCGGAAGAACCTTACCGGTTCCTGGGCCGATACACCAACGCGGACGCCGGCATTTTTTTCGGCCGGGGGACCTATATCCGGGATATCTACCACCAGTTGCACAGCCCTCATGCGTCGCCGGTCCTGTTGCTGTACGGCCAGTCGGGCGTGGGGAAATCCTCCCTGCTGGAAGCGGGGTTGTTTCCCCGGCTGGAAAGTGAGTTCGACCTTCGTTTGGCGCGCCGGAATCCGGCCGTCGGGCTGCTCGGTCAATTGTGCGAGGCTCTCGGCTTGCCGGCCGCCGAAACCGATGCCGGTGCCTTGCTGTCGCGCTGGCAACAACTGGAAGGGAACGCCCCAAAAAAAGGCTTGCTGATCGCCGTCGACCAAGTGGAAGAGGTCTATACCCGCCCGCGCGACCGGGACCCGGACGAACTGGCCAATTTTCTGACCTGCGTCGGCCGCATTTTCGCGCATCCTGCCGACCGGCCCAAGGGCAAACTCTTGCTCAGCTACCGCAAGGAATACCATCCGGAGATCGACAAAGCTTGCCGGGCGGCGGCCGTACCCCGGGATGCCGTCTTCCTCGACCGGCTGGACCGGCAGGGGTTGATCGAAATTGTGAACGGGCTGACCTCCACGCCCGCCCTGAAGCACAAATACCGCCTCCGGATCGAAGAAGGGCTGCCCGTATTGATCGCCGACGACCTGCTGGTCGACAAAAACTCGCCCATCTCGCCCATCCTCCAGATCATCCTTACCCGACTCTGGCAGGAAGAAGCCGAAAAGGACGAACGGTATTTCAATTGCGATGCCTACAACGAATTGCGGAAGAAAGGCGTCCTGCTCGACGATTTTTTCCAGCAACAGATGGCCGAGCTCCACCGCTGGGAAGAAGAAGTGCAGCAGGCCGCGGAAAGCTCCGGCCTGGCGCTGGACATGCTGCAATGCCATACCACCTCCCTGGGAACGGCTGAGAGCCGGAACCTGGAGGAGCTCCGGGCGCTCTACCAGCATCAGGGCGACCGGCTGGAAATGCTCATCCGGCAGCTCAACGGACTATACCTGCTCACCGCGGTGGGCCAGGACCGGTCGAGCCTGGCCCACGACACCCTGGCGCCGGTCGTCCAGAAAGAGCACAACGAATCGGACCGGCCCGGGCAGCGGGCCTCCCGCATCCTGGCTTCCAAGATGATGGATTTTGAACGCCAGCCGGACCGCACCTATATCGACGAGGAAGACCTGAGACTGGTGGAGGAGGGCGCCGGCGGCATGCGGATATGGACCGGCAAGGAACAGGAATTGATCGAAAAAAGCCGGCAGCGCCGGGCCCGGTTACAGGCCGAAAGAAAGCGGAACCGGCGGCTGAAAATGGGATTCGTAGCCTTGATCACCGTACTGGCGGTTACGGCCTCTTTCCTGTGGTGGCGATCCAGCGTGCAGGCTTCCGTCAATCAACTGATCAGTGAAGCGCTCCGGCAAAAGGAGACCGACGCCACGGAGGCGCTGAAAAAAATACAACTCGCCTGGGAAAAGATCCGGAAAGCGCCCTTTTCCCTGGACCGGTCGCTGGCCCTGCAAACCCGCCGCGACATTTATGAGCAGAATGAATTTTACCGGCATGCCTATTCGCTGGATACCGCGGTGACTGCTGTTGACCTCTCCGGCGACGCTTCCCTGTTGCTGGCAGCGGCCGGCAATCAGGTTTTTCTTTGGGATACCGCCGGCCGGCCTACACAACTGTTCCCGCTAAAGGGCGCGATCAATGCGGTGGCATTCTCACCCGACGAGCAGTTGATCCTGGTTGCATGCCGGGATTCCACCATCGGGCTCTGGGATAGGAAAGGGAACATCAAAACCCTGATGAAGGAGCGAACCGGCAGGGTCAACCTGGCGCTCTTTTCCCCGGGCGGCGATACCATTCTGAGCGCTACCAACCGGGGCCGGGTTATCCTCCGCAACCTGAACGGGGATACCCTGAAAAGCTGGGCAGCGCATAGCCCCGGAGAAGTAACCGCTGCCGTATTTTTCCCGCAAGGGGATACGATCGTCACCGGAGGTACGGATCGGACCGTAAACCTTTGGGACAAAAGCGGTCGAAAAATAAATGCCTTCCCGCAAGACAACGGGATCGTTGCACTGGCGGCCAGTCCGCTGGGTGGACGCTTTCTGGTGGCAACCCTCGACACCGTCCGCCTTTTGAATACCGACGGCCGGCAAATCCTCGCGTTTAAGCCCCACGAGAAAAGGATCACCGATGTGGCCTTTTCACCGGACAGCCAATCATTTTTCACCGCCGGCATGGACGGCCAGGTCAGATCCTGGGACCTGAAGGGCAACCTCATCAAAACCTACCGGGGCCATGCTGATTTTGTCCGCGCGCTGAAGCTGTCCGCCGACGGCCGCAATTTTATCACTGCCGGCGAGGACGGGCAGGTGAAATGGTGGGAAAAAGACTCGAAAGTAGCCCGGCAATTCGGCCCGCACAAAGCAGCGGTTACGGCAATCGCCATTTCACCCGATGGGCAATATGTGCTGACCGGGGTCGGAGGCGAACTGGCGGAGATTGAGGCCAACTCCGGCGACGCTGCATATGAAGAGCTGATGTACGAAGAGGCGTACGACGCCTCAATACCGGTATACCTTTGGCAAATTGACGGCCGCCGACTCAGGGTACTGACCGGACATGCGGATGAGATCACGGCGCTTGCTTTCGCCCCCGACAGCCGGGAATTCCTGACGGCAAGCCGGGACTATCAGGCGATCATCTGGAGGGAAAACGATTCCATTGTCCTGCCCCACAACGGGGAAGTCTATGCCGTCGCCTATGCACCGGACGGCCGGATGATCGCTACCGGCGGAAACGACCGGAATGCATACCTGTGGAGCAGGTCCGGCGTCCTGTTGGATACGATCTCCCATCCTGAGCTCGTATCCTCACTGGCCTTTTCCCCGGACGGCAGCCTCCTGCTGACCGGCTGCTTTGACGGTTTTGCCCGGCTTTGGCAGCTGGCCGATCCGCCGGTCTGCAGAGATTCTTTTGCATCCCGGAAACCCGACCTCACTTGCGTTGCCTTCTCGCCCGACGGCCGGCATCTCGCCTTTGGGGAAGGCGATTCGGATGCCATTGTAACGGTTTGCGACACCAAAGGCAAAACCTGCCACACGATCCGGTTGCCCGAATTCAATCCGGCCGGGCAAAAGCGGGTCAATAGCCTGGCCTTTTCACCCGATGGAAAATATATCGCAGCCGGGTTGGAGGGCGGATCCGTCCGTTTGCTCGACCTGAGCGGCGAAGAACTCCTGATCATCCGGGAATCCGGCGAAAAAGGGGTCACCGGCGTGTCCTTTTCCCGGGATGGAAAACTGATACTGGCCGGCAGCATGGATGGAATGGCCCGGTTGTTAAAAAATATTATCGACTGACCCGAAAGCAATTAAAGCATAAAATATTTTCAAATACAAACCTGGTAATCATGGCTGATTTCACTGCAATGCGAGCGCCCAGAAGCTTTTTTGATCGAAATGATCATATCAAAAGGAGCCTGAATGCACGAACAACATTTGATGGGGACCTCCCGGTTAAAATCGGCAGGGGCGAGCGGTTTACGTTCCAGAAGGAAAATTCCAGTTCCCTGTTCCGTACCGGTCGAAATATCAGCATAAACATTCCTCCCAATGGAGAAAGGACCATAGATCTCAATGCCCCCGGCGTTGCCCCCAGAATACTTGGCACTTATTACCTGGGGGAAGGCCTCAACTTCGAGGAATTGGAACAAACCCTGCAAACGACCTGGAAATTTCTGATCCTGGGCGATGAGATGGCGCTGCACCTGAAAACCGGCCAGGGAACCGGTTTCCCAACCGACGGAGAATGGCATTTCCAACTATCCTACCTGACAACAGGCGGCAAGCGGGTAATGACGCCTCCCCTGCCGTGTCAGGACAACCGGTTGATCTTCACCGCATCCGATCTGGAACCGGTATTGACCGAGGGCAGCCACCTGAAATTGCATTTTTCCGACCCATCCCAGGACAGGCAAATGGCATTCGACATTTCTTTTCGCATCCCGACCGCCGAACAGTCAGATGATTATCAGGTATCCGGAAAAGCGTTGCTGGATGGAAAATCCGGAGAAGAACTGGACCAAGCGGCCCAGGACTTTTGCATAGCCATAGGCGCAGAGAACGACGGGCATACGCCGGCCAGGCCGAATTTATTGAACTGGATATTCCAGGAACGCGCTAAAGAATAAACGGCCTCAAGAGGCTGGGATGAACCGTGGATCCTTTGACCCGATCAACCTTTACCATCTTGAAAAAAACATTTTGCAACCTTAAAAGCGGACGCCGTTTTCCCTGACGAGGAAATGACCGACTCAAGGCTTCCTCCCCCGGGTCAGGATCGCTCCTACCCCGGCTTCCCACAACACCTTGTTGTAGGCCGCAATATCCCGCTCCAGGATCTCCAGCGCCTGCGTGCGGAAAGGCTGCCATTTGGCTTCCATGACCTGGTAGTGGTCGCGCACGGGTTGCGTGATCCGCGGAATGTCGCTTTCTGCCTGGTTGAGCAGGAACAGGTAATCGGCGCTCAGCTTGTTCGGAAAATTCTCCACGTCGTCGTAAGCCTTTGACTTTCGCTGGATCATTTCACCATCCCACGCGGACATCCGCTTGATGAGGGCCTCGCCTTCGGTCCGCACTTTCTGGTACCGCGGCTCGTCGGGCAGGCGTTTGAGCGCTTCTTCGATCTGCTTGCGGGCATCGTCCATGGTATTGATGGTATGGTGCATCTCGTTGACGGTCGCCTCCATGGCGGATACCAGGTTATCGTATTCTTCCCTTACAACCGGATCGTTGGGATACAACGGATTGGGCAACACCTCAAACGAGGAGGTCGCTTCCTGGTCACCCTGTTTCAGGTGGACGGAATACTTGCCCGGCCCGACCTTATGCCCGCTGAAATTGGCTTCAATATAGACACCCGGCACCCCCGCCATCGAAGGATAGCGCATATCCCAGACCAGCCGGTTCAGCCCTTTCCCGTCGGTCAAAACCGGATCGGCGGAAGGGCCGCCCTCCCATTCCTGAAAAGTGGTGTCATTGACCGAGGTGTAATGCCGGACCACCCTGCCGGCGGCGTCTTTGATCTCCAGTTCTACCGGTTTTTTATCCTTCTCTTCCTTCAATTGGTAATAGATGACCACCCCGTTGGCCGGATTCACGCCTTCAAGCGGACCGGCGCCTTCAAAATCCGGCGAATTGCCGTTCAGGGGGCTGCCGCCGTTGGCCAGCACGGCGTCTCCGGGTTGAAACAACCGGAAGGCTTCCGCCGTATTCTGGTATTGCTGCAACGTCTCCAGGTCATCCAGGATCCAGAAGGACCGGCCGGAGGTGGACGCGATCAGGTCGCCGTGCCTCACCATCAGGTCGGTCACCGGCGTTACCGGCAGGTTCAGCTGGAAGGGCTGCCAGGAGCCGCCGTCATTCCAGGAGATGTAAACGCCCGTTTCCGTACCGGCATAAAGGAGGCCCTTTCGCCGGTCGTCTTCCCTGACCACCCGGGTGAACGCCCCATCGGGGATCCCCTGGTTGATGGCGGTCCAGGTCTTGCCGTAATCGGTCGTTTTGTACAACCCCGGCTTGAAATCGTTGAATTTATACCGCGTGGTGGCGATATAAGCCGTTCCCGGATCGTGGGGCGATACCTCGATGGCATTGATCAGGCATTCCGCCAGCCCTTTCGGGGTTACATTTTCCCAATGGGCGCCGTCATCGCGGGTGAGGTAAACGAGGCCGTCGTCGCTGCCCGTCCAGATCACGCCCTTTTCGTGGGGCGATTCCATGATATAGGTCAGGGTGCCGTAGTTTTCGGCGCCCACCGCTTCATTGGTGTAGGGGCCGCCGGGTTTGCCCTGCTTTTCCTTTTCGTTGCGGGTCAGGTCGGGAGAGGCTTCTTCCCAGGTGGCGCCCAGGTCGCGGGTGCGCAACAGGCATTGGGCGCCGTGGTAAAAGGTGTTGGTTTCGTGTTGCGACCAGATAATGGGGGCGTTCCAGTTGAAGCGGTACTTCATATCCTTGGCGTCCATCGACAGATATTGGATCGGCGCGGCCATGATATTGGTCGCCGCTTCGGCCCGCACATCGAGCACTTCGATGGTGCCTTCGTAACTGCCGCCCAGCACGTAATTCGGATTATCGGGGTCAAAGGCGAGGAAAGCGCTTTCCCCGCCGGCTGAATAGGACCAGCTGCGTTGGGTAATGCCGCCGCTGTTCAATTCCCGGCTGGAAATGATCACCGAGGTATTGTCCTGTTGGCCGCCGTATACCCGGTACGGAAAATGGTTATCGACATTGACCCGGTAGATCTGGGCCGTGGGCATATTATCCTGCGTCGACCAGGATTTGCCGTAGTTGAAACTGATGGCGGCCCCGCCGTCGTTGGCGATGATCATGTTCTTCGAATTCCGGGGATTGATCCACAGATCGTGGAAGTCGCCGTGGGTGCCGCCCAGGGTCTCCCAGGTTTTGCCGCCGTCGATCGACCGGAGGGCCGGGGCGCTCATCACGTAAACCGTATTTTCATCCAGCGGGTCGGCAAATACCTCGATATAATACCAGGCGCGTTGGACCAGGCGGTGGTCGTCACTGACGCGGGACCAGCTTTTACCGCCGTCGTTGGAGACGAACAAGCCGCCCTTTTCCTGGTTGGAATCGCTTTCGATCACGGCATACACCTTGTCCGGATTGGCCCGGCAGACTGAAACCGCCATTTTGCCTTTTTCTTCCGGCAGACCGTTGTGGATCTTCTCCCAGGTATCGCCGCCGTCCGCGGATTTGTACATGCCGCTCCCCGGGCCGCCGCTGATCACCTTCCAGGGCAACCGGCCGTGATCCCACATAGCGGCGTACAGCACCAGGGGGTTGTTCACGTCCATATCCAGGTCGGTGCAGCCCGTGTGGTCATCAACGTACAGGACCTTGGTCCAGGTCTTGCCGCCGTCCTTGCTCCGGTATACCCCGCGATCGGCCGACTTGCCGTACAGGGCCCCTTGAGCCGCCACAAAAACAATGTCCGGATTCTTGGGATGTATCCTGATCTCGGCGATATGGCGGGTCAGGTCCAGGCCGATCTTTTTCCAGGTCTTGCCGCCGTCGGTGGACTTGTACATCCCGTCGCCGGAGGAGGTCATCACCCCTCGTACGGCGTGCTCTCCCATGCCGCAATACACCACGTTGGGGTCGCTTTCGGATACGGCTACGGCGCCAACGGTACCCGTCTTGAAAAAGCCGTCGGAAATATTGTGCCAGATCTGTCCGGCGTCCTCCGTTTTCCAGAGGCCGCCGCCGGTTGTGCCCATATAATAGGTCAGCTGATCGCCGGTCACCCCGCAGGCCGCGACCGAACGGCCGCCCCGGAACGGACCGATGCAGCGCCATTTCAAGGGTTGGAAAAAGGTGTTGGCATCCGCAGGTTCAGCCGGTTTATCGGCCTGGTTCTGGCCGGCAGCAAAACCGGCGCCCATCAGCAGCAGGCCGGCGATAAGGAGAATTTTCATACCCTGTTTGTTCATGTAGTTTTAAAGTGTTAAATTTAGTGAGATGTTCTAAATTTCCGGTTGAAAAATTGTCCGACCTTCTTGTTTAATCATTTTATCAGGAGCAGAAAACGTAGTCTCCGCCATACCGGTGATTATCCAATAAAACTGATTACTAAATTCTTGATTATGAAAAAAGGATTAGCCATCATAACGGGTTTAGGGATGACCCTTGGTCTGTTCGGACAAACGGCGACCCAAACCATACGGGGAACGGTGGTTGACAAGGAATCCAAATTCCCGCTGATCGGGGTCAATGTGATCCTGGTGGAAGCGGAAGGTGAGTTGAAAGGAACGGTCACGGATCCGGAAGGGGTCTATGTACTGGAAAACGTTCCTGTCGGCCGGCGAACATTGGAATTCAGTTATCTGGGTTATGAAAAGGTTTTGCAGGGCAATATCGTGGTCACATCCGGCAAGGAGGTGATTGTGGATGCAGAGCTGGAAGAATCCGCTGTTGAATTCGGGACGGAAGTGATCGTGACCGCCCAAAGCCAGGGAGATGCCCGAAACGAAATGGCCCCGGTAAGCGCCCGGCAGTTCAGCGTAGAGGAAACCGACCGGTACGCCGGCAGTCGCGGAGATCCCGGAAGGATGGCCTCCAATTTTGCGGGAGTCCAGGGCGCCGACGATTCCCGGAACGATATCGTCATCCGCGGGAATTCCCCACAGGGGCTGCTCTGGCGTTTTGAAGGGGTCAATATTCCCAATCCCAACCACTTTGCCATTTCAGGTACGGCCGGCGGCCCCCTGACCATCCTGAACAATAAGTACCTGGACAATTCGGATTTCTTCACGGGTGCTTTTCCCGCTGAATTCGGCAACGGGATCGCCGGCGTGTTCGACCTCCGGATGCGGAACGGGAATGCCAAACGCCATGAGGTCAGCGCCCAGTTGGGATTTCTCGGTACGGAATTGTTCGCAGAAGGCCCGTTGACCAGGGAAAAAAAATCGTCCTACCTGGTTTCTTACCGCTACTCTACACTCAGCCTGTTCAGTTTTCTGGGTATAAAAGTGGGTACGGATGCGATCCCCAAATACCAGGACGGCGCCTTCCGCCTGAATTTCCCCACTAAACAAGGCGGCAGTCTGGCGCTTTGGGGCATCGGGGGCCGAAGCCGGATCGAAGTGATCAAAAGCGACCTGGAATCTCCCTCGGAACTCGACAATCCCGATCTTTATTCGGAAAGCGACCGCGATCAGATCTTCAAATCGGAAATGGGGGTGTTAGGGCTCACTTATACCCGCCCGCTGAATATTTCCTCCTTCTTCAAAGCCACCTTTTCGGCATCTACTCAATTCATCAAAGCCGACCACTGGAAGATCATCCGGCATGTGGAGAACGACCGGTTCGTGATCGACAGCCTTCCGCTGCCCCGTATCCTGTCTTACGGCATGCGGGAGAGCAAGTATTCCGCCTATCTGTCCTACAATACGAAACTCAGCAAACTGACCACCCTGAAAGCCGGATTGAACACGGATTATTTTGCCTTCACCTATGTCGACAGTTTTCGGACCGTGTTGTTTAACCCGGAACCGGAGATCGGCGATTGGCACGTGCGTTGGGATACACGCGGAAAAAATGCCGTTTTGCTCCAGCCCTATATCCAGTTGAAACACCGCATCGGCGAAAAGTTCTCGGTTCTGGCAGGTCTGACCAGCCTCTATTTCAGCCTGAACGATCAAAGTTTTTCACCGGTAGAACCCCGGCTGGGTCTGGTATACGAACCCGGTCCAACCCAGCGGATCAGCCTGGGTTACGGCCTCCATTCCCAGACGCTCCCGCCTTATATCTATTTTTACGGGAAGGAGACCATCAACAGAGATCCGCAAGAACACAACATCGACCTGGGGTTGTACAAAAGTCATCAGGTGGTGCTAAGCTACGACAGGTCCGTCGGGAAGGGCATGCGCCTGAAACTGGAGGCCTACTATCAATCCCTGTTCAATATTCCGGTTGAAAAGAAAACCAGCGCCTTCAGCCTCGTCAATTCCGGTTCGGGGTTCAGCCGGCTCTTTCCGGATACCCTGGTAAATACGGGAAAGGCCAGGAATTACGGCTTTGAAGTTACGCTGGAGCGCCATTTCAGCGGCGGATACTATTTCCTGTTTACCGGCTCGCTATTCGACAGCAAATACCGGGGAAGCGACGGGGTTCTCCGCAACACGACTTACAACGGCCGGGTGGCATTGAATGGCATTTTCGCCCGGGAATTCACCTTTGCCAAAGGCTCGGCACTGAATACCGGCATCAAGCTGACCTATGCCGGCGGTCGCTGGCGCGGAGAGGCCGACCGGGAGGCTTCGGACCAGAATCAGGAGATCATCTATATCGACCAGACCACCAACTCGATCCAGCTTCGACCCTATTTCCGGGGCGACCTCAAAATCTCCTACCGCTGGAACCGCCCCAAAGTATTACACGAATTCAGCATCGACCTGGTCAACCTGACCAATTACCAGAATCTGCTGTACCTGACCTACGTGCCCGACCACCCCAGCGGCGAGCCCGTTCAGGAGACCTACCAGTTGAGGTTTCTGCCGATTTTCTACTATAAGCTCGATTTCAGTTTGTAAAGAAACCACCGTAAAAGTCCATCAATTTACGACATCGATTGCGTAAACCCGGATTTTGATTTGTTTACTCCTGCATTATGTTTAAATTTGGACGTCCTATCATTCTTCCACGACGGCTTTCCGAAGGAAATTCGTTCCAACTTTAAACGAAAATGAGCAAAACAAGACGCGATTTCATCAAGGAAACGACGCTGACAACGGCAGGGCTCGTATTGGGCGCCTCAGCCTTCAGCGCGCAAAGTTACAACCGCATCCTGGGCGCCAATGACCGCGTCCGCGTCGGGATCGTCGGATTTTCCAACCGTGCAAAAGGGGCCCTGATACCGGCTTTCCTGCAAAACAGCGACGCCCAGAATTTCGAGATCGTCGGCATTTCCGATATCTGGAACCGCCGCCGCGACGAAGGCGTTGCCTTCCTGAAGGAAAAGACCGGCAAAACAGTAACCACCTGGCGGAACAACGACGAGATGTACGACAAGAACGAGATCGACGCCGTCATCATTTCCACCGCCGACTTCCAGCACGCCTTGCTCGCTGCAGAGGCGGCCAATGCCAAAAAGGACGCCTACGTGGAAAAACCGTTCGCCGAAACCATGGACGACGCCAAGGTGGCCCTGAAAGCCGTCAAGGAAAACGGCATCGTGTTCCAGATCGGTTCCCAGCGCCGGAGCGGAGAGAACTATCACGCGGCCAACAACTACATCAAATCGGGCAAGTTCGGCGACATCGTCATGGTGGAAATGACCTGGAATGTCAACCAACCCGGCCGGTGGCGCTTACCGCAACTGACCAAGGAGATCCGCGAACAGGATACCGATTGGAAACGCTTCCTGCTCAACCGGCCCTATGAAGCCTGGGACCCCCGAAAATACCTCGAATATCGCTTGTTCTGGCCCTATTCTTCCGGCATACCCGGCCAGTGGATGTCCCACCAGATCGATACGGTCCATTGGTTTTCCGGACTGGCTCACCCCCGCAGCGTAGCGGCCAACGGCGGCATTTACCTGTGGAAAGACGGCCGCCGGAATTTCGATACCATGACCGCCGTCTTCGATTACGGTCCGCTCAACGATCCGAACAAAGGCTTCCAGGTGGTCTATTCCTCCCGGTTCACCAACTCAGCCGGCGGCACCAAGGAGATCTACTACTCCAACGGCGGCGAGCTGAACCTGGACACCAACAAGGTGACGCCCAACGGCGGTTTGTCCCAACATTTCGCCGATGAAATGAACATGAAGGCCAACCGGCTCGAAGAGTTCAGCCTGACGGATACCGATGTCCAGGTCGTCACTTCAGCCAATACCGGCGCCGATGACATGACCACCCTGCACATGCTCAACTGGATGGAATGCATCCGCAGCCGCAAGGAGACCAACGGCCCGGTCGAAGCGGGCTACAACCACTCCATCGCCAATATCATGACCACCGCAGCCCTCCGAACCGGCCTGAAAGCTACCTTCGACGAGAAGAAACAACAGGTGCTGGCCGGCGGTAAGGTGTTTAAGTATTAGTGGTAAGTGGTAAGTTGTAAGTCGTAAGTGGTAAGTCGTAAGTGGTAAGTCGTAAGTGGTAAGTCGTAAGTGGGCATCTAACGGGGCCCGGTCCGGAGAGGCGGAATTTCCTGTTTCCGCATGATCTTCCGCCTCTTCCTATTTAAAATTGCAACACAACCGTTTAAGTCATTTAAAAAAGCGCCTGACATTGAATAAATCTATTATCTGTTTTTTCCTGCTCACCGGGCTGGTAACCGGCTGCAAAAGCGCCCAAAAAAACACTTCATCCGCCATGGACCAGAAGGGTAAAAATGCCGTACAATTCGTAGGGAATCCGGCAGAGAAAAAGGTGGATGTGCTCATCGGGGGCGACTTGTTCACCAGCTATATCTATCCGGATAATATCGCCAAACCGACCCTGTATCCGCTCATCACCTCCACCGGAAAAAGGCTGACCCGCGGCTTCCCGCTCGATCCGCAGCCCGGCGAGCGGTTCGACCATCCGCACCACGTCGGTTTCTGGCTGAATTACGGAGATGTCAACGGGTACGATTTCTGGAACAACTCCTTCAGCGAACCCGACAACCATAAGTTCGGCGTGATCCGCCACGAAAAGGTCGTCCGGGGCGACGGCAAAAAGGGATTGCTGGAGGTCACAGCCAAATGGGTATCCGGCGATCAGGAAGACCTGCTGGCCGAAACCACCCAGTTCTATTTTTCGGCTTCCGGCAACACGCGGCAGATTGACCGGATAACCACCCTCAAAGCCCTGACCGACGTCGCCTTCAACGACAACAAAGAGGGCCTCATCGGCATCCGGGTGATCCGGGCGCTGGAACTGCCTTCCGACTCACCTGAATTTTACCTCGGCGCCGACGGCAAGCCGATGAAAGAAAAAACGGTGAACAACGACGGCGTAACCGGCAATTACCTCAGCAGCGAAGGCCTCACCGGCGGCGGCGTTTGGGGAACCCGCGGCAAATGGATGTACCTCTACGGGCGGGTGGACGGCGATCCGGTTTCCCTCACCCTGATCGATCACCCCTCCAACGTCGGGTATCCCACCTATTGGCACGCCCGAGGATACGGCTTGTTCGCCGCCAATCCGCTGGGGCAAAAGATCTTTTCAGAAGGCAGGGAAGAACTGAATTTCAGCCTGAAGAAAGGCGAATCGGTCACTTTCCGGTACCGGCTGCTGGTACAGGGCGGCAACGGATTGTCCAAGCAGGAGATCGACCGGTCCTTTGAGGAATTTTCAAAAAAATAAACCGGATTTCTTTCCAAAACAGCGCGAATCGACATCACGCAAAACCATCCGATCATGAGCATCCGCCTCTTGCTTTTGCTTTCCATTTTTAGCCTGTCCACCCTTTCAGCCCAGGATAAGGCGCCAAAATTGCGGTCCATTTTCAACGGCAAAAACCTGAAAGGATGGACCGTTCCGGACAACAACATCTGGTGGACGGTCAAAGACGGCGTACTATCGGTCAAAAACGATGAAAAACTGACCGGCTCCATCCTCTGGACCAAGAGATCCTTCAGAAATTTTGTCGTTCAGCTGGATTTCAAATTCGGCGACGGTACCGTGGATTCCGGCATTTTCATGCGCGGCGACGGAGAAGACGCCCCGCAGATCCAGATCGGCATTTCCGGCTCCCTGAAGCGCGACATGACGGCATCCCCCTACATCCCGGGAAAGGGGTACCCTGTAGAAGCCGGGCGGGTAAAGGACTTGCTGAAACCCGACGACTGGAATACCCTCCGGGCCGAAGCCAAAGGCAATGTCTACACCGCCTGGCTGAACGGCGAAAAGGTCATGACCTACACCCTTGAAAACGCCAAACTGGAAGGCCCCGTCGGATTGCAGCTGCACCCCGGCAAGGAAATGTCCATTGATTTCAGGAATATCTTAATGGCGAAACGCCCTTGATGTTGATTCGGTGATTCGGTGATTCGGTGATCTGGTTATTTGGTGATTTGAGGATCCGTTTAATCGTTGTTCCGGTCAAATAAACAAATCAACACATAAACAAATCAACACATCAACAACACATCAACAAATAAACACATCAACAACAAATCAACCCTCACAACACCCCCGCGTTCACCTGCCGATGGAAATAGTCCACCGCCCTGGCCGTCAGCGCCATATAGGTAATGCTAGGATTCTGGGTCCCGGAACTGGTCATGCAGGCGCCGTCCGTTACAAATACGTTGGGGACCTCGTGCAGTTGGTTCCACTTGTTGAGGACGCTGGTTTTGGGGTCTTTCCCCATGCGGGCCGTTCCCATTTCGTGGATGCAGGCGCCCGGCGCAGTGGCGTCGTTGCGGAATTCAATCTCCTTGCACCCGGCGGCTTCCAGCATTTCGATGGCGCACTGTACGCCGTCTTCCCGCATTTTCATTTCGTTGTCCCGCAATTTGGCGTCGAAAGTGATGACAGGCAGGCCGTTCTTGTCCTTTTTGTCAAAATTGAGGTACATCCGGTTTTCGTGGTACGGCAGGAGTTCGCCGAAACAGGTCATTCCGATCCGGTAAGGGCCGGGTTTGAACAGGGTGGATTTCAGTTCCTCCCCGATCGCACCTTCCGGGGCGTTGGGTCCGCGCGTAGCCGACCCCTGGTAACCGAATCCGCGGACGTAATCCTGCCGGCGGGTCGCCTCGTCGATATTCCGGAACCTGGGGATATAGAACCCGACGGGTTTGCGGCCTTTGTAATAGGTATCCTCCAAGCCGGGCAGTACACCGGAAGCGCCCATGCCGTAATGGTGATCCATCAGGTTGTGGCCCAGTTCACCGCTGCTGTTGCCCAGCCCGTCGGGGAAGGTCTCCGAGCGGCTGTTGAGCAGGATGGCGGTGGTGCCTATCGTGCTGGCATTGCAAAAGATCACGCGGGCAAAAAATTCGACTTCCTCGCCGGTTTCGGCATCCTTGATCCGGACGCCGCTCGCTTTTCCCGACTGCCGGTCAAAAACGATCTCATGCACCACGCTGTTGGGCCGGATGGTCAGGTTGCCCGTTGATTCCGCCACCGGCAGCGTAGCTGACAGGCTGCTGAAGTAGGCGCCGTAAGGACATCCCCGCCAACATCGGTCGCGGGCCTGGCATTGTCCTCGGGTCCCCTTGTGCACTTCCGGGTTGTACACCGACAAATTGGCCACACGGCCCGGCGTAACCACGCGTTCCGGATATGCCTTTGACACCATTTCCCGCATATGCTGCTCGGCGCAGTTCAACGGGAACGGGGGCAGGAATTTCCCGTCGGGCACCTGTTTGAGGCCTTCTTTCTGACCGCTCACCCCGACAAAGGTCTCGACGTAATCATACCAGGGTTCAATGTCCTTGTACCGTATGGGCCAGTCGACGCCGATCCCTTCCCGTGCATTGGCTTCATAATCGATATCGCTCCACCGGTAACAATGGCGCCCCCACATGATCGACCGGCCGCCGACGTGATGACCGCGAATCCAGTCGAAACGCTCGATCTCATCGTACGGATATTCGTCGTCTTTATTGATGAACTGCTTGTGGTCTTCGCGCACCCACCACCCCAGGCGGTTCTGTTTGAAATAGTGCTTGGCGATTTCCTCAGCCGTCACCATATTCTGATTGGGGATATCCCAGGGGTCCATGCCCGCTGTCGGGTATTCGCCGTGTTTGACCATGCGCCCCCGCTCCAGCACCAGGGTCTTATAACCTTTGGTGCACAACTCCATGGCGGCAAATCCGCCGCTGATCCCCGAACCGATGACAATAGCGTCAAAGGTGACTTCATTTTGTCCTTGCATATTGAAATTCATATCGCCCAGGCTTTACCGCCCGCCTGCTCTACGGTAATGCAGGGTTCGTACGATCCGGGTACGGGCAGATAGGTTAAGAAATGGGTACCGACTTCTTCTGAGGTCAGGTAATAAGCGATGACTTGCTGCTTGAAATCCAGAAACGCCTGTTTTACACCACTCAGCGCTTCATCCGAAGAAAGGTCCAGGGCTTTCAGCAATTCCGTCTTCTGTTCATCGGAAAGGTCTTTGAATCCGGCCTGGTCCAGATAGCCTGCAAGCGCCGTGAATCCGCTCCGATAGGCCGCCTGGTCCGCCTCCACGTACACGGCCCCTACCATATGATCGATCATATGGTGCACGCCCACTTCAGATGCGGAGGGGCTGTCGGTTTTGGGCAGGATGAGGTCGGCCAGCGTTTTGACCAGGTCGAATTCTCCGGGATCGAAGAACGCCAGGGCACCGGTTTCGGTCCCTGCAGCGGTATCGGTCCGGCAACCGGTCAGGAGTGAGCTGACCAGCGGGCCGGCCACTGCGGCGCCGGTTGCCAGGGCAGTGTATCTTAATATTTCCCGTCTGTTCATGATTAATTGGATATAAATGAGCAATGAAAATCCGATTCAGGGCAATTTGTAGGCGGGGTCGTCAGGTATTTTCCCAAAACAAAACGGGGCACTATGGTGAAGGCGCCCACGATCAGGGCGGTCTTCCGGATGAATTTCCTGCGGGAGGCAGCGAGCGGAGAAGTCATGTTGTTGGTTTTCGTAGAATAGGATTGAAGGTAGAAATATTTAGCGTAACTTGGAGGTCGAAACACAAAAAGAAGTTAAAGAAATGCCGATCACTTACGATATAGAAACCACGGCTCCTTCCCCTACACCAGAATATCCTTCACCACCTTCCCGTGCACATCCGTCAGCCGGAACCTGCGGCCCTGGTATTTATACGTCAATCGCTCGTGATCAATGCCCAGCAGGTGCATCAGCGTAGCCTGAAAATCGTGCACGTGGACGCCGTCCCGGATGACATTGTAGCCCAGCGGATCCGTTTCGCCGTATACCAGACCCGGTTTTACCCCGCCGCCGGCCATCCACATGGTAAAACACCCGGGATGATGATCACGGCCGTAATTGTCCTCGGTCAACCGGCCTTGTGAAAAACTCGTCCGGCCGAATTCACCACCCCAGATCACCAGGGTATCCTCCAATAATCCGCGTTGCTTCAGATCGCGGAGGAGGGCGGCTGTAGCCTGGTCGGTGTCTTTGGCTTGCCTGCTGATCCCTGACGGCAGCCCGCCATGCTGATCCCAGCCCATATGGTAAAGCTGGATGAACCGGACATCCCGCTCGGCCAGTCGGCGGGCCAGCAGACAATTGGCGGCATAAGTCCCCGGTTTTCGGGCATCCGCTCCGTACATTTCATAGATATAATCCGGCTCTTTGCTCGTATCCACCGCTTCCGGAACGGCCATTTGCATCCTGTAGGCCATTTCATACTGGTGTATTTTCGACTGGATATCGGGGTCCCCGTACAGGTCCTCCTGGTGGTTGTTCATGTCCCGGATGAAATCAAGCGCCTCCCGCCGGTCCTCGGGGTGGATGCCGTATGGGTTATTCAGGTACAGTACCGGATCTTTACCCGAGCGGAATTGCACCCCCTGATTATGCGACGGCAAAAATCCGGCGCCCCAGGCCGATGAATTGAGCGGCTGCGCTCCCCCGCCTTTGGAGATCAGCACCACAAAGGCGGGCAGATTGTCATTTTCGCTGCCCAGTCCGTAATTCAGCCACGCGCCGATGGAAGGCCGCCCGGTTTGCTGCGACCCCGTCTGCACGAACATCACCGCCGGTTCGTGGTTGATCGCGTCGGTGTACATCGATTTGATGATGCACATTTCATCCACCATCTGCGCCGTATGCGGCAACAGCTCGCTCACCCAGGCGCCGGAATGACCGTACTGCCTGAAATCAAAAATAGACTGCACAAGGGGAAATGACGACTGGTTGGCCACCATCCCGGAATTGCGCTGGGTTGAGCGGATCGAATCAGGTATTTCCCTGCCGTGCCATCTGGCCAGTTCGGGCTTGTAATCGAACAACTCGATCTGCGAGGGGCCGCCGCTCTGGAACAGGTAGATCACCCGCCTGGCCCGCGCGGGAAAATGGGGCAGCTGCAGCTCGCCAGGCGCCGACTGCACCAGCTTACTCCCCGCCGTATTGGCCGAAAACGGGAACAATAGCTGGGATAACGCCAAGGTACCAAACCCCATAGCCGTCTGCTTCAGGAATGCCCGGCGGGATTGAAAAGCGAAGTGGTTATCTAATTCATCCATTTTCCTGGTTTATTGAAAAGCTGTCCCTTCATTCGTATTCATCAGGCTATTGGCCACCAAACTCAATGCCGCTACGTCGGCCGGCTCCAAATCCGGATCCCGGGGCGTTTCGCCGATCCCGAGATAAGCCAGCGCATCGGCCGGACGTGCTTCATACTTTTTCCTTTCGGCTGCGTAATACGCCCTCATCAGGTCCATTTCCTTCGCATCCGGCCGGCGACCAAGGACCAGGCGAAAAACCCAGGTCAGCCGGACATCGTCTTCATTGCCGGTATTCCGGATAACGCCTTCAGCCAAAACCCGGCACGCTTCCTGATATTGCGGATCGTTGAGCAGCACCAGCGCCTGCAAGGGCGTATTCGTTGTCCGTCGACGGACTGTGCATATATCCCGGTCGCCAACGTCAAAGATGACCATTGAAGGCGGTGGGGAAGTCCTTTTCCAAATGGTGTAAATGCTTCGCCGGTACAAGCCTTCTCCCGGTTCCTGCAAGTATTTATACCGCCAGGATTTATTGGAAAGCTCGTCCCACAGCCCTTCCGGTTGGTACGGGTATGCGCTTGGACCGCCTTGTTTGCTGACCAGTAGCCCGCTGATGGCCAGGGCATTGTCCCGGATCATCTCGGCAGGTAACCTGAACCGGGGTCCACGGGCCAGCAACCGGTTCTCCGGATCAAAGGCCTGCAAGGCCGGGGTGATGGCGGAGCTTTGCCGGTAAACAGCGGATTCCACGATCAACTTGTGGAGCGCTTTCAGGTCCCAGCCCGACTCCACAAACCGGACCGCAAGCCAGTCCAGCAATTCCGGGTGCGACGGCAATTCGCCCTGGTTGCCGAAGTCTTCCGAGGTTTTGACGATGCCCTTGCCGAAATGCAGCTGCCAGATCCGGTTGACGATCACGCGGGCCGTCAGCGGATGCCGGGGATCGAACAGCCATTCAGCCAGCCCAAGCCGGTTGGCCGGCAAGCTGTCCGGAAAAGGGAAAACCCTGGACGGCCCCCCCGGGGATACTTCCTTTCCCGGAGCGTCGTAATTGCCCCGGCTGAGCACAAAGGTGGGCCTGGGTTCCGGCAAGTCGCCCATGACCATGATCTCCGGAATGGAATCGTACAGAGCATTGGCCCGCTGCCTGGCGAGTCGAAGGTCATCCAGTCGTGTGCGGACAGCTCCATCCACCCGTGCGATGTATTCTCCTTTGAGTTGCTCGGCCGTTGCCGGGTCACGAAGGTCGGCAAGCCCTGCCCGGACCGCCCCGGGATCAAACAGGTATTGCACCTCAAGGGGGGTCAGTGCCGTTCTGAAGATCCGGATCTCGTCAATGCCGCCGTTCTTGAACGCCTTGATCTTATCCCGTTGACCGAAAGTAAAGCCATTGAAACCGTAAGTGTGGATATCCGGCTTGAAAAGGATCCCCTTGTAGAGATGATCCAGGTTGGATTCAACCGGCGCCAGCTTTCCATTCATAAACAAATGAAGCCCTGCCGCCCGGCTTGAACCGTCGTAAGTGATCGTCAGCTTGCTCCATTTCCGGATGGGAAGGGGGTCCGTTGCGGTGATCTGGATGGCGTTTTGCGGCCAGGAATGCGCCAGGATAAAAGTGGGGCGATTGCGATTGAGGTGCAGGGAATACCCTTTGAAGCCCAGGCGCAATTCCTCGCTGTGTTGAAAGATCCCGGCCTCTTCGTACAACGTATCCGGGTACAGCCAGAGGTCGATCGAGAAGGCCTCCGTACGTTCAAACCACCCGTCCTTTTCCGCCAGGCGGCCGCTGCTGAGGTCGGTCACAAAAAAGGCGTTGCCGCGCGCACCCGGCTTCAGCTCAGGATTGAAGAGAGCAGCGTACTTGCCTTTTTTTGACCGATCCGGACTTTGGGCGCGTTCTCCGGTCACCTGCGTCAATTGGTCCAGGGGATACCAGGCGACCAGGTTCTGATCCAACCATTGTTGCACCGCCTGATGGGAGAAGCCGCCGGCCAGCCATTTTTCGAAGCCGGTTTCCGCCCCTTGAACGGACTGCTGGTAAGATTTTTCCTGTTCCTGCACCAGTTTATCGATCACCTTGCGGCGGGCTTCCACTTCGTCGTCGGTCAGCAACAAGGCCGGGCCGGGGGTTTGGTCGGGGCCGTAAACGGCATGGCCGAATTCGTTGGTGCTGTTGAAAAAGGCAAAGAGTTGAAAATATTCCTCCTGACTGACCGGATCGTATTTATGATCATGGCAGCGGGCGCACTCCAGGCTCATCCCCATGACCGCCTTCCCCAGGGTATTGGTCCGGTCGGCTACGTATTCCACCCGGAATTCCTCGAAGACGATGCCTGCTTCGGAATTTCGCTTATGCAACCGGTTAAAAGCCGTGGCCAACACCTGGTCTTTGGTGGCGTTGGGCAACAGATCGCCGGCCAATTGCCAGGTGATGAAATCCCGGTAGGACATATTTTGGTTGAACGCCTTGATCACCCAATCCCGCCAGGGGCTGAATTCGCGGTGTTTATCGTCGAGGTAGCCGTCACTGTCGGCATATCGGGCCACATCCAGCCAATACGCCGCCATGCGCTCTCCGTAGGCCGGGGATGCGAGCAGCCGGTCTACCAGTTTTTCGTAGGCATCCGGGCTGTCGTCGGTTACGAAGGCGTCGACCTCCTCCAGGGTGGGCGGCAATCCGGTCAGGTCGAAACTGAGCCGCCGGATCAGGGTTTCCCGGTCGGCTTCGGGAGCGGGGGTCTGGCCCTCCTTTTCCAACCTTGCCGCAACAAATGCGTCGATCGGGTTGCGCACCCAATCCCGGTCGGCTACCGCCGGGACACCGGGTTTGACGGGCGGGATAAAGGACCAATGCGGGCGGTATTCGGCGCCCTGCTCGATCCACTTTTTCAGCACCTGAATTTCATATGGAGACAGGTTGAGGTTGGATTCCGGCGGCGGCATCAATTGATCCGGATCTGTCGATATGATCCGACGGTAAAGCTCGCTTTTGGACGGCTTGCCGGGGACAATGGCAAAATGCCCCGGGTTTTCCGCCAGTTCGGCCAATGCCAGGTCTTTTTCGTGCAGCGCCAACCCGGCTTTTTGCTTGTTCTTATCCGGGCCGTGGCAGGGAAAACAGCGGTCGGCCAGGATAGGCTTGATGTGAAAATTGAAATCGATCTTTTCCGGGATCAGGGGACCTGCAGCTAACCCGTCGGGCGCTTGTTTTCCGCATCCGGCAACCAATACAGCCGAAAGCCATACCGTTACGGCGCAAGCAATTCCCCTTGATTTTGTGAAGACCGATCTCAACTGCACGGCTCCAGGTTTTTCGTTTGCTACAAATTTAATGATTCCTGGTTTTTACGGGCAATTTCGGCAGGGGTTAATTCAGGATAGGGGGGATTGTTTTTTCGAGCTCCCGCAGATTTCACCGTTAACCACCTCCGTCTCCGGCAAAACCGCTCCGGTCATCTTCCCGGATGCAAAACCTGCCTCTGCCGGCTACCGTCCCTGAACACCGTAATCCCTTTCACACCCAGGTGCCAGGCTGTTCGAAAAGCTTCGGAAATATCCTGAACGGTTGCTGTCTCCGGTAAATTGATGGTCTTGGAGACTGCGTTATCGGTAAATTCCTGAAATGCGGCCTGGTGGCGGATATGGTATGACCAAGGAATTTCGCGGCTGGTCTGGAAAAGGTGTTTCAAGTCGGCAGGAATTTCGGAGGCCCCCGCCAATGTGCCCGTATTCATGACCTTGTCAACCAGAGCTTCCGACCAAAACCCGGTCTCTTTCAACTTTTCAAGGAATACGGCATTGGGCTCCCACAGGCTTCCGCCTTCCAGAACGCCCATCCGCCGGAAAGCCAGGGCAAAGAGCGGTTCGATAGCGGAAGACGTTCCAGCAAGGATGGAGATCGTCCCTGTTGGTGCTATACTCGTCCTGGTCGCGTTCCGCAGGGGCAGGTGCGGGTAAAAGACGCTCTTGTCCCATGCGGGAAAAGCACCCCGGTCACGGGCAAGTGCAGCGGACGCTTCCAGGCTTTTGTCCCTTACAAAGGCCATTAACCTGCGGGCCAGTTCAACGGCTTCTTCAGAGGCGTACGGAATACCCAGGCGCATCAGCAATTCCGCCCACCCCATGAGCCCGAGGCCGATCTTGCGTGTCGACCGGGTGACCCGTTCTATTTCTGGTAAAACAAAGTGATTGACCTCGATCACATCATCCAGAAAACGGACGGCGACCGGAATGATCTGAGCCAGTTGATCCCAATCAACCGTTGTATTGGCGCCGGTTCGCCTGACCATTCCCGAAAGATTGATCGACCCCAGGTTACAGCTTTCAAAATCAAGGAGCGGCATTTCGCCGCAGGGGTTCAAACCGGCAATGGGTCCGAGCCCCGGAACGGGATTATACCTGTTAACAGTATCTATAAAGACCAGGCCCGGGTCGCCGGTATGCCAGGCTTGTTCACACATCAGGTCCCACAATGCCCTGGCTTTGAGGATTTCCGTTTCCCGGCCGGTCCTCGGGTTGATCAATTGCCAGTCGAGGTCTGCTTCCGCAGCGCGCATGAACGCATCCGGAACCACAACGGAAAGATTGAAGTTTAGCAACCGCTTGCCTCCCGATTTAGCCTGAATGAACGATCGGATATCCGGGTGACCGGCATGGAGCAGCCCCATATTGGCGCCGCACCGTTTGCCGCCCTGCCGAACGGTTTCCGTAGCAAAATCGAACAGACCGATAAAAGAGACCGGTCCGGTGGATAAGCCGCCCGTCGATGCGATCAGGTCGCCGTCCGGTCGCAATCCGGAAAAATTGAAACCCGTGCCGCCGCCGCTTTGGTGGATAAGGGCGGCATTCTTCAAGGTGGTGAAAATGCTTTCCAGACTGTCGTTCACCGGCAGGACGAAACAGGCGCTCAACTGCCCCTTTAGCAAACCGGCATTCATCAGCGTTGGAGAATTGGGAAGAAATTCCAGACGGGTCATCAGGCGATAAAAGGACCGGCTCCATTGGGCTACTGCATCCGGACCGTTCCAGTGCAATTCAGCACGTGCAACGGCATCCGCCACACGCTGAAAAAGTTGGCCCGGCGTTTCACGGATCCTGCCGTTTTCATCCCTGAGCAGGTAACGGCTTTTGAGCACCCGGAGGGCATTTTTTGTAAGTCGGCGCATCTTTTTCTGCCTATTTTCTATTCAAGGCAGGATACACCTAAACATTGAAATTTTCACTGACCATTGTCATTTGACCGGCATGACTGTGGTCATACCCCATTAGACATTCACAATAAACCGTTCGCGGTCCTTGAGGAATTGGCGGGGTGCGCTCCCGGTATAGTGTCTGAATTCCCGGATGAAATGCGCCTGATCAGCGAAGCCGTGGTCATACGCCAGGTCAAGGAAGTTTACCTCGGTATATTGCATGTATTTCTGAATAGCGTTCATCCGGGCAAGCCGCATATACGCTTTGGCGGTAATTCCGAACTGTTCCTTGAATGCCCGTTGGAGTTGGCGGGTACTGATGGGGATCTGGGTCATCAACTGCTCCTGATCCAGCATACCGTTCTCCGTCCGGATATATTCGGCAGCCAGTTGGACATAGTCGAATCCCTTTTTGTTTTTTTCGTACTGGTTCCATAAAAAATGATCCGCAAGGGCCAGCTGATCCTTCACCTGAAGGGTTTCCCGGATCCGCGAACAGAAATCGGCTATGATCTTTCCGAAAACATCGGTGCTGTCTTCGTAAGTTGCCATGAACTCCGAGGGCGGAATCCCAAAAATGTTGTAGATCCCTTCCGGAAAAAACCGAATGCCGAATACCTCAACCCTCGATGAGAAATGGACTTCATACGGTTGAATATACATGCCGATCAGGGTATAATCGGGTGAGGTTTGCCAGTCCAGGTTCTCGCGGGTCAGAAAACAATGTTCGTCCGTCATGTGGATGATCAGTTCTATGCATCCGTTAGGTACTACGGATTGGACATGCTGGCTTTCGCCCTGCCCGTTGAACTCTGCGGTCCAATACGCCTGAACGAAAGGCCTCAGGGTCTGATTGGGAAGATATTCATTAAAGTGCAAAGCGCTATCGTTTTGGTAAGTCATCCAAAATTAAAGTTCCCGAATCCCGTTTACGGGTATAAATGAGCAGGAGGCAACATTTTTTTAGAGATCGGATAAGTTCTTTTAGCTGCCTCCTGCCGGTTATCATCCGGTCATTCTATTCCGGCCGGATTCACTGTACGGGAAAATCAAATCGGGTATTACCCGAACAAAAGTGCGGTATTAACCACATTGGAGTGGGTCGGCAGCATCTCTTTTTCAAACGTAGCGATGATGTTGTTGGCGCCACCGAATACGCCGAGAACCCGGGCGGTGGTCGTTCCGATATTCCTGAAGTCGTGGGGTACCATTTCCGGCACAAGGGCGATGCCGCCTTTGGATATTTCCCCGACCTCATCGCCGATGGTGGCCTGAAGGCGTCCGTCCAGGATCACGAGGAGTTCTTCAGCGCTGTCGGTGTGTTTGCCCAAGTTGTCGCCCGGTTCGAGCTCGAAATAAACGGTAGCCAGTTTTTTGGAGCCATGCGCACCCACAAGCGGAAAGGTGGCTTTGCAATGCTGGCTGGGATCTTCCTTACCCGTAAATTCATTCAACTCGATTTCATTCAGATTAATTGCGGTCATTTTTGCAATGTTTTTTGGTTGATTAAATTTGAATTACGGGTACAAAATTACAGGGGTGCAGGGCCCGGAAATTGAAAAAAAACGCCATTTTTAACCCACGAGTTCGGATAGGAAAACGACCACGGCACATCCTGAGCGCAGACCCCATAAACCGGTTCCATCATTCAAGGCAAGGGAACTTGCTTTTTTGGTGCAATGCGCTCCATAAAATACCCGGCGCCCGCCCGCACCTTCAATTTGAGTCCGGAATCCGGGCGGTAGGCCACTCCCAATCCGGCGGATAGATACCCCCCGACCAGCAGCCGCTTCGAAAACAAATACCCGGCTGCGGCAGACCACCCGACCTCCAGGAATCCGGCATTCCGGGCCCGGATACCGGCGTCCGCATAGAGTCCTGCCCTGGCATTTGAAGGCAATATTTCATTGGGCGCAACGACGACCTTTTCCGGGATCAATTCGACATGCAAGGCCTCCGGCATGCAAGCCTGGGCCGCCATTAGCAAGAGCAGGCACCCTGTTTTGAGGTAGAGCTGCCATGATTTGCGAAAGTTTGACATACATTTGGTTTTTGGCGTAATTTTCGCCGCAAAATTCAGGGAATCTCCCATGGGAAAATTGAATTAATGCGACATCTTTTACAAAATGACGGTGCAAAATTATCGCCGGCGGCAGCTTTTGCCGCAACCAATTGAGCAAATCGGCTGGATGAATGAGCAAACGGTTTAAATCTTTTAAATTGAAAAATAAGCATGCTGGAAACCGGCGACACTGATATTTACCTGATCGACCAGATTCAAAGAGGTCGGATCAGACCGAAAATGCGCTTGCTTGACGCGGGATGCGGCACTGGAAGGAACGCCGAATATTTTGTTCGAAACAACTACGATATCTTCGGGATCGACTCCCGGGAGGAAGCAATCCGGGAAGTCCGACGCCGGATTGAAGGCTGGAACCCGCATTTTGATGTTGAAAAATTCAGGGTGGCCGACGTGGCGCAGATCCCTTTTCCCGACCATCATTTCAATTTTGTCATCAGCAGTGCCGTATTGCATTTTGCTGCAGACAGGGCTCAATTTTCGATATGGCTGGAAGAGATGCTCCGGGTATTGGCGCCGGGCGGCACGCTCTGGATCCGAATGACCACCAAGCACACCATTGAACACCTCGCCCAACATCTGCATGGTGATGTTTACCGGTTACCGGACGGCTCAACCCGCTACTTGCTTGACCGGGAGTACCTGCGCGAATGGATGGAAAAACATCACTTGTCCTTTGCAGATCCTTTTAAAACGGTGAATGTATCGGACGTGCGCACCATGGCCGTCGTCGTCATACGGGTTTGACACATGTTAAGCCTGACCAAGGCGTTTTACAGCACCGGACATGGTAATAAAACCCAAGGCGGCGGATATGGCTTTACGAAACTACGGAAGTTTCGCAAAGCGAGGTCGGGAGATGGGAACAGCTTTACGAAACTACGGAAGTTACGCAAAGCGAGGTCGGGAGATGGGAACAGCTTCACGAAACATCGAAGTTTCGCAAAGCTGTAGTGTAGATCAACCCGATCCTGATTACTGTTTTTTCAAGTCAAACGTCCCGCCGTTGGCGTAGCTGTCGCCTTCACCCCAGGTGCCGGTCAATTCGCCGGCAATATCGCTGAACAGCGCCTTGACGGAGAAGGAATAGCCGTTGTTCATGGTATAGGAGCCTTCAAAATTGATGCCGTCCAGGCTCCAGGTACCGGTAGCGATTACGTCGCCGTCTTCATCCCACCGGACCAGTTCGCCGCCTTTTTTCACCTGCAGCTTGTAGTAATAGGAAGGTTCATCCGAGCCGTCGCCCCATTTGCCGACCCATACCCCTTCGATGGATTTGACGCCGGGGCCGTCGTCTTTTTTGCAGGCCGCAAATGCGGCGGAGATCAGCAGTGCGATCATCAGGTTTTTTGCGATTTTCATTGCATTTGATTTTTGAAATTGTTTAATATCGGGACAAATTTAGCGGGGCGGCGGGCGGCGGGAAAGGAGCGTTGAGCGGTTGGGCGGATTTTTGAGCGGATGCCTGTTTCAGGGGAGGAGGAGCGGATTAGAATTTGGAGAACAGCTCCATGAATTCCTGTTTGCGGCTGCGCGAGATAGCGATCACGGCGTCATCGTCCATGATGAGGTAGCCGCCTTCGCCGCGCACGAATTTTTTGATCCGGTTGATGTTGATGAGAAAGGAGTTGTGCACCCGGCAAAAATCGTTGCCGGACAGCGCCTCGTCGATCTCCTTGAGGACTTTGGACACCAGCACTTTCTTACCTCCGCTGAGCGCTACGGCGGTGTAATTGCTCTCCGCTTCGCAGTAGATGATATCCGCGGTCGGTACGAAGATCAATCCGTCGTTGGTGGTCAGGGCGATGCGTTGGGGCGTAGTTTTGCCCATCTTATGCAGGTTCTGCAGCAGCAGATCGAATTGTTCCCGGGTCGGCAGGGTCTTCTTTTCCGCAATGCGGAGGATGGTCGACTTCAGGTCTTCGGGGTCCACGGGTTTGAGCAGGTAGTTCAGGGCGCTGTACCGGAAAGCCTTGATGGCAAACTGGTCATACGCTGTACAAAATACCACATCGAAGAACAGTTTGTCAAACCGCTCCAGCATATCGAAGCCGTTCATTTTGGGCATTTCAATGTCCAGGAATACCGCATCCGGCCGGTGTTGGTTAATGGCCTCAATGCCTTGTTCCGCAGACAGGCACATGGCGCAAATCTCCACTTCAGGGCAATAGGTTTTCAGCAGCCACTCCATCATTTCGAGGGCATTCATTTCATCGTCTATCAGGATACACTTGATCATAACAATACGCTTTTAACTATCAATTGGAATTTTGAGGATTACACGGGTACCGGCAGGTCGCCCGTCGCTTGTTTTCAGGTCTTCAACCGCCACGGAAGCTTCCATTTGAGCTTGTTTATTGAGGAGCGCCAACCGGTCTTCCGTCAGTTGCATGCCCAGGGATTTTTTGGTGGCGGCCGATTTGCTGCGCAATTCCCTGGCTTTCTCCCGCCCTACCCCATCGTCCTGGATCTCGCAGATCAGCAGATCTTCCGTTTGGAGAAACAGGCGGATGGTCAGGTGGCCGGCGCTTTCCTTGTGCAGCAGGCCGTGCCAGATGGCGTTTTCCACGTAGGGCTGGATGATCAGGGGCGGCACGAACACATTGTCCGCCAGTACGCTTTCGTCTACTTCGATGGAATAGGTGAACTGCTTTTCGAACCGGATGCTTTCCATTTCAATGTACAGGCGGAGGGCTTCCATTTCATTGGACAAGGTGACCGCCTTGCTGTTGGAATTATCCAGGATCAGCCGGATCAATTTGGCAAACCGGGTGAGGTACAACGAGGCCGTAGCCTGGTCGCTCTTCACGATATACCGGTTGATGGAATTGAGGCAATTGAAAATAAAGTGCGGGTTCATCTGCGCCCGCAAAGCCTGCATTTCCACGTCCGCCATTTTTTGCCGGGTATCCATAAGAATCTTTTCTGCTTTCCTTTTTTCGGCTTCGGCTGTCGCTTTCACCATCTTTCCGGCACAAAGAGAGGCAATTGTGGTCAATATGGACAAATGCTTTTGAGTAAAGAACGCCTTTTTTGAGTGTTCGCAGTCGATGACCCCCAATACCCTGCCGTCGGAAAGGATCGGCACGGATATTTCCGACAACCGGCGCTTATCGTCCAGGATGTACCGCGGGTCCTTCGAGGTGTCCGCGATCACCTCCGGCCGGCCCGTAGCGGCGGCGCTGCCCACAATGCCTTTCCCAACCGGGATGGACAAGGGTTCCTCTATCTCAAATTCGCCGGCGCTTTTGGGACCGAAAGCGGCTTTCTGGACCAACAGGTTTCGCTCATCATCCATCAGGTAGATGACGCAATCCTCAAAATTGAGCCGGCCGATGCAATCCCGGGCTACGCCCCACAAGACCTCGTCGACCGACTGCTCCCCGTCCATGCTGGAGGTAAAATAGTTGATGGCTTGTTCCGCTTCCAGCGCTTCCTGCTGCTCTTCGATCTTCCGGTTACGATTGCGGATAAACAACCCGAGGCCGCCTGCAATCAGGCAGATGGCCGCCGTTATAAACCACCAGGTCATCCAGAAAGGCCGCTTGATCCTGAAGCTGAAATCGCGGTCGGCCGCCGCCCAGTCGACGTTGTTGATGCCGGCCTCCACCTGCAGGCGGTAATCACCCGGCGGCAGGGATGAAAACCGGATCAGGTTGTTGTTGTCGGTGTATTTCCACTCGTCATCCAGCCCTGTGAGCCGATACCGGTACCTGACCTTTTCGGCGTTGTTGAAATACGGGGCCACAAAACTGATCTCGAGCCCACGGCGGGCAAAATCCAGGACGGCCTGCCGGTCAACCGGGTAACGGACAGCGTCATTGTTCCCGCTTCTCACCTCTTCGATATACACCTTGAGGGCTTCATTCCGCAGGTCCAGTTTTTCGGGTCGCAGGTAATTCATGCCGTTCAGGCCCCCGAAGAACAGGACGCCTTCGCGGGTTCGCATCCAGTTGTTGCCGTTGAATCCGTATCCCTGCACGTTATCCGAGTTGTCAAAAAGGTTGAGTTCGGAGGTGGCGGGGTCCAGGCGGTAGATGCCGTCGTCGGAAGTGGCCCATACGATGCCGTTATCCTCCACGTACAGGGTGATCAGAAAGCTGTCGTCGAAGACATCGGTGAACTTCTCAACGGTGACGTTGCCGTCCCTGTACCGGGCGGTAAATACCCCCTTCGGGCTGGAAAACAGCAGCCGGTTGTCGGGCAGCACAAAGCCGCAGATGATCGGATGGAATTCCGGCCCCAACGGCGCCTTAAGCAGGTAATTCAGGTTCGCATCCAGGCAATGAAGCCCCGTCATGGTGGTGAGCCAGATGATCCCGTCCGCCCCCTGGTAGGCGCTGTTGGTGTTTTCGCGGGATGCGGGATTCTCCACCAGCTTCAACGCATAGGTCTTTCCGTCCAGCAGGTAAAGGGCGTCCCTGCCCATGATGAGGTGATCGCCGCTCCGCAGCGTAACGATATCGTCAATAAAGTCGCTAAGGCTAAGTTTCCGGGTGACCGGCGAGTCGAAGGAGGGGCGTTTGTACTGATAGGTTCTGGGATCGAAAAGCCATACGCCCAGGTCGGTCGGCCCCAGAATGAGGTAACGCCCGTCGTAAACCAGCCCGCGGATGGATGGGTGGCTGAGCCGGTCTTCCTGATTGTGCGACGGCAAAAAGAACAGCCAGTCGTCCTTGTCTTTTTTCCAGCATACAAACCCCGCGCCGGTTGCCAGCCAGAGGTTGCCGTGCTCATCCTCCACCATTTTACGGATGTTGTCAATACCGGTCGATAATCCGTCATTCAACTGGCGGATGCGGATCAGACCGATGGGCGATTGCCGTGAAGCGAAACGCGCCACCCCGTCTATCGTGGCCATCCAGACAATGCCTTCCGGGTCGGTAAAAATGGAATTGGCGTAGTCGTTGGTGGTAATGGCCCTGCCGTCGAGGAAAAACTTGAGCCGCCGGAATGCATGGGTGCTGTTATCGTATTCGAAGATCCCCTCCCTGGCCGGCACAAAAAATTTGCCGGGTTCGAATTCCGTCAAACCGCGGACGCTGAAAGACGGGCTATAGGGGCCCTTTTCGCTGCGGGGCGGACTTGCCGTTGCGATCGTACAGGTTTTGAAATCGTACCAGAAGGAGTTGTTATTCCAGGTGGCGGCCAGAAGGCTGTCGGCATTCAGCGCAAAAATAGCCTGCAAATTCCGGTCCGGCAGGCTGTCCAGGCGGCCTTCCCGGGTATCATACCGGTAAATCCAGGCGCGATTCCTGAAAAATAAAGTGTGCCGGCAGGCTGCAAAAACACGGGCGCTGAACGGTCGGGGCAAGGGCGGGGTGATCCTGATGGAGGGTACAAACCGGCGGGTGTCCGGCTGGAATTCCAGAAAGCCGCTACTGGTCTGCAAACTGACCTCCTGGTCCGGCAACTGGAACAGGTCCCCCAGCATCCCGGCCGAATCCTTTGCCGGCGGCGTGACCTCCGTGAAATCCCGAAGGTGTTCATCGTAAAAATAAACGCGGTCCGTACCGGAAATCCAGACCCGGTTTGAGCGGTCGCAGAACAGGTGGGTAAAGGTCCCCTTGACCCGGAAATTGATCACTTTCCGGCCGTCGAACCGCTGGACGCTCCTGAAGTGGAGGATCCAAAGGAACCCCTTGTTGTCCCGGATCACCGACCGGATGGTGCCCGGCCTGATCCCGGAAGAATAATCGAACAGTTGGAGATGGTAGTCGGGGAGTTGGGCGCGGGCGGTTCCCACCCAGATCCACAACAACAGCAGGAGGCCTGCCGGTCCGGCTGATCTGTTTGTAATTCGACTCCAGAAGATAGATCGGATAACCTCCATGAATCAGCCGTTTGATCCGGAAAACACCATTATCGGCGTTGTGTAAAAATACGATTCCAGGTTGTAAATCACAGGTTCGCTGAGCGGTTGACCGAAAAATTGAGCGGATGACCGGTTTTAGAAACCTTTCAAAGTTTTTAAACCTGACCGGGGATGCCCCATGTTAAGAAAATTTCACTAGGTTTATCCGTAAAAATCCTGATCCGCCATGACACCTGAAAATGCCCATTCGCCTGGATTGGCAGGCCGCCTGCAATCGCTCGATTTTTTCCGCGGGGTGACCATGTTCCTGCTCGTCGCCGAATTCACCGCCTTGTTTGAGCACCTGACCGACCCGGCACTGGAGGGGACCTGGCTTTACCAGGCGGCCTTGCAGTTTCATCACCACCCCTGGAACGGCCTGCGGTTCTGGGACCTGATCCAGCCCTTTTTCATGTTCATCGTCGGGGTTGCGATCCCGTTTTCGATCGCCAACCGGCGCAAGCGCGGGCAAACGGCCGGCCAGATCCGGAATCACGTGTTGCGGCGCTCCCTGCTGTTGTTGCTCCTGGGCTGGGGGCTTTATTGTCAGGGGCCGGGCCATATTGTGTTCCGTTTCCAGAATGTACTGGCCCAGTTGTCGGTCACTTATTTGCTGGCCTACCTGGTCATGGACAAACCGGCAAGGGTGCAAATCATCTTTTCCTTCGTATTGATCGCGATCACGGAGATCATATACCGGACCTTCCCGATCGAAGGATTCAACCATCCCTTCACCCCGAATGAAAATTTCGGCACCTGGCTGGACCTGCAATACGGCGGGGCCGACCTGAACGGGTACTGGGTTTCTTTCAATGCCATTCCAACCACGGCGCACACCATCTGGGGCGTGCTCGCCGGTCAGCTTTTGATGAGCGAACGCACCGGCGCCCAAAAACTGAAAATACTGCTGATCAGCGGCGCTATCGGGGTCATCGCAGGGTATGCGCTCAACCCGGTCACACCCATCATCAAGCGCATCTGCACCTCGTCCTTCATCCTGGTCAGCGGCGGCTGGGCGTTGCTGGCATTGGCCCTCTCCTATTGGCTGATCGATATCAAAAAATGGCAGAAGGGCGTGTTGTTTTTTGCCGTTGTTGGTATGAATTCCCTGTTCATTTACCTCTTTGCGCACGTCGGCGGGGCGGACCTGATCGGGAAAATCGTAAGCCCGTTCACCACCTCCCTCCTGGGATGGACCGGCGAGGTCGCGACCCTTGTGCTGACCAGCCTGGCAGTCCTGGCGGCGATGTGGTACCTATGTTACTGGTTGTATACAAAGCGGATATTTTTCCGGATTTGAATAGGGAGGCAGACCACTCAGGGCACTCAGATGATAAAGTTTGTATTGTCTCTTAGTGATCTGAGTGCCCTAAGTGGTCCAAAACCCTCCTGTGTGACCCAACGGCGGACGGAGCCATCATAAACAACCATAGTACTATTCAAACATAGTTCGTAAATTACCCCCACAAAACGAGAAACCATGAAACGCTTCCTTGCATTGGACGTTTTCCGGGGCATGACGATCTGCCTGATGATCATCGTGAACACCTCGGGAGACTGGCAGTTCACCTTTTCACCGCTCAAGCATGCCAACTGGCACGGCTTCACGCCGACCGACCTGGTATTCCCCTCCTTCCTGTTTGCGGTAGGGAATGCCTTCGCCTTCGTCAAGACCCGATGGGCGGACAAACCTTTGTCGGCTGTGATCGGGAAGATACTGAAACGGACATTGATCATTTTTCTGCTGGGGTATACCCTGTACTGGATCCCGTTCGTACAGTGGAACGACGCCGGCGGGTTGTCCTTCATTCCGTTCAGCGAAACCCGCATCCTGGGCGTGCTCCAGCGCATTGCACTTTGTTATTTCATCGGCGCCATCCTGGTGTATTACCTCAACAAACGGCAACTGGTGATCGCATCGGGGCTCATCCTGGTGGGCTACTGGATCGTCATGTCGGCCTTCGGGGATTATTCCCTGGAGAATAACGCCGTGCGCACCCTCGACCGGTGGTTGTTCGGCGACAGTCATCTGTATATGGGCGACGGCATCCCCTTCGACCCGGAAGGGCTGCTCAGCACCTTTCCCGCGGTGGTGAACGTGCTCGGCGGCTACCTGGCGGGCATTTACATCATTGAGGGCAACAAGGTCAATTATGAAAAACTGGCCAAACTGCTGCTGGCCGGCGCCGGGTTGCTGATCCTGTCCTATTGGTGGAACCTGGGCTTTCCGGTCAACAAAAAACTGTGGACCAGCTCATTTGTCACCCTCACGGTCGGCATCGATCTGGTGGTATTGTCCATGCTGATCTACGCCACCGAATTCGTCAAAAAACCGGTCAATTTCCATTTCTTCGAGATATTCGGCAAGAACCCGCTGTCCATCTACCTGTTGTCGGAATACCTGGCCATTTTCCTGTTCTTTTTCCGGGTCGGCGACCAATCCTTGTACCGGTTCATCTACGAAAAGGGCTTTCAATGGATCGGCCCGTATTGGGGGGCGTTGGCGTTTGCCGTGGCTTTCATGCTGATCTGTTGGCTGGTGGGTTGGTGGATGGACAGGAGGAAGATCTATATCCGGGTCTGACAGGGAGTAAGGAAATTCTCAGGCCGAACAAAGGTAAGGGGACCGGTATTACAAAAGAAAATCGGAGAAATTTGTTTTTGTTATGCGAAGGGGCCGTTACAATATATGGGTTACAGGTCAGCGACGCATGATCATGCGTCGCTACTTACGACTTACGACTGATGACTTACGACTTACGACTGATGACTTACGACTAAATCACCTCCGCCACCACAAAAATACTTCCTCCCACAAAGACCAGATCGTCCGGGCCTGCGGCGCGCCTGGCGGCTTTCAGGGCGTTGCGCACCGAGCTGTAGGCCCGGCCGTGCAATCCGAATTTTTCGGCGGTGTCCTTTAACGCCTTCGCGTCCAAACCGCGCGGGATATCGGCCTTGGCGAAGTAGTATCGGGCGTTTTGGGGGAGCAGCGACAGCGCTACCTCCGGCCCTTTGTCGTTGACCATGCCGAACACCATGTGCAGGTTTCGGTAGGGCAATGCCGCCAGCCGCTCCATCACCGGCCGGAGGCCGCCTTCGTTGTGTGCGCTGTCGACGAGCACTGTCGGCGACTCCCCGATCACCTGCCACCGGCCCATAAAGGACGAAAGTTGCCGGACATTCCCCAGGGCGATCCGCAGTTTGTCCTGGTCCTTTTTCAGGAACCCGCTTTGTTCGAGCATTTCCACTGATTGCAGGACGGTCGCCAGGTTTTTGGACTGGTAAGGCCCGTGGAGGTCGCTCCGGAGTTGGGGAATATACGGCAGGTCATCCCTGAAAACGTCATAGGTGACATGGCTGATGTCTTCGGCGGCTTGCTCCAGGTAATAGTGTGCATCGGCAAATAGGATGGGAGAGGCCGTTTCGGCGGCTTTGGCCCGGAAAACGGGCGCCGATTCCGGGTGCGTTTCGCCGATGACCACCGGCACGCCGGGTTTGATGATGCCCGCCTTTTCTCCGGCGATCAGCGGGAGGGTATCGCCCAGGAACTGCTGGTGGTCGTAGCTGATATTGGTGATGATACTGAGCAGGGGCGTCACCACATTGGTGGAGTCCAGGCGGCCGCCGAGGCCCGTTTCGATCACGGCCAGGTCTACTTTTTCCCGCGCAAAATAATCAAAGGCCATGGCCACCGTGATCTCGAAAAAGCTGGGCTTGATCTCGTCGAAGAGGTGGCGGTATCTTTCCGCAAATTCGATGACGTACTCCCGGCTCACGTACCTGCCGTCGATCTTGATGCGCTCCCTGAAATCCTTGTAATGCGGTGAGATGTAAAGGCCCGTTTTCAGTCCGTGCGCCGTGCCGACGGCTGCCAGCATATGCGCCGTAGACCCCTTCCCGTTGGTGCCCGCGATATGGACGGACGGGTACCGGGTATGCGGCTGGCCGAGGGCTTTCATCAGGGCCAGGGTATTGCTCAGGTCCTTCTTGAACGCTGCCGGACCGATGCGCTGAAACATGGGCAGCTGCTCGTACAAAAAGCGGAGGGTTTCCTGATATTGGCGGCGTATGGACATGTGCTGTTGTGTTTTTATTCGCATGCCGGGGAGCCGGGGTGAGAGAGGGAGAGGGAGTGAAATCGTTGCCTATTCTCACCCTCTCTCCCTCTCACTCTCTCTCATATTCTCTCACCCTCTCACCCTCTCACCCTCTCACCCTCTCCAAACATGAGCCGGCAAAGCTACGGGAAATTTGGGTTCTGCGCTTTTGGGAAATCGTAAGGGGAAAATGCTGTATTTTTGGAGCTTGAGCCTGCGAATGGTTCTGATTCAGTGAAATAAAAAATGCCGGATGACAATGACCAGCGGGATGCATTCAGGTATTAGGTGCTTATCTGCCTTGCCGGCGGACAGGTGCGTACATGGGTTTATTCAGGGTGAAGGACGTACTTTGAATAAATGCTGGCGCGTTTGGCTGTCTGTTAGGCCTCATTGCAGGACATAACCGAACAAAATTTCGTAACTTGCGAAACAAATTATATATCAAAAACGAATGGACGAATTAATACAAAATATAAAGAATCTAGCAGAAGTTTATTCAGCAAACTTGAAAGAAAAAGTTGAAACCAGAACAGAAGAAATGAAAGCTGATAACAACTCTCATTATCTCATTTATCGTGTTTTGGGCATTTCCTTACAAGAAGGGCAACTTATTGACCAATATCAAAACACTGGACGATTTCTTTATAAGTATGCAGGTTCCTTTCTCGAAGCAGCAGCAACTTTATGTTTAAATTTCAAATTCCCAGAAGGTAGAAAGACCAAAATAGAAAATGCAATTGGACAAAGACCAAAGACTTTTGAAATTGACTTTCTAAATGGTAATGATGCAATCGAAGTTAAGTGGAGAGATGCAACTACTGACGGAGACCATATTACAAAAGAACACACAAGGGTTAAAGTAATCAGAGAACACGGTTATAAACCAATTAGGGTAATGTTCTATTATCCTCAACGAGACCAGGCTATAAGAATTCAAGAAACCTTGAAAACACTTTATGCAGGTGTCGAAGGAGAATATTTTGGTGGTGACGAAGCCTGGAATTACTTAAAAGCTTATACAGGAGTTGACCTGAAAGCTATTTTGACACAGATTGCTAACGAAAGGACACCCGAGAATGGAAACTAATAAAATCTATCAAGGAAATTGTGTTGAAAAACTCAAAGAAATTGAAGCCAACAAAGTTGACCTGATTTACTTTGACCCACCTTTTTTTACTCAACGCAAACATAGCCTTACGAATAAAGACAATTCTAAAACTTATGAATTTGACGATAAATACACCTCGATTGACGAATATTTAGGACTTATTGAAAATGTTTTACAAGAATCAAAAAGGGTCTTAAAAAATACAGGAAGTGTATTCCTTCATTGCGACAAAACAGCATCTCATAATATTAGAGCTGTTATGGACAAGGTTTTTGGGCGTGAGAACTTCCAAAGTGAAATCATTTGGTCATACAAAAGATGGTCTAATGCAAAAAAAGGGTTGTTAAATGCTCATCAGGTAATTTTCTTTTATTCTAAAACACAAGATTTTAAATTCAATACGCTTTATACGGATTATTCAGCGACAACAAATCTTGACCAAATCTTACAAGACAGAGAGCGTAATGAAAACGGAAAATCTGTGTATAAAAAAGATGTAAATGGAAATGTGATTTTAGGTAAAGAAAAAAAAGGTGTTCCACTTTCTGACGTTTGGGAAATTCCATATTTAAACCCAAAAGCAAAAGAAAGAACGGGCTACCCAACCCAAAAACCAGTTTTATTACTCAATCAAATTTTAAACATCGTTACTGACGAAGGCGACTTGGTTGTTGACCCGTTTTGTGGGAGCGGAACAACTTGTGTTTCTGCAAAATCATTAAATAGACAATTTATCGGAATTGACATTTCAAAAGATGCAGTTGAACTTGCAAATTCACGATTAGAAGACATGGTAATTTCAGAATCAAACCTTTTAAACAAAGGGCCAAACGAATATCAAGAGAAAACTGAAAAAGAACTAGCAATTTTACAAAACATAAATGCTTTTCCTGTTCAAAGAAATAGTGGAATTGACGGATTTTTAAAAGAATATTTTGAAGGCATGCCAGTTCCAGTAAAAATTCAAGGAGAATATGAAACAATTGAAGATGCAATTGAGAAACTTGAAAAGGCATCTTTTGGTAAGAACTATAAAATGAAAATCTTAATCCAAACAAGGGAAACAGGAATAAGCCGACTTTTTGGTTTTGAATCGGATGTAACCATAATAAAATCTCTTGAATTGCAAATGAGAGACTTGATAAAGAAAAATAACGAAGATATAAAGCGTGATTTGCAAGTTAGTGGGTTCAGTAGTAATAGGAACGGTAATGCTTCGATTTAACTTTAGTGCAAAACGAAACTTCCACAAAATTTTTCCCGCAAAAATTTGCGTAGTCAAATAACTACACATATATTTGTAGTCAAATGACTACGCAATGAATCTCCGACGCGACGTATTCCAGGCCATAGCCGATCCCACCAGAAGGACCATCCTCCTCCTGGTCGCCTCCCAGGCTATGACCGCCGGCGCCATTGCGGCCAAGTTCGACACCGCCAGGCCCACCGTGAGCATGAAGCTGACACCACCGCGCGAATCGAGCATGAGACCGCCCGTGAAGTTGCCGATCATGCCGCTGATGCTGAGGGCGATGGTCATGCCTGCCTGACCCTT
>WBZL01000516.1_pt1 | contig 43024 bp, 38 predicted proteins | sample 5204291 | NCBI WGS metagenome assembly WBZL01 (sample SAMN12344345, study PRJNA552823) | activated sludge metagenome | biome: Activated sludge suspended growth; feature: Nitrification reactor; material: Wastewater; isolation source: activated sludge from nitrification reactor of wastewater... | reverse complement strand
GAACCATTTTCTCCCGTTGGTAGAAGGCGGTTCTACCGAGATTACCAGGATGGAAACCCGAATTTTTGAAGGTGAAGGGGAGGTACCTCCCCTTCACCTTCAAAAATTCGGCACTTTTCCCGTCAACAATGGAAGAGCCTAAAAGGTTTTCTTCTATTGGCGGACGACTTTCTCCCATTCATAGGGTTAGGGAAGTTGTCTGACAACCCAACGCTGTAACAGCGCCGCCTTAAAGTGATAAAGATCGTCTTCACACACCAAAATATCCCGGCGGGATAAGTAGGCGATGACCTGGTGCAAGGTCGTTTCCTGGTGTGCAAAGTGGTTGCGAAGCGTATTCACCTCAACCGGTTTTGGGCTTACCGCAACGACTTTCAGTAAGGAGCGCATCGCATCCGAACTATCCCGACCCTCCCACAGGTCTTTGAAATCACCCGCCAACACCTGCGGAACTTTGTTCACAGCCGCTTCGACATCAGCCCGGTGGGCATGAAACCGGTTTTCGTTGTTCAGATTTTCAACGATTTCTCGGCAAGTGAATTGCAGCCAATTCGGATGGCCCCCGGTTTCTTCCAAAAGAAGCGAGACAGCGTCTTCCTCATAGGTAAGCGGAAAGTCCGCAATCGGGCGCGTAATGAGTTCATGCGCCTCTGTTCTTTCCAAAGGCCCCACTTTGAGCATCTTCGTGTTAATCAGATAATTGCTCCAAACAGGGGGCAATTCTTCCAGCGTATGCGCGCCGCTGACCAGCACAGTAAAGCGCGGGTGATGTTGCATTAAACCGCGGAGGGTCTGGAAAATGCGCTCGTCAATGCGCCCTGCGGAAAGCATGTCTCCTAACGATTCAAATTCGTCCAGGGCCAACAACACCCAATAATAATCCCCCAAACATTTTTCCACTTTTTCCAACCACTCCTGAAAGCTTGCATACGCGTCATGTTGCAATTGCTCCTGCGTTAATTCCGGCAATACCAGGCGACGCTCCTGCCGGGCACTGCGCGTGACTTCACGGGCGATGAGGTAAAGCAGGCTGGAGGCCGATTCCACAGCAACGAGACTTTGCAAGTCTACAGTTGCCGGAATGATTTGCGGCCCCAATTGCACAGGCAATTGTTTCAGCGTGGACGATTTTCCCATCCGCCGCGCCCCAAATAAGAGCAAGGCAGGGCGTTGTCCGGAAGGATTGATCAGTTCATTGCCCAAAGAACGAAATAAATCCCGGCGACCCTTGAAGGTTTTGCTCTCTTTGATGAGCGGAGTCCCTGAATGATAAACATTGGGAATTTGCTCCTTCCCGCTGGCTTCGGTCAATTCTTGGTTGAATATTCTGTTCCAACCCTCCAGGGCAGGAATCATCTGGCGGGCTATCTCACTGTTTTGGGCATAGGCCAGGCCACTTCGAATACGTTCCAACACCGAAAGCCCCATACGGAGTTGTTCCTGTTTGTTGTACAGGGTTTCACTTTCGATGGCCGCCCGCGCATGTTGGCTGGCTTGCTCCAACCCCGACAATAACTCCTGCATATTCATGCGGGCGTTATCGGGTAACCACCCTAAATGGGTGAAAATTTCCGCGATAGAAGCCAGGTCACGCGCATTGCTCACATCAATAGCTGTGAGTTCCAATAGGGCACGCCGCGCCGCCCACCCCTGGCGAAAGGAAGCGGCGACGAAGGCAATCGCTTCCATACCCTGCTGGCGGTTCTCCTTGCCGATCTGAACCAGCAAGTTATCCAATTTAGGTAGAGGAAACCTGACAATTTCATCCCAGACCACGGGCGACCCTTTAAGACCCCCCTCTCTATATAAACGATTTTGTACCCACGCCCAAGGTACCTGCACCATATACAAGGGCAACCGCAAATAACTTAAAATTAACGTCACACCCAACGCTACGCCCAACGCTACGCCTGTTGCCATACCCCACAGCACACCCGCTATTAGGCCCAACATCACGCCCAATACTACGCCCAACACCACCCCTTGCACTACATCAAACACACCAAACAGCCGCCCTCCCCCTAAACTTAATGCGGTGCCCAATGCCATACCTGACGTCAAGCCGAACGCAACACCAAACGCCATATCAATTGTAATCCCGGGCATTAAACCAAATGCAACGCATCCAACAACACTGAACACCATGCCTCCCGCAACGCCTCCCGCCATGCCGAGCACTACACAGATCATCATGCCCATTGCCATACTTATCATCACCATGAACCATCTGATTTCAAAACCAACTAATTGAAAACCCCAGAGCAACGGAATAACCAGAAGAGGCATAAAACCAACATTATACAAACACAAATATAAAATATGAATAACTTCAGGATATACTTTACGGCGTCGCCACAGCGAATAAAGGCTAGGATCCTTATTGCCAGAAATAGATGGGGCAATATGTAAAACATACCGGGAGAGGGTGAATGGTTTGAAAAGAACCAAATACAAAAAGCGCAAGATGTCTTGCGGGAAACGTAAGGAGGTGGGTTGAGTATTGAGCATGGGAGTTATTGAAAGAAGGACTCGGATAGGCGGCGAACAAATTTTGTAACTAAAGGCCAGGGTATCACCCCAATCAATAGCCCAATCGCAACCATCGCCACACCATATCCCACCATCCGATCCGTCGTTTCATTGGTGTGTTCTCCGCGTCCAATAATGACAAGAAGCGCATGTCCAATATATTGAGGCATTTGCCAAAACAGCCATTTAAAGGGGGGTAGCAAGCGGTTGGTTTTATTTTCTACGGCAGGTTTATGGGCATTGAAGGGTGGTTCCTTGATCGCTTCCTTTCTGATAGCTTTCCAGTCGAGCTTCCCGCCGCTGGCTTTGGCTTCGTAAGTTAGGCTGGCGACGATTTGGATGCGAGCTGGGTGGTTGCCTGACAGTTTTAAAATCTGTTGGCAATCTTCATCGGTGAAAGATTGGTCACTGACGCGTCCGCGATTGAGCAAAGCATGGGCTTCAATTTCACTGAATGCTTCGAGATCGATTTGGTGAAAGATGTTGAAAAATGGAGAGGTCAGTTTTCCTTGCGAGGCCAAATCACGCAGGTTGCGCTGGCTCGCTGTAACTAACCCCACGAGGTTGTTGTTCCCCAGGCTACGCAACGTTTCGTAAAATGGATCGGGAAATTCCTGGGCGCGTTGGGGCAAGTGTTCAAATTCATCCAGCAGGAACACGGGCCAAAGGTTTCTTTTTTCATGCTCCTGTTCGATCAGGTCATAAAAACGTGTCAATGTGGGTTGAGCAGGAGCAGGTAAATCCAATTTTTCAAGAATGTAATGAAGCAATCCAACCTGGGTATGGCAATTGGGATTGTCCAAATCCAGGTAAAGAAAACGATAATTTTTGTGATCCACCAATTGTGTTGAATAAATCTGGCTGAGGTGATAAAGCAAAGATGATTTCCCAATCCGGCGTTCTCCCACCACGGAAACGTGTTGGATTTGTCCGGTATGGTTGGTATTCAGATAACCAAAAATCTTTTTGATTTCCTTTTCTCGCCCCACAAAGTGTTTGGGGTTGGTAATCTTTCCCGCAAAAAAGAAAGGATTGGGCATCCGCGACTCCTCCATGTAAACGTTTCCCTCTATTGCATCATTTTGAAGTTCAATGAGGGGGGGAACATGCTCTTTGACTCCATCATTATACTTGACTTTGTTAGGGGGTTTTCCAGCGAAAAGAAGTAAAATTACCGCATGAATACACTCGTCACCACTCACCTCGAAGATAGCCTTTATTTTGTCACCCTCAACCGTCCCGAAAAACGGAATGCGATTACGCTGGATATGCTGGGAGAGATCGCCGAGGCGATCCAGAAAAGCGATGAACACCCGCACGTCCGGGCGATTATCGTCCGCGGGGAGGGGGCGGTTTTTTCGGCGGGGATTGATTTAATGGCCCTCGCGGGGGCGAAGGCGGCGGCAGGGGATCAGCACCCCGCGCGGTGGGCGCGGCGCATGGCGGAGAAGTTGCAGAATGCGGTCAACGTGATCGAGGCGACGGAATTGCCCATCATCGGGGCGTTGCACGGGCAGGTGTTGGGCTTGGGGCTGGAACTGGCGTTGGCGTTTGATTTGCGCGTGGCAACGGAATCCTGTCAGTTTCGGATGCCGGAAGTGGGGTTGGGGATTGTGGCGGATGTGGGGGGGACGACGCGGTTGAGCCGGACGGTGGGGCCAAGTCGGGCAAAGGATATGCTGATGACCGGGCGTACGGTGCCCTCGCAGGAGGCGTTGATGTGGGGTTTGGTGAACCGCGTGGTCCCGGATGGGGAGGTACATGCGGCGGCGGTCGGTCTGGCGCAGGAGATCGCGGCGAATGCGCCGTTGGCGGTGGGGTTGTTTAAGCGGATTATCGATCAGGGGGATGGGGTGGATAAATCCACGCAGATGGCGCTGGAACGGTGGGCGCAGAGTCAGTTGCTGACGAGTGAGGATGTGGGGGAGGCGTTGATGGCGTTTTTGCAGAAGCGGAAGCCGGAGTTTAAGGGGAGGTAGAGGTCCTTATTGCGCCACGAATTTCACGAATTATTCGAATTGTAAAAAAACAGGTGAGCGGAGTAGTCTGCCCACCTGTTTTTTTGTTGTGGTTAGCAAATGGCAGGTTCGGGGGTGCGGCGGGAGAGGCGCACGGTCATTTCGAGGGCTTCGTGGAGGTCGCGGGTGAAGTGGCTGGCTTTTTGATAGCGGGCGGCGGGGTCTTTGGCGAGGGCGGTGCGAATGACGTCTTCGATCTGGTCGGGCAGGTCGAGGAAGGTGGTGGTTAAATCCGGGATGGGGTCGTGGAGTTGTTTGAGCATGACGAGGATGGGGGTTTGGGCGGTGAAAGGGGGTTTGCCGGAGAGGAGTTCAAAGAGGATGACGCCCATGGGTTCATATGTTTTTTTAGGCCATTGGTAACTGCTCAGGGGTTATGCGGAGAATCTCCCAAAAAGGGGGGGGACTATTTTTTTGGGGGAGCACGTTAAAAGACCCTGGCCTCACGAGAATGAGGCCAGAGTCTGAGAGATTTTTCGGGGTTCTAAATTCAGTAGATCACAGATTCGAGTTGTAGTGACGATTTCAATCGTTTGTTGCCCCTAACGACTGAAGTCGTCACTACACTCTTCTTGTGCGGTGAAGTGCGAGGGCGCCTTATTTATTTGGGAGATATTCGGGGCCATCGGCGAGTGTTGCATTCACATCTATGACTCCGTCATAGGCGTATTTGAGAAGCAGAGTCTGCACAAGGTTGGGGCTGATTTCGCCTCCGGCCTCTCTCATTTTTTCAATGATCAGCGCGGCTAATCCACTCACTAAGGGTGTGGCGAAGGAAGTTCCTCGCCAATAAGCGTACCCGGAAGTATTTCCTTCGACTTTGGGGACAACACTGGTCAAGCTATTGGCCCGATGTTCTTCTGCTGATTCTGAAGGGCCATTTTGCGTTCTTACATCGGGGAGTGGTTTTCCTCCGCCTGGGGCCATGATATTCCCTAGATTGGAAAAATTCGCTTTTTTCCCACCGTGATGGGTGCTTGCGGCAACCCCAATCACTTCGGGATAACTGGCGGGAATTTGCTGAAGATATTCCCCGCGAATATTGGCTGAGTCATTCCCGGAAGCGGCCACGATCACCCCGCCTAAATCAAAAATTAGCTTTAGGATGATGCGTAAAGACCCCACATAATGCTTAAATCCGAGCATATCGTTGAGGATACCGATCAGGAGAGGATTGTTTTTACTTCCCGGTTGAAAAACACTCGCTTGAAGCTGTTGCATCAATTTGTTAAGGGTTTTTTCTTCCTTCGCTGTAAATGACAAGCCCAAACTCAAATTGAAGACTGTGTCATTTAGAGGGTCTGCTCGGAGAGGAACTACTCCATTTTCTGCCGCCTGTAGGGTTTGTTTGACAATCAACGAGAGGGCGCGCACCAGGCCAAACACCTCCCCCTGTCCTTGTCTATTCAGGACATCGACAAGGTGAAGGTTACAATCCGGGGCGACGCGATGGACCAGGCCAGCGACAAAAAGACCATGTTGGTCAATATCATAGTCTTTTGAAGATTTCAGCATGACTGGGCGTTTTGAAACATTCTTTTGAAATCTTCGCGAGGGCGATGAAATCGTTACTTCAAAGGTCGGAGGGTAGTCAAACCGCATAATTTGAGCCTTTGAAATTTGATCGTTCACGCCCATTGGGATAGTCTCAATATTGAGCCGGTGATCCACGGAGTCGAGAACATAGACGCTAACTCCTTGGCCCGTGAGGTTAACTTCGCGCCGGGTCGGGTTTTCAAGATTAATGCCTGGAAAATCTTTGAAGGCCCAGTGACCAATCACTTCATGCTCTTTTGCTTCACGGCCCAAACGATTTTGGGGGCCACCCACGGGGCCGCCCGATGCGCCACCGGGATCAGGACCACCGACAGGGCCGCCGGACGCGCCACCGGGATCGGGACCCCCTACAGGGCCACCGGATGCACCCCCGGGATCAGGTCCGCCCACTGGTCCACCGGATGCACCCCCGGGATCAGGATCACCCGAAATATAATTTGGATCGGTAAAGATTATATTGCCCTGGGAACAAGCGGCTCGATTTATTTTTTCGAGAACCTCATCGAAGTCATTTTGCGTTTTCGTTTTGACTTCATAAAGTCGAATTTCGAGGTCTTTGTATCCCCTCATTTTCGGGTTTAATTCATACATCGCATCCGTGAGAATAGCGTTTAGTTTTATTTGATCGATGAGGGAAAGTTCAAAGAGGTTTAATGTGGTCTCTATCGTTTTCAGGTCCCCGGCAAGACCGCTCAACAGGACCGCATTGTATAAATATTTTTGATGTTCATCCAAGTCAGAACTGATGGGGGTTCCCAAACTTTCTTCCCACAATAACGATTTGGTTGATTTTCGGGCTATCATTTTTTCTCCTCTTTTCAATGATTTAGATTTTTAACTACTCACCCAAGTTATTAAAAATCCAAAATAATGCTTTGTTAAATGCAACTACTCAGCCAGGGTAGAGTTTCTCCCGAAAAAATAGGGAAAGGGGGACCTTCTCTCTACGTCTGAACAGTTACTGTTAAATAGCATAAACGTAAATTTCCCGAAATTTTTCGCCTTTTTGTGGAAATCATAGAATTTGGGTAATTCCGGTAGAGCCGGAATTACCGGGATGGGAACCCGAATTTTGAAGGTGCTGGGGGATGTACATCCCCCAGCACCTTCAAAATTCGGCATATTTCCCGCTAAAAACGGAAGAGCCGTAATTCCTCACAGAGATTGCGAAGAATCCCCTAAAAAAGGATGGGTTTGAAGATATACATCCCCCAACCATCCTTTTTTCGGACACTCATCCTCTGCCTGAGCGGTTATAGAATTTCATTATTTCCAACAAGAAAAAAAGGTGCCCAAAAATATGGATGCCGATATCGATTGTCTATTCGCGAATCTTTTGAAATAAACGCACATTGCACTTCTTTCAATGCTCGCCCTTTGGTCTCCCCATTTTTTATCGCTTGATAAAATAATTCCATAAAGGTCAAAGTTGAACGATCAGAAACAGGCCAATGAGTCAGCAACAGGGAGGTGGCCCCTGCGTATAAAAACGCGCGCATCAGCCCTTGCAACTCGTCTCCCCCCCCAATGACACTTCGTCCAGTTTGACATGCACTCAAGGTGATCAGGGACGTGTTAAGTTTTAAGTTGAAGATATCGAGGGTCGTTAGGGAGCCATCATCGAGCGCTAATCCAGAAAATAGGGGAGTATCCTTGCGAAAATCTCCGTGACAGGCCAGGTGTAATAACCGCGCGCTCGATATTTTTTGATGCAAGGTGAAAATTCGTGCCTCTTCCTCACAAATGGCATGTGTTCCCAATAAACGAGCGACATGTTTGGCTTCTTCGACCGCCAGGGGAAGCTGACCTCTGAAAGAATGGCCCATGATGAGAAAATCTGTGTTTTTGTTAGAAACCTGACGCGTGTATCTGAGCAGACTTGCGGCGGGCAGGTAACTGACTGGGACCTTTTCTATCAAATACCGCTCTCCGTCAAAGAGTGCGTGAAATGGCAGATAATGCAACACCCCATGAGGAACAATTATGACATTGGAAAAATCAGATAACCAGGCCTCTAATGGCAAAAACAGAGATTGATAGAGTTGATGAAGAATTCCTTGCGCGTTCTGAATCAGTTGCTCGATTGAGGCCAAGGTACTTCGCATCGTCAAACTACGATTCACGCGAAAGTGTTGTAGCAAATTTTCGATCTGATGGGTTGTGACATCCAGCGGAACACGATGAACAAATTCGTTGTTTCCTGAATGTTTTCCGATAATAAACGCAATCCATTGATTTTCTACTAAGAAATATTCCACCAACACTGAGTTTTCCGGAATTAGATCGTGGATTGCTTCTTCGGTTTGCACCTCCCAGATGGAGGCATCGCGGGCGTAATCGGCATTCCGGACTAATAATTGGTGCCACAATCCGACGATTTTCTTCTCACTTGCCTGGACTTCCGTTTGAAGCTTGATCACTTCTGCTTTCACATCGCTTTGTTTGTCTCTCACCAGGCTCATGCCATACCGCAAACTTTGCTCTCTTTGAGACCGTAATTGCTCAATCTTATCAACAAGTTCAACGTCTTTTGGATCGCGCGCCCGAATACTCACATCCGGGTGATAGGCTAACATGTCTATCAAGGCCCGTGACTTTGCTCTTTCCGCATAGAAAAACCCCTTCAAGGGCTGATCGATTTCCAAACATAACCGGACCATTTTTTCATAGACCACGTTTTTGTCTTCCAAAAAATCAGACCGATGCTCAACCATGATATTTCCACGGAGTTGTTCGAGTTCGGTAATAGCTTTCTCGAAATAACGAAATGCTTCGTCGATCTGATGCTGGCTTTGAGCTACTTCTCCCAGTAATTGGTAGGCCGGATAAAGAATCCAATGCCAATCATTTTCCTCCGCGACCGTTTGCAGATTATTCAACAACTGAACACACTCGGTAAAATCCCCCTGGCTGTAGGCTATTTTCGCAAGCAGGAGCCATGCTTCTACCATAAAGGGTGGTAATCCCAGTTGCGTGAATTCCTCTGCATTTTTTTTCGCTCTGAATGAACTTTCCAAAAATTCCCCTTTCTTATAAAACAATGTCGCAATGCCCAGATCACACCGCGCGATGCGAGACCGATTTCCTTCCAGTTCATAAAGCGAACGCGCATCTTGCAGAGCTAAGATGGCTTCCTCAAATTTTCCGATTTCGGTTAAAGCATAGGCTTTATAGAGAATGGCTTGAGCTTCTTCATGGCGCATTTCCAATTGATGGAACACAGGATAGATTTCATCAAATTTATCAAATACTTCGCCAAACCGCCGCAAATCCCACAAACACCCCATGGCGGATAAATCACATAAAGCGGCCTCATGTTTTTGTTGGTTTTTCTCATGAAACTCTTTTGCCTGATCAAAAAGAGTCAATGCTTGATTAAATTCGCCCTGCTGGAAATAGGTAATTCCCAGATTATGCATCGCTCGCACTTTGACAATAAGCAAACCGAGTTTTTCTGCCAGTTCGATTGAAAGCTTCCCCGCAACGATGGCTTCTTGGAAGCGCCCCATATAACAAAGAATGATTTGTCGAACATTTTCTAAAGCAGGTAAATATACCGCCCCTTCCTCTCCTTTTAGCTGATATAACGCCCGAGCCTGATTCGTCAAAACCAAGGCACGGTTATAGTCTCCAATTCGGAAATACACCAACGCAAGATTGGTGTCCAATTTCGCAGATAAAAGGATTTCTCCTGCTTCCTCAGCTACTTTTTTGGCCCATTCACCTTTACGAATCGCCTCTTCATACCGACCCAAGACCGCCAACGCCCACATACTGCTCAGATATACAGTTGCCTCTCCAAGAGGGTCGCCCTGTTCCTGATGAATAGAAACCGCTTCATCGTACAGGAGCAAAGCTTTCGCATAATCTCCACTCTCAGCCGCAATCCTCTGCCCTTCGATTCTTAATCCCAACGCACGATGCAAAGGGTTTTGGGTAAGCCTTGCCAATTCCATCACCCATTCGATCAGGTCTATCGCCCGCTGAGTATTCGCCATCATTTGCTTAACGGCTTTATCCTTAATCGCCTCGGCGATTAAATTTAATGTCTCTCCTGAAAAAGTGCTTAAATTTTCCCGCAAAAAAATGAGCCCCTCCTCTTTTGTGGAGACACTCAGCAACCTTGTTATAAACTCATTCGGGGTCATCTTCTTCGGCAAAACAATCTCGGTTCGTAACTGCTCAGGGGTCATGCGGAGAATCTCCGAAAAAAGAGAAGAAAGGGGAAGGCCTTCCCCTTTCTTCTCTTTTTTTAGAACTTTCTACTCTAGGATGAGGAGTTACCTCGGCTCTTTCGGAATTCAGGAATGGGAACCCGATTTTTGAAAATCAAAACCATGAAACCCCTGAGGCCTGACATCTTCAATTTAGAGAGAAGATTCCCCGAAAAAACAGGTAAAAGGGGGATGTACATCCCCCTTTTACCTGTTTTTTCGGGAGCAACTCTACCCTGGCTGAGGAATTACCAATTTCTTGTCAACTATATCCTAAAAGTTTGCACCAGAATTTCCACTCTGGGGCCGCGGATCATGATTTCATACTCGCCAGACTCCAGGTGATCAATCGAGAAATTACCTAGTGGATTCACTTTACCATCTCCAACTTGATCCCCTTCGCGCCACAAACTGACTTCATAGTCTTGGGCATTCATCCCCGTAATCAAACCGACAATCGAATAATATCCAATATGATCGCCGTCATCTTGGAGATCAATCGCAATTTGTGCGCCACTTGCCTCATAAACAAATGAACCTTCATCACTCCCCCGCTCACCAAACTCAAGCATCCATCCGAGTTGATCTTCCTCCCGCTTTCTCCCGATTAACGTAGCAATGATCCGGTGAATGAGTGAATCCGCACGATTAAATGCCTCCATCTCACGCAACTCGCTTGCACAATGGGGGCAATCATCCACATGTCTCTCTATCATTTTTCGTTCAGTTTTTGGAAGAACACCCAATAAATATTCCCCAAGGTCTAGCGAATCTGGACAAGTCGCGCGGTAGAAATTTTCCAAATAATCCCTTTGAAGTCTTTCTAACTCGCGCGCTCGGATTTGATACTCCCTTTTACTTTCAATCATTTTTTTTATTTCTGGATCAGCCACTTTATCCAGGTACATTAAAATATGACTGTCATTAATCTCAACCATAGATGCCATACTCCTTTGAAGCAAAACTAAATGCTGGAAAATACTATTCTTACTAACATAAACGATAAAAATCTTATTTATTCTGACTGATCCGGAAAATTAGACAAAAGCCCCATCACCTGAAGGACATGGCTCAACCGGCTGATCGCTTTGGCTTTGATCTTATAGATTTCCTGCACATCGTTATAGCTGTTCGGCAACTCGTTATAAATATCGATGGGTTTGAGATTCAACACAAAAGAGGCATATAGCACATTAAAGGCCTGTTCATCATTCATCTGAATGCGAAGGTCATTCCAAAAATCTTTTTGCTCTAGATGATTTTGTACCTTATCATAATAGGAAAATACGTGAACCTGGATATGCTGGGGCAATAGATCATCGAGATAGACCATATCTGCTTTTCGCTTCTGAACACGCCAGTAATCCGTCATCACCGACCCCACACAGGTTTTCAAATAGGCCAACAAGGCTTTTAAGTTAGGGAATCGGGCAAACTCGACAGCCGAGAAATTTCTCCGCCAAAATTTTTCAAACACCTGATTGACAAAAAATTCAGTGGTCTCTTGGAAATCTCGAAACCTGGGATAATGCTCCACCCATCCTTTCACCTGATTTTGGTATTGCCCCACAATCAATTCCCAGGCCTCCTCACTCTTCTCCACCACGGCGCGCCGGAAAATCTCATAACAATGCCAGGCTTCTTCATCTTGCCCATGACGAAAATTATTCGTCTCTTGCGTACAACGATCTTGAAGTTCGGATAATGACAGTGCGCGAGGGGGTTTATGAGAAGACATTAAGCGAAATTATAACAGGGAACGCATAAATCATCCCTCGAAAGTCCTAACTCGCTGAGGCGGTTTACCCTGCTCCCACAGACCGCCCCATCGCCGTAGCAATTTTCCCCACATCCATAAGCAAACAGGAAAACTCCGGCAGAGTTAGCGATTGATCACCGTCGGACAATGCCTCGTTCGGGCGGGGGTGAACTTCGACGATCAGCCCGTCGGCCCCGGCAGCGATCGCCGCGCGGGACGCGGGGATGACCAGGTCGGCGCGCCCTGTCGCGTGGGAGGGGTCCCCCATCACGGGCCAGGGAGAATCCAGTTTAGCCAACGCGATCGCGTTCGTGTCCAGCGTATTGCGCGTTTCCGTCCCAAACGTCCGAATCCCCCGCTCGCATAGGATGATCTTTTCATTCCCCCGCGTGGCGATATGTTCCGCCGCCAGCAACCATTCCGTCACCGTGGACATAAACCCGCGCTTGAGCATCACCGGTTTATCGGCCTCGCCAGCCGCCCACAACAACGGAAAATGTTGCATATTCCGCGAACCAATCTGGATAATGTCTGCATACTCCACCATCAACGGCACATGCTCCACCCCCAACGCCTCCGAAATCACCAACAACCCGAACTCATCCGCCACTGCACGCAGAATCTTCAACCCCTCCACCCCCAACCCCTGAAAACTGTGGGGCGACGTGCGCGGTTTGAACGCGCCCCCGCGCAAGACACGCACCCCGTGCGTGTACAATGCCTCAGCGACCAGGCGGGTTTGCTCATAACTCTCCACCGAACAGGGGCCAGCCATCAGCACCACCTCATGCCCACCCACTTCCAGGTCAGAGGCCAGGGGCACAGGGATCGTTTTTGTTACTTCGTCCAGGGTTTCAAAGGATTTCATAGGGTTCACTCTTTTTTCACTGATTGATCATGAAATGTGGCGCGCACATCTTCTCGTTTAATTTTTCCTGAAGCCGTTTGCGGAAGGGAGGCGACAAAATGCACCTCGCGCGGGATCTTGTACCCGGCCAGGTGCGCCCGCAAAAATTCGGTGATCTCCTGCACGGTGAGGGGATGATCCTCGGCTGGAACCACCACCGCCACGATTTTTTGCCCCCACTCCGGATCGGGAAGCCCCACCACGCACGCTTCCCGCACCCCCGCATGGGTCAGCAGAACCCGTTCAACCTCGGACGGATAGACGTTTTCCCCTCCCGTCACGATCAGGTCATTCCGGCGATCCACGACCCACAAATCCCCCGCCTCATCCAGAAACCCGAGATCGCCCGTGTGCAACCAGCCATCGTGCAACGCCGCGTACGTCGCTTCTTGATTGCGATAATACCCTTGCATGATTGTTGGCCCCCGCACAATAATTTCCCCGATCTCGCGAGGGGGGTTGTCCAAATATTCATCCCGCCCCACACTTCTGACTATACGCAGTTCGTTGAACATCATGGGCTTGCCAACGCACCCCGGTTTGTGGGCAGAGTCTTTCGGGGTAGAAGTGGCGACTTGGGAACAGGCTTCTGTCAGGCCATAGGTTAACGCGAGAGGCCAGCCTTGTGCCTGGGCTTGGGCGACCAAGGCCGGGGACGCGGCCGCCCCACCCAGCAAGAGCACGCGCAAGGTTGGGGGGCACGTCCCCTGGCGGGTTTCGAGCAAACGTTTCAGCATCGTCGGGACGAACGAGGCCAGGGTCACACGTCCGGTATCGAACACTGTGTTCACTTCATTCACATCAAATTTGTCCATCAACACCACCGCGGTCCCGTACAAACAACAACGGAAGACGATGGACATACCCCCGACATGATACAACGGCATACACAGCAACCACTGGTCATCGGGCAGGGTGCCCAAACGATAGGCCGAGGCGGACGCACTCCAAAATAGATGGGCAAAAGTCAGCATCGCGCCTTTGGGATACCCGGTCGTGCCCGAGGTGAAGACGATGGACTGAAGCGCATTGAGTTTGAAAGAATGGCTCGTTGCAGTAGGCGCTTCGGTGAGGGGCAAATGCCGGACTGCGGGTTTGGTGGGCTGATCCACGGAGAGGAGGGTACGGCGTTCGTAGAAGTGGCCCTTCGTGCTAGGGGAGGTGGTATCCTCCGACGCGGACGGGGCCGTGCCGGGGATGGGTTGACGCGGAAACAGGGGGAGGACTTGACTTTCAGTTTCTTTGGAACAAATGACAACTGTACAATCCGCATGATCCGCTTGCCAGCGTAATTCATCCTCGGTCAGGCGAATATTCAACGGGACGAGGATCGCTCCCAGCCGCGCCAACGCGTGAATGGCAAACACGTATTCCGGGCGGTTGGGCATGAGAATCGCCACGTGCGCCCCGCGCTTGACCTGGGCGACGGACAATTGCGCCGCCATCCCGGAAACCGCCGCGTCCAGTTCCGCGTAAGTCCAACTTTGCGCCCCCCAGATCAGCGCAATTTTCTGCGGAGAGCTTTGTGCCTGAAAAGAAAGCCAGTCGTTCATATTTTCCTGAATCAATCATTCACGATTGAAAATTCTTAACTACTCACCCAGAGTAGAGATTTCCAAAAAAAGGACCTTTTTTTCGGGGATTCTCTGTACACTCCGTGAGTAAATATGAAAATTCACCATTCATCACGGTCGCCACGGTTGCCCGCGATACCCCACTTCCCGCCGTTGGTTGAAGGCATCGCGGCCTTCTTTGCCTTCGTCGGTCATGTAAAACAGCATCGTGGAGTCGCCCGCGAGGACTTGCAAGCCGGTCTGCCCGTCCATGTCTGCATTCATCGCCGCTTTGAGGAAACGGATGGCGATGGGGCTTTTGCCCAGGATTTCCTGCGCCCAATCCACGCCTTCTTTTTCGAGGTCAGCAAGGGGGACGACTTTGTTTACCAGTCCCATGTCGAGCGCTTCCTGAGCATTGTACTGGCGGCAAAGATACCAAATCTCCCGCGCCTTTTTCTGCCCGACGATCCGTGCCAGGGTGGAGGACCCATAGCCAGCATCGAAACTCCCGACTATAGGCCCGGTTTGCCCAAACATGGCATTTTCACTGGCGAGCGACAGATCACACACGACATGCAAAACATGCCCCCCGCCAATCGCGAATCCGTTGACCAACGCAATGACCACTTTCGGCATCGTGCGGATGATCCGTTGGAGTTGGAGAACGTTCAACCGGGTTTTGCCATCCGGGCCGGTGTACCCTGCGTGCCCACGGATACTCTGATCGCCGCCCGCGCAAAACGCGTGGACGCCATCTTTCGGCGAAGGGCCGTTCCCCGTCAGCAGAATCACGCCAATCTGATCATCCATCCAGACATCGTTAAACGCCTCGATCATCTGATCAATCGTCTGCGGGCGGAAGGCGTTGCGCTTTTCCGGGCGATTGAACGCAATCCGCGCCATGCCGTCCGCTTTGTGAAAGGTAATATCGGAAAATTCTTTGACTTCCTGCCATTCAATGCCGGAAGTGGACATCAGTTCGTTCATAAAAAGGGTTCCTTTAAAAATATAAAAATTTAGCTAATTGCTCTCAACGCCTCGCAGGATCGTTGAATCGCTGAATCATTGAATCGTTGAATCTTTTTCTCAGTTCCTCATGCAATGCCGAGTCCGTCCGCACCTCGATCACCACCGGCATCTCCGCGCCCACAGAGGCCTTAAACATCTTGCGGAAAGCCTCGCGCCCCTCGACGCGGGTGAAACCAACCCCAAACATGCGCACCACTGGCTCAAAGTCCAGCCCGTGCGGGGTCAGAAACAGATCGGTAAACGGCGGGTCGAATTGGGCAATGGGCAAACGCCGGAAAATTCCGCCGCCATCGTTGTTGATCAGTACAATCGTGGCGCATACACCGCACCGCGCAAACGCCAACAACCCATTCAGGTCGTGGTAAAACGCCAAATCGCCGATCACCAACACCAGCGGATTCGCCGACGCCGACGCCACCCCCAGCGCAGAAGAAATCGTCCCATCAATGCCACTCGCGCCCCGGTTGGAAAACAGACGAATCCCCTCCGCGCGGGGCGGGGCAAATTGATCGAGATGGCGCACCGGCAAACTGGAGGCGCTAAATAACACCCCCTCCGCAGGCATCAGTTCCGCCACATCTGCCAAAATTGCCCCTTCAAACCACGTTTCGCGTTTCGCCGCTTCAATTGTTTCCCACGTACGCGCTTCGGCGGCCTGGAAGGTGGACAGCCAGCCGGCATCTCGTGGGAATTCGTGGGAATTCAAAGCACTCAACAAACGTTCACACACCAACACCGGCTCAGCCCACAGGAGATCGCTGGTGGTGTAAGCATCATCCTGCCAATCCCCTGATTCACGGATAGCGAAACGGCGGGTTTCCACGGGCAAAGCGGCGAGCCAGTCATTTAACTTTGCAGAAATGGGCGGCGCGCCGAAATGCAACACCACGTCCGGGGCCGCCAACCCCGCGCGGGTCAGCGCAGGCAAAAAGGTCTCGTACCCTGCCAGGATCGGATTCCCAGTCGTCTGCGGCCCAAAACGCACCCCGGACAGGGCATCGGCAAACAGCGGAAACCCGGTGACCCGCGCGAGGTCTGCCACCCGCGCGGGGAAATCCCCCCCCGGACAGCGCGGCCCACAGACGATGATCCCACGCTGCGCGGGGGAAATGGCCTCGATCAGCGTCGCCAGTTGTTCGTCGGTCGGGTGCATCGGGCCACGGGTCACGCGGGCAAACGGTTGGTCGTTCGGACGTGCCACGAGGTCAGCGGGAAGTTCAAACCCCCGCTGGGGCACGGGTTCCAGCGGTTTGCGGAAAGGCAGGTTGATCTGCACCGGGCCGGGCGGCAAGCCCATCGTCATCGCCACCGCGCGCCCCGCCAACGACCGAAGATAGCGCAGGGTCAACGAAGCGGGACGAGCTTCCGGCACCGCGACATCCACAAACCACCGGACGTGATCACCGTACATTTTGACCTGGTCTACGGTTTGGTTTGCACCACTTTCCCGAATTTCGGGCGGGCGGTCGGCGGTCAGGACGAGCATGGGAACGTGGGAATAGTTGGCCTCGATGATGGCTGGGTAAAAATTCGCCGAGGCCGTGCCCGACGTGCAAACCAGCGCGGCAGGTTGTCCCGTCGCCAGCCCGATGCCCAACGCAAAAAACACCGCGGAACGTTCATCCAGCAAAGAATAGACGTGAATGGCCGGATGTACGGCAAATGCCAGGGTGAGCGGGGTCGAGCGCGAGCCAGGGGCGATGCAGGCGGCACGCACCCCCGCGCGGGCCAGTTCTTCAACGAAAAGGGTCGCCCAAAGCATAGAAGGGTTAGAAATTGATGGCGTCATGTCACAAGCCCAAAGCCTTTAAAATCGGTTGAAATTTCAGTTCCGTCTCGCGCCACTCTTTTTCGGGATCGGAATCGGCGACGACGCCCACCCCGGCATACAACCGCACCCGATGTTGATTCGCGACCGCAGATCGAATGGCGACGGCGAATTCTCCATCCCCGTTCGGGGCGAGCCAGCCGATGGGGGCACCGTACCACCCGCGCGGGAGGGGTTCGTACTGCTCGATCAGGGGCAGGGCGACCCCGCGCGGGGTCCCCCCCAAGGCCGGGGTCGGGTGCAACGCCTGGATGACCGGGAGGATGCCGTTTCCGTTCGCCAGTTCCCCTTTGACGGGGGTCAACAAATGTTGGATATTGTTTAACAGGCACAATTCCGGGGCAGAGGGAATTTCCAAACAGGTTGTGAGAGGAGCCAGGTTTTCGCGGAGCGCCTGCACGACAAACGCGTGCTCCTGTCGATCTTTACGGCTCGAAAGGAGTTGTTGGCCCAACTGTTGATCTTCCTGCCAGGTTTTGCCGCGTTGGAGCGAACCCGCCAGCGCAATCGTGTGCAGTTGGTGCCCGGACACTTCGGCGAGCAGTTCGGGGGTTGCCCCAAAAAAGGCGCGTCCGGGTTGGGGTTCAAACAAAAATCGGTAACACTCCGGGTAGCGCGCCGATAAACGCGCGTGGAGCACGGCCAGCGGGAAGGGGGATGCCAGTTCGACATGTGAACTGCGGGCAAGCACAGCCTTTTTGAGTTCCCCGTCTCGAATGCGGCGCGTGGTCTCGGTGATCATCTGTTCCCATTCTTCGTAGGAAGTGTAAGACGTCGCGGTTTGAGAGGCGGACAGGTCCCCGGCCTGATCCTCCACCGTCGGCGACGCGTACTCCCCGGAGAGGCCCTGCCAAATGAGGTCCCCGGCTTGTTCGCACAGTTGGTTCGCGATGACGGACGCTTCTTCGTCCGGGGCGAGAACATGATTGAGCGTCAGCCAGGTTTCCCCGGCAAAACGGGTAAGTTGGAAACGGGGCAAGATAAATTGCGCGTCGGAGAAGGCAGACCAATACGGATCATCAGCAGAATCCCCTTCCTGAAAAGAAAACCCGCCCACCAAAACAGGTGCGCCGCCCCCCGCGGGGTCCCCTCCCACACGATGCACGTGGGCAAATAGTTCCCGCGCCCGCCCCGCGATGTCCGCGAACCGCCCCGCCCCGGACGCCGTCAGTTCGACCGCACACCCAAACCCCGCGAGTGCCAGAGAAGATTTTTCACTCTCCCAAAAGACGCGGGGTTGCCCCTTGCCGAGATGCAGAAAACTGAGCAAATCTGCCTCCGGCCAGGGTTGGGAGTAAGTGAGCAAAGTGCCAGGGAGGTACGAGGTCATTGGTTGGATTCTCGTGCGGCTTCCTGTTCCAATTCGTGAATGTGGCTTTCGGAAACGCCAATACTGCGGAGGAGAATGGTGCGCAGGGTGGGCAAAACCCGTTCCGGCTCAGGCTGACCGGTATGTACCCAACGGATCACCACCTCGTTGATCGCCCCGATCCAGGCGTACGCGGCAACTTCCGTGTCCAGCGGAGGAATATCCCCCTCAGATACGGCCTGATCCAGGTAACTTTTGATGACGGCGGCAAACCGGGCGAGGATTTCCAACCGTTTTTCTTCAAACGCCTGCCCCAACCCAATCGCCTGAACGAGGAAAATTTTGGCGATACTGCGATATTTGCCAAAGGTTTCGAGGCCAATTTGAAGGGCGGCGTTGACCCGGCGCACACCGTCCGGTTCACGTTCAATGGCCTGGAGGAGTTTTTTCTCCAGCAACCCGGTAAATTCTTCGACAATCGCGAGGAAAATGCGCTGTTTGCTGGGGAAGTGGAAATACACCGCCCCCTTCGAGGTGTCGGATTCTTCGACAATTTCATCGACGCGGGTGTCGTGGTAGCCTTTGTTGGAAAAGACTTTCACCGCGGCAGAGAGAATGCGGTCGCGGGTGTTGGTTTCTGAGGTGGAGGAATCATTGAGGAAGGACATGTTACCCTCCCGGGGTAAAGGAAAAAGAAAGAAGACATACCTGCTCAGCAAAAAAAGTTTATGAAATTTTCGTAAACGATGCAAGCAGAGTATGAAGTTCCGAAAAAAGACGAAAGGGGGAATGTACATTCCCCCTTTCGTCTTTTTTCCGAGAATCCTACACACATTCTGGGCGTAATTACGAATTTTCTGTTTTGTCTGAGTCAGAACGATTATAACAGACTGACCAGTCGGTTTGTTCGTGAAATATAACACAACCAGTTTTTGAAGTCAATTCAGGCTCTGCCGAAAATGGCGATAGTCCCCTCCTCCCCCTTTTTCGGCTTGTCTCTTCATTTAGCCTGAGGGCAATCCGTGTTATACTGCCTTCGTCGTCTACATATCGTAAAGAATCCCTTTGCGAGTTGGTCAGACCCATGCAGAAGTGCTCAACCCTCCAAAAAAATTGGTACTTTAAGGTTATCCTTCTCCTAATCCGCTATGCAACTTAGCTTTACGCGCAGTGTTATGACAGGTAAATCAACAAACGGCCACGAACTCTCGGATACAGTCATCTTAAAACAAGCCGCGGGGGGGGACGAGCAAGCCTTTGGGATGTTGTATGAGCGATATGTGGGCCGGATTTACAATTACGTGTATTACCGCACCGGAAACCAATACGATGCGGAAGATTTAACCGCCAGGGTTTTTCTCCGGGCGATGAAGCACATTCCCAATTATCAGGATCGCGGGATCCCCTTCTCGGCATGGTTGTACCGGATTGCTCACAACCTGGTCGCCAACTGGCATCGAGATAACAGCCGACGTCAGGAAATTGCCCTCGAAGACACATACGTTGCACAACATGGACGGGAACATCCTGAAACCTCGTTGTTGCACAATGAGGAGCAGGAAGCTCTGCTCACCATTATCCGCACCCTCCCAGCCGAGCGACAGCAACTGTTGATCCTGAAATTCGTAGAACATTTATCAAACGCAGAGATCGGGCAGATCATGGGCCGCACCGAAGGCGCCATCAAAAGCTTGTATCACCGAACTTTGTTGTCTCTACGAGATAGTATGGAGGATAATCCGAGTGGCGCGGTCAATGGATCGCTCAACGGATATCCAATGGATTAATAAAATGAACGTTCTTGACAATATTCGCAAAAATTTACCCACCTCTGCCAAAGCAACGCTTGCCCCACAAGAGATTGCCCGGCTTGAGGCCACCCTAGGCGGGACAATGGTTCCTCTCACCCCCAGACGAGAATTCGTGGAACGGTTAAACCGCCAGTTGATCACCTCGGCTCCCCTCACCCGACACCAACCCTCCCCTCTCACCCTGCCCGATCCGAAAACGCGTGAAAGCCTTTTGATCGGAGCGGCGACCCTGGTCGGAGCCGCCGCCATCTTCGCAACCGGGTTCCGCGTGGCGATTACGGTACTGGGAACCGTAGGGATTCTCGTCCAATGGCTGAACCGGAAATCATTGGAAAAACAAACCCCTATCCAAACCGCCAGCTAATTCGCCCCACAAGTGAAATTACCTGCAATATCAGGCACAAAAAATCCCCTCCTCATTGAAGGAGGGGATTTTATTTTTCTTGGAATAATTTCAGTAGATCATAATTTTGTAGTGATGATTTCAATCGTTTGTCACCCCTAACGACTGAAGTCGTCACTACAGCCCGCATCTGTGCCTGAATTTCGCTTTTACGCCAGTTGTCTGACGGGTTGGGGCGGTTTCTCCACGATAGGAGTCGTTGCCCGCAAAAATCCGGCGAACATCAACATCGCCCCAATTAATTCCCCGATGTAGAGCGCGGCAGGGACACCCATTCGGCTAAACACCCCGCCAAACGCCGGCGCCAGTGCACCAGTGGCAATTAATACATTACCAATGACCCTGTGTAATAAAACTCGCTTGCGGAAGAAAATCCAAGCAGAGTACACCGCCCCCCCCACCAGGGTCGCCACCCCGTACAGGTTAAAAATCGGCGTCAATGTACGTACACCCGAAGAAACAATCGCATGCCCGCTCAATTCGCTTCCCGTGTGCAGACTCTGATTCAACAAAGTCGGATCGAGTTGGGCGGTAAAAATCTTGTACACGCCCCACAATGACCCCACGGCAAGAAGGATCATGGTCGTTTTCGCCCATTTTTCCTTCGCCAGCAAATATACGGTGCCCTGTCCAAGCCAGGCCGCGACCAGAATCGCCCCGAACAAATACCACAAGCGAAAGATCAACGGATGCCAGCCAAACGCACCATAATACCCCTCGCAAAACCCACCGATGGCATAGAACGTCATCCCGATGCCCCATAGGAGCAAATGCGCCCCTTTCCGCTTGTAGGCCCATCGCCGAAACACGAACAGGGCAAAGAGTAAGCTAATTGCCGCCGACAAAAAAGGAAGGGTGGTGTTTATAAATGTCATTCAGAACTCCTGATTAAAAAGTAATCCATCCCAGCGCGATGCAGATGGTAAGCACCGACATTCCCACCATGAGGATAAACAAAATCGCAATCATGCTGGGAATCAATTTTTCGTACACAGGCGAAAATTGACGTTCAACGTCTTTGGTTAATTTTTTCTGTTGCATAGAACATATCCGCATATTGGAATGTCGAAAAGTTTAGTCCCACCTTTTTCAAATGAAAACATAAGTTTTAACAATTTCCCGCCTTGTCATATGTCCTATTTTTTTTGGGACAACGGGACAATTCCCCACGAAACGAATAATTTACCTCCCTTTTTGGGAAGTTTCCTTGTTAAGCCTGAGTAGCTACCCCACCCAATCATTCGGCAAACAGACAAAAAAAAGCCCCCGCCAGGGTGAGGGGGGCACCCTGACAGGGACACTCTTATTATCTCCCAAAAACAGTTTTTGTCAATAAGTCGGGGTATACTTTAATGAAATTCAGCACATCACATATTCACGTAGTTTAGCCCCTTGTGGGCGGGGACAAGCCCCTAAGCTACGACAAAATGGTGATTTACTGAAATTCCCACAAATTCAGGAGGATCCCTTGTCCACTACATTCCCCCCTTCAAAAAGTCAACCGCGTGTCGTCCGTGCCCCGCGCGGGACACAACTTTCGTGCAAAGGTTGGTTGCAGGAAGCCGCCTATCGCATGTTGATGAACAACCTCGATCCAGAGGTCGCCGAACAACCCGATCAACTCATCGTTTACGGCGGAAGCGGGCGCGCCGCCCGAAGTTGGGAGGCCTTTGACGCCATTCTCGCCACCCTCCGCACCCTTGAAAACGATGAAACGCTCCTCGTCCAGTCGGGCAAACCTGTTGTAGTTTTTCAGTCCCATCCAGACGCGCCCCGTGTCCTCATTGCCAATTCCAACCTGGTTCCCCATTGGGCCACCCAAAAACATTTCGATGAACTGGCCGCCAAAGGGCTGATCATGTACGGCCAAATGACCGCAGGGAGTTGGATTTACATCGGCACGCAGGGTATTCTGCAAGGGACCTACGAAACGCTCGGTTCTCTCGCCCAACTCAAAGGGTGGAGCAGTTTGAAAGGCAAATGGGTGTTAACTGCCGGGCTTGGGGGGATGGGCGGGGCACAACCCCTCGCGGTCACGATGAACGAGGGCGTGTGTCTGATCGTCGAGATTGACCCCGCGCGCGCCCGTCGTCGGTTGGATATCGGGTATGTGGATGTTCTCGTCGAGGATATTGAAGAAGCGATGACGCTCGTGGAGGATGCCGTTGCCCGACAGATTCCCAAGTCCATCGGGTTGATTGGCAACGCCGCCGACGTTTTCCCCTACCTCGCGGGGCGTGGGATCATCCCCGACGTGGTCACCGACCAGACCTCTGCCCACGATCCGCTGGCGTATTATCCCCACGGGATCAGCTTGCAGGAAGGGTGGGAGTTGCGCGAGCGTGATCCGGAAGAATTTACGCGCCGTTCGATGCAATCCATGGCGCGGCACGTGGAAGCCATGCTGGAATTTCAAAAACAAGGGGCGGAAGTGTTCGACTACGGCAACAACCTTCGTCAAAGAGCGTTCGATGCCGGGGTTCAGCACGCGTTCGATTACCCCGGTTTTGTGCCCGCTTACATTCGCCCGCTGTTTTGCCTGGGCAAAGGTCCCTTTCGTTGGGTCGCCGTCTCTGGTGATCCCGAAGATATTTACCGGACGGATGAGGCTGTGATGGAACTCTTCCCGGAAGATGAACACTTGCATCGGTGGCTAAAAATGGCGCGGGAGAAAATCCCCTTCCAGGGTTTGCCCGCGCGCATTTGCTGGCTTGGGTACGGGGAACGCGCCCGCGCGGGGTTGAAGTTCAACGAATTGGTAGCAAAAGGCATCGTCAGCGCCCCCATCGTGATTGGGCGTGACCACCTTGATGCGGGTTCCGTCGCCAGCCCCAATCGCGAGACCGAAGGGATGCGGGATGGAACGGATGCCGTTTCCGATTGGCCAATTCTGAACGCGCTCATCAACGCGGTGGGGGGAGCGACTTGGGTCAGTTTCCACCACGGAGGGGGGGTCGGGATCGGGTACAGTCAACACGCCGGACAGGTGATCGTCGCCGACGGCACGCCCGAGGCCGCCCAACGGTTGGAACGCGTCCTCACGTCCGACCCCGGGATGGGGGTTGTCCGTCACGCCGATGCCGGGTATCCCGAAGCGGTGGAGGCGGCGAAAAAGTGGGGAATTAATATGCCCATGTTGGGGTAGGGCTATCATGGCGCGCAATTACTCCCCCAAACAGACGTGTCCGATCTGCTAGCAGAATGTATAGAACTTAGTAAAATCATTAACGCCAGCATCACCACCGTAAAACGAAGATTACTTACCAAATAACAACTACCCTTTAACAATTAATTAGCCATGCCTCGTCCCGACACTTCCTACCTACAAAAACAAATCGAAGCCATCTCTGCCTGGCGGATCGAGTTTCAATGGTTGGTCGATTTCGGACTAACTGCCGAAAAGACTATCAACTTTGGCTGTGATCCGACGGGCAAATCGCTTGGCCTGATGTGGGCCGTGCAAGCAGAAAAACTGCTGGGAATTGATCCCTCCGACCGGGTCATCCATCAAGAAGAATCCACCCTGTCCAGAATTCAACGCGATTTACGAGAATATTGGAATTACCTGTATCAATCCGATGAAGTGAACGATGAGGACATTGCCTGGTGGAACGAAGAAGTTCCCGATTTTTTCAAACAGGAAATGACGAAACAAGACTTCTTCATTGACTATGCCACGCGCGACTACACAAAGTTCGTCAACATCCCCCCCAACTTTTTCGATCTAGCTTTTTGCGATTTTGTCCTGCACAAAGTGCGGTGGGACAAAACGCGAAAAGACCCGGCGCAGGAAACCCGTTTTGTCATCGGACAGATGGCGCGGCTCATTCGACCGGGGGGCCTGATCGCCGCGTTCGAATGGCAACAAACAGGTACGTTCGAGCGGCTAGACTTTCGACGTATTTTTGAAACGAGTGGGGTTCCCCTCACCGTCATTCACATGCGCGAAGAGCGCGTAGACAGTTGGCGCGGTAAAGGGTATGCGGCCGCGATCATCTGTCAAAAGAAATAACCTCCACGCATCCAGGGTCAACAGACCACAAACCCATAGGAATTTCCATGTCTCTTCCCCCCCTTCCCGATTACCCATCCCCGTATGCACCGCCGAAAAGGCAGGGTCTCGGCATCCTGCTCTGGCTCATCATCCCGCTCGTGCTCGGTTTGATCCTGGCCCCGCTCGCTGTTCCCACCCCGGAAAAGCCTGCCGTTGGCCTTATTCGCCTGGAAACGGACATCTGGTATCTCTCCGCCTGGCTCGTCAAACAAGAAATCGCCGAAGCCCGCGCCGATGACCGGGTGAAAGCGGTAGTCATCATCATTGACAGCCCCGGCGGGGAAGTCGCCCCCACTCAAGATATGTTCCTGGAAGTGCTCTCGCTCCGCCAGGAAATGCCAGTGGTGGGCAGTATCAACGGCATCGCGGCATCCGGCGGATATTATCTGGCCCTGGCGACCGACCCGCTTTACGCCAAACCCTCCTCCACCATCGGAAATATTGGCGTGTGGGGGTTCGCACCTTCCGAAATTGGCGTCACGGAAGCGGTGTTGGCCTCTGGCCCGTTCAAACTCACGGCCAGCAACCCCGAGCAATTTCTCCGGGAGATCGAGGGCATCAAACAAGAATTCATCGGTACGACCACCCTCATGCGCGGGGATCGTCTGACCCTAACCCCTGCGGATATCAGTCAGGGGTTTGCCTATCCCGGTCGTCTCGCCGTGCAATACGGCCTGATCGACAAACTCGCCAGTGAGGCCGATGCGGTCGCCGAGGCCGCCCGTCAGGCAGGGCTGGATGACTACGACATCATCGACCTGGAAGAAATTGTCGTGACGCGTTTACAGGCAGAAGCCGACGCCAGCGGCGCGCAAGGTCTTCCGCTCGGCCTCCCCAACTACCAGGCGGGACTTCCCACGCAAAATCAGGTGCCCGGATCGAGTACTACCGCCCCCGCGGAAGCCGGAGCACCCACGCTCGAAAACGGTGTCCCCTGGTTTTTCCAACCCTGGCTGGGCACGGCTAACCCGTTGACAGGTCAACGCAATTTACCTCCTGGGATTTACCTTTTATACGATGTCAGTTTGGGAGGGGAACAATGAACACCCGCACGAAATTACTCCTGGCCGCTTTACTCTTTCTCCTGCCCTTTGCCGTGCGCTGGGCGTGGTTTAACCGCCCGACCGGAGGATACACCCCCCCGGAAATCCCCAGCCTCGAAGGTTTAACCGTCACCCTGCCGGAAACCTCTTTTGAACCGGTGGCCGACTCCGCCGAACCGGGCACGGGCCGCGTCGTTGCGGACCTGACCCACGGCAATAACCTGCTCACCGACGATCTCACCCCCCTCAGCGAACGCCTCGCCGCACGGGGGCTGGAACTCGAACATCTCACCGATTTCTCCGCGCTGGAAAGCACGCTTCGTGGCGCGACAACCTTCGTCGTGGCCGTCCCCACTTACTCTTTTGATAGCTACGAGCGTGGCGTGATCGAAGATTTTGTCAAAGACGGGGGCAAACTGCTCATCGTCGCCGACCCGACCCGGCAAGTCCCCATTCCCGAAGAGGATTTGTTGTACAACCCGTATGCGGTCTTTTTCCCCGAAAGCGCGGTGCCGGTGGTCAACAGCCTGTCCTCGGTGTTCGGCCTGATTTACTTCGATGATTATCTCTACAACCTGGAAAGTCAGGAAGGCAACTACCGCAACGTGCGGTACACCTTCAGCGGAGATTCCTCGCTCGGACAGGGCGTGGAGGAACTGGTGTTGTTTGCCGCCCACTCACTTCGCGGGGGTGAACCGCTCTTTACAGGCGCGGAAAACGTCCTCTCCAACAAACGCACCGGAGAAACCAGTCTCGCCCCCGCGATGGTTTCGGAAGATGGGCAGGTGATGGCGTTGGGCGACCTGACCCTGCTCACCGCCCCGTATCACACCGTCGCCGGAAACGATCAATTCCTGTCCAACCTCGCGGATTGGCTCGCCGAAGATACCCGTGATTGGGATTTGGCCGACTTCCCGTATCTCTTTGATGACACAGTGGAATATGTTCAACTCAAACAGGCGGACTTCGACCCCCGTTTACTGGTGTTCGGCAGTACCCTTCAAAACAATCTGGCGGATGCCGGACTCGATCTGGTCGCCAGCGAGGTCCTCAGCCCCACCCAAGACGCCATCCTCGTGGGCACCTACCTCGAACAGGAAACCATTGCCGACATCCTCCACTCCGCCGGAGTCACCGTGACCCTGACCTTCTCCGAAACCGCAGAGGGGGCCACGCCCACGCTGAATGACTTGCAAGAAGGCAAACTGGACATCACCGGACTGGGCACCCTCGACATCCACGGAACCACCCTTTACGTGGAATACCCCGTTAGCGAGGGTGAAGTGGCCGTCGTCGTTCTCGCTTATAGCGATGAAGATCTCAGCGTCGCGTTGGACAACCTGATCTTCGGGTTCCCAACGGGTTGTTTAACGCACAACACGCTCACGATCTGCTCGACGGGCGAGGTGAATGATCCCCTCCCCACCGATTCCGGCGGCTCCGGAGAGGACTTTGGCACTCCCCCTCCGACTGACGATGGAAGCCTCCCCTCGTCCGATGCGGCGAACATTTTTATTCTCGCGTTGGATAACGGGCCAGATGGGATTCTGACCAGTGCGTTCGATCTAGAGTTTTATCTCAGTTCGTCCTACAACGTCACGATTTGGAGTGTCTTTCAGCAGGGTCTCCCCACAGCAGATGATGTCGCAGGCTTTGATCTGTTCATCATCGACTCGGGGGATTATTCGTTCGATTTTGAGACGTACGATGGCCTGGATGCGCTCGATAATGTGGAGACCCCCACCTGGATCATCGGAGCGCAACCGATCTTTGCGTTGGAAACCGAGGTACTGGTGGATGTCGAAGTTTCAGATGTTACGCACCCCATCGTGGCGGGCATCAGCGAAACGCTCCTCACCCTCAGCGAATCCCTGAGCGGTGTCCCGGAGCAACTTTTCCGCCCCGAAGATTTTGAAGGCGTTGACGAAACCACCCAGATCATCCTCACCCGCGGGCCGGGGAACGCGACCCCTGGCGGGCCGGTGCTGTTGGCTTTGGATGATCCCACGGCCCCTCGAAGCGTGATCATGGCGTTCCCGTTTTACCGCCTGCCCTTTGATGTTCAGCAAACCCTGGCGCTCAATATTGTGACCTGGATGCTAGAGAGTCGGTAAATCTAGCCCATCCACAAAAAAGCTCCCAAGTTTCCTTGGGAGCTTTTTTGTTTGGGACAAACGTCGAAGCTTTATGCTCCGTATTTATTCATTCGTAATGCGTGCGCGAGGGCAAGCGACATCGCTTCCTGCGCCAAAAACGTCCCCAAACCACCGCGTGCACAAGCCCGTTCCCCGTAGGACACTTGCAAATCGGGCCGGTGAGAGGCGGGTGCCCACAACAGGAACGGAACCGGGTGCCAGGAATGCGACCGAAGTTTGGCCGGGGTGGAATGGTCCCCCGTCACCATCAACACATCCGGCTTCAAATCCATCAAAGCGGGCAATGCGGCATCCACCCCCTCGATCACCTTCACTTTTCCGGCGAAGTTTCCATCCTCACCCATGCTATCCGTCTTTTTGATGTGAATGAAAATAAAATCGTAATCGTTCCAAATCCGGGCCGCCGCGGCAAATTCATCCGCAGGCGTCTCCCCTTCAAATTGGATAACATCCATTCCGACCAATTGCGCCACGCCCTTGTACATCGGATACACTGCAACACACGCCGCGCGCAAACCATACACGTCCTGATAAGACGGCAGACCGGGGTCCGTAGCAAAACCGCGTAACGTCACCCCGTTGGCTTTGGGTTCGTTCGCCAGCACACGATGGACTTCCGCGACCCATTGATTGAAAAAGTGTGCGGCACGCTCGGAGCCGGGATCGGTGGCGGTCACGGACAGGGGGGCTTTTCCCGTCGCCTGGGGATCAGTATCGGCGATATCCGCCTGTAATCCTTCCCCACGGAGGACGACCGCGAATCGGTATTCCTTGACGTGTTTGACTTCCACTTGAACACCCGGAATCTGGATCGCTTTCATTTTTTCGATGACGGGAAGCGCTTCCGCGGTTGAAATGCGTCCCGCCCGCCGGTCAGAGATCAACCCATTCTCGTCGAGGGTACAGAAATTCCCGCGCGCGGCAACGTCCCCGCGCCGGATTTCCAGCCCCACCCCAACAGATTCCAGCACCCCACGTCCGATGTCGTACACCAACGGATCGTAGCCAAACAAGGCCAGATGCGCTGGTCCAGAGCCAGGGGTCACACCGGGGCGGATCGGAATCGTCTGCCCGAGACAGCCTTCCGCGGCGAGCGCATCCAGGTTCGGGGTGGCCGCGGTTTCCAGTTCGGTCAGCCCATCCCGTTCAAGGGGCAGGCCGCCCAGCCCGTCCATGACGAGCAGGACGATTTTGCTGTGATTATTATTTAAGAGAGGTGTAAGATATTCATAAGGCATAGTGCGTTTCCTTTATTAAGAAAGTAACTGTTTGGATAGATTAGGAGAATCCCCGGAAAAAGGATGGGTGGGGGAGGGGTCTCCCCCACCCATCCTTTTTTTTCGGAACTTTCTTCTCTAGTCTGAACAATTACTTAAGAAAAACGTCTCCCAGAAAGTTTCCTGGGAGACGTTTATTTATTTTGTCATACTTTAAATTTTAGCGAACCGCGCGTTCCGTATCTTTGTCGAAGATGTGCATGTTTTCCATATTGAAGACAACCTGGACATCATCGCCCATGCGGAATTTCGAGCGGGGATCAACGCGGGCTACAAATGAGTGCGAGCCGTTTTTCATATAGGCAAGAATTTCGTTGCCCATCACTTCGGTCACATCAATTTTTCCGGCGACGTTTGAAGGAACGATTCCGGGGGGCGTAAACTGAGGATTGTGAATATCCTCAGGCCGGATACCGAAGACAACCTCTTTGCCAGCATAAGCCTGGAAGGTTGCGGCCCGATCCCCTGGGACATCGGCCTTAAAGGAGCCACAATCCACAACCAGTTTGCCATCGGCTTTCACGACTTTGGCCTGGAAGAAGTTCATCGCGGGCGAACCAATGAAGCCCGCAACAAAGAGATTGTCGGGTCTTTCATACAGGGTCAGCGGGCTGTCCACCTGTTGAAGAACACCCTTGTTCATGACGGCAATCCGGGAAGCCATCGTCATCGCTTCCACCTGATCGTGGGTCACGTAAACGAACGTGGTTTGCAGTTGTTGGTGCAGGCGGCTGAGGTTCGCGCGGGTTTCTACGCGGAGTTTGGCGTCGAGGTTGGAGAGCGGTTCGTCGAGCAAGAAAACTTTCGGTTCTCGAACAATCGCACGGCCTAACGCCACACGTTGGCGCTGACCACCGGAGAGTTGTTTGGGTTTGCGATCCAGATATTCGCCCAGGCCGAGAATGTCGGCGGCTTCTTTCACGCGGCGTTCAATTTCGGCTTTGGGGGTTTTGCGGAGTTTGAGACCAAACGCCATGTTATCGCGCACGCTCATATGGGGGTACAACGCGTAAGACTGGAACACCATCGCAATGTCCCGATCTTTGGGAGCGACATCATTCACGACGTTATCGCCGATCAAAATCCGGCCACCGGAGATGTCCTCCAGCCCGGCCAGACAACGGAGGGCGGTGGATTTACCACACCCGGACGGCCCGACCAGGACCAAAAATTCTTTATCTTCAATCTTCATGTTGATACCATGAAGGGCGGTGAAATCACCATAGCTTTTTACAACGTTTTCATAAGTTACACTGGCCATAGGCCGTCTACCTCCTTGTAGGGGAAAAAATATAGTTGGGAGGATTATAGCCACGAATACTTGCTTTTGCAAGCAATTGATCCCTGAATCAGCAATTCTCAATATGACCTCAAAAGCACGAACGGCGTTCCTTCAACGACCATCCTGAATTTCAATAGCTTTTCAAAAAGGAACGCCGTTCGTCCAAAAACAGAATTGCTGTTCCTGAATTTGTCATTCTGATTTTGGGCAAGCGTCGAACTTTTTTTCGGATAAAATAGCGGGCGATATGTACTGGTTTCTCGCGGACTCACGTTTGCAAATTCTGCTTTGGTTGGCTGTCGCTCTGCTGTGGGGAAGCGGCGGATGGCTGATGGCCGCCTCTGTTTTCAGGTTGGAAAAAGGCGAAAATCTGTTTATCGGGTTTGGTTTGGGTTTGGGGGCTTATCTCTGGACTGCCAACCTGTTGGGGCATTGGCTCAATCCCGACCTCACGTTTATCGGGGCGGGGGGGGTGGTATTCCTGATCGGGGTTTTGATCTGGATCAGACAAAAACCGAGACCTCCTCTTTTTGAAAAGTTTGACATGTGGCAAGCCTTGCCGCTCTTTCTTGCGGCCTTTGTCTTGATCTTGGTCTTTCTGCGAATCAGTGAGGGGGTCGGGATGTTCGATGAGTTCACCCACCTGCCGTTGATCTCCACCCTCGCGGCGGGGGATATTCCACCGCACTTCTTTATCAATTCCAAACTTGGATTCGCCTACCACTACGGGTTTCAACTGCTCGGCGCAAGTTTGATGCGCCTCGGTGGGTTGTTCCCGTGGAGCGCTTTCGACGTGAGCAAATCCATCCTGTGGGGGTACGCCGTGCTTCTGGCGTGGTTAGTGGGCAAACGGTTTGGGAAGCCTCAAGCCGGGTGGTTGACCACCCTCGCGTTGGTGTTCGCCTCCGGGACGCGGTACTTGCTTCTGCTCGCGCCGCGCATTTTTCTCCTCAAAGCAGACCCGTATCTAACGTTTCAGGGAAATGAAGCCGGGATAGCTTTTTCTAAGTGGATGATCCGCATTTGGGACGCGGAGGGCGCGCCGCCGATTGGTTTTCCGTACGCTTTCCTGAGCGGGATCACCGAGCCGCTCGCCGTCGCACACGCTGGACTTCATATTCTGCATATTGTGATTCTTTTGCTCGTCTGGCTGATCGCAGAGAGGATCATCGCCCGCGGTCCGGCGATTGGGGTGTTCACGATTCTGTTCTCGTTGTGGGCGCTGACCTGGGAGACGAGTTATGTCTTGTTTTTATTGGGGGGCTTTTTCGCTACCGCGTATTGGGTTGGGGAGAATTATCGCAAAGCGAAACAAGCCGGTAAGAAATTCACCCTTTCTCAAATATTCCAAACCCTGCACCCCGCAGTTTTCGGGTTAATCCTCTCCGTTCCCCTCGCGTTGGTTCAGGGGGGGTTACTCACGGAAGTTGTGCGGGGGATCATCGCACCTGCGGCGGGTGGGGGTACCGCGTCGGGGTTGAGTTTGCGTTGGCCCCCCGCGATCCTGTCGAAACACTTGGGGCCGATGAGTTTGTTTTCCCCGATCACCCTCCTCATCGCCATCTGTGAAATTGGCCCGATCCTCTTCTTTTTTCCGTGGATCACCCGATGGGGATGGCGAAAATTTACGGCAGGAGAATGGATTTGGGGAGCGTTGCTGTTCTCGGCGTGGATTGGGTTTCTCATTCCCGTCGTCATCAACCATCGTGTAAGCAGTGACCTGTCCCGCGTGGCGGCCCATGGGATGCTGGTGTTTATTCTGTTTTTTGCCCTTCAACTGGCCGAAAAATCCTGGTCGCCCCGTCTCCAAACCCTCGCGAGCGTCAGTTTCGCGTTGATGCTGGTGGGGGGTGGGGTGTTGTTTGCGTCCGCGTTGACCGCCAGTAGTCGCCCGATGATCGCGGCGAAGTTCGATGAGTTGGATGCGCTCGTGGCGAAGGATGTTTGGGACACGCTCCCCGCGGACGCCGAGGTGTTTGATCCCAATTCCTGGCAAGCCACCACCCTCACGGGTCGCCTCACCCATTCCGTCGAAGGCGATTATTTCGGCGGGATACAACCTAATCCGGCGTGGGGGGCACTGACAAAAGCACCCACTGTGGCGGGCTTGCTCGAAGAAAATTATGCTTTTGTGTACGTGAATGAAAAATGGTGGGGGAATCTCTCGGTGGCTTCTCAAAACGAACTCACAGCCGCTTGTATTGTCGTGGTTTCGGAGCACAAAAATACGGAACAGGCGCGGTTCCGCAGGCTGTTGGATTTGCGAGGATGCGAATAATCGCGTTCGCCCCAACGCGTCGCCGCGCATAGACAGGTTTACATGCGCGCAGGTAAAATAACCGTTCTATGAGTATTTCTATCATCATTCCCGTTTATAACGAAGAAGAAAGCCTGCCCTACCTCCATCGTGCCTTGCACCAATCGCTGGATCCCCTCAACCGTCCGTGGGAAGTCATTTACGTGGACGATGGAAGCCGGGACAAAAGCGCGGAGATTCTCCACACGCTCGCGCAGGATGACCCCGATCACACCGTGGCGGTCTTGCTTCGGCGCAACTTTGGGCAAACCGCCGCCATCGCCGCCGGCATTGACCACGCCACAGGGGAAACCATCATTCTCATGGATGCCGATCTGCAAAACGACCCGGTGGACATCCCGATGATGCTCGCCAAACTGGACGAAGGGTTCGATGTCGTCAGTGGTTGGCGCTTCAACCGGCAGGACGAATTTGTCACCCGCACCCTCCCCTCCCGCATGGCAAACAGCCTGATCTCCTGGGTGACAGGCGTCCACCTGCACGACTATGGCTGTACGCTGAAAGCCTACCGCCGCGAAGTGATTACCGGTTTCCGGCTATACGGCGAAATGCACCGCTTCATCCCGGCTTACGCGGGGTCCGTGGGCGCAAAAATTGTCGAAGTCCCGGTCACCCACCACGCCCGCAAATTCGGCAAAACCAAATACGGCCTGGAACGCACCGCCAAAGTCGTCCTCGACCTGTTCACGGTCAAATTCCTGATCAGCTATGCCCAAAAACCTATCTACCTCTTCGGGGGCACCGGGTTAGGTTTGATGGCAATCAGTGCGGCAGGGATGCTGTTCCTCATGCTTCGGCGGATCATCATCGGCACCTCAGTGCTGAGTTCTCCGTTCTTCGTGGTCGCAGTCATGCTGGTCATTCTCGGCTTCCAATCCATCCTCATGGGCCTGATCGCCGAACTGCTCGTCCGCACCTACCACGAGTCGCAAGCCAAACCCACCTACACCATCAAAAAAGTGCTGGCAAAATCCGCCAACGGATGAAACGTCCCCTCTTTCTCCCTCTGCTTTTGGGCTTGATCCTGATCAGCGCCTGTGCCGCGCCGAATGTGCCCGCCCCGGGAAATACGGCGATCCCGGAAACCCTCCCCACCCAAACCGCTATCGCCTCCCCCGCACTCACCGAGCCCCCCACCCTCGCGGGGATCACCCCCAACCCGGACGCCTCCCCCACCGTTCTTCCGCCCACTGCCGCCCCCCCCACCGCGACCGTTGCCCCCAACAGCGCAGGCCCGAGCTTTGCCTACGCCCTCTCCGGCGGCAACGAAGGGAGCCTGTACCCCGAACAAGACATCTCCATCATCGCCAAAACCGGGCACATCCAATTCATCAACGTCTACGCCAACTGGTGAACGACCTGACAAGCGAATGTGCCTGCCGTGAGCAGTCTCCAAAACAACTACCAAGACCGAATAGATTTCATTCACGTCGATTGGGATGATCCCGACTCCGACCCCGTCATCGAATACTTCGCCGTGTTTCGCCGGACGACCTACATTCTCCTCGCCCCCGATGGCACGGTGTTGTGGCAGTGGGTGGGACCGTTGAATGAAGAAACGGTAGAAGCGGAATTCCAAAAAGCCCTCTCGACCTACGCAACCCCATAAATCAAAAAAGACCGGAGTATCCGGTCTTTTTTTTTATAGCCAGTCAAATCACTCGACCGCTTCATCCACCTCAAAAGGAATTCTCTCCTCCATCGTGATCTTCCCCCGCAAGAATGACCCCTCTTCGGTCGCGAAGGCCACCGTGGTCACGTCCCCCCACACCCTCCCGGTACTGCGGATTTCCACTTTTTGCGCGGTGATGTTCCCTTTCAAATTACCCGCCACGACGACCGTGTGGGCGCGGACGTTGTCACACGTGACGCGCCCTTTGTCGCCAATGACGAGCAAACCCTGCACCACAATCTCCCCCTCAAACGCCCCTTCGATCCGCACCCCACCGCTCCCGGTCAAACGCCCGTGCCAGACGGTATCAGCGCCCAAGACGGAGGTAACACGCTCAATGGGCGCGGTTTGTTGCGTAGGTTCGGGATCAGATCGGCGGCGGAACATTTCTAATGATGAATTGCGAATAGTCAATGATTACTTATCAATGTCGGAAGCGGTCTACGTTCTACACTCTGCGTTCTACGTTCTTATGCTCGATCTTCGACATCTTCGGGGACGGCGATGGCGTTGAAACCGCTATCTACGTAGTGAATTTCACCGGTGACTTTGGAGGCCAGGTCGGAACAGAGGTACACGGCGGCATTGCCGACATCTTCCTGGGTGATGTTTTCGTGGAGCGGGGCGACTTCTACGAATTGTTTGTACAACTTTTTGAACGTACCCACACCCGCGGCGGCCAATGTGCGGATCGGGCCAGCGGAAATGGCGTTGACGCGAATCTTGGAGGGGCCAAGATCATAAGCCATGTAACGGGTGCTCATTTCGAGGGCGGCTTTGGCGACGCCCATCACATTGTAACTGGGCACTACCTTCACGCCCCCGTAATAGGACAGGGTCAGGTACGCTCCGCCGGGGTTTGTGATCTCGCGGAACGCGTTCGCCAACGCGGGGAACGAATAAACACTGATTTCCATCGCGGTCAAAAATCCCGCGCGGCTCGTTTGCACATAGGGGCGGGACAGTTCTTCTCGACCTGCATACGCCACCGCATGAACCAAAATGTCAATCGTGCCGAATTCCGCTTTGGCTTTTTCGACGACTGCGGCAATGTCTTCATCTTTGCTCACATCACACGGTTCGACAAACGTCACGCCAATTTCTTCCGCGAGGGGTTTGACGCGCTTTTCGAGCATCTCTCCCGCGTAGCTCACGCCGATTTTGGCCCCGTGATCATGAAAGGCTTTGGTGATGCCCCAGGCAATGGAGCGGTTATTGGCAAGCCCGAAGATGAGGGCAGTTTTTCCGGTAAGTAAGGACATAGAATTCTCCTGTAGGATGAGTAGATAGGGTAGATAAGGTAAACAGGGTAGATAAGGTAGACACGGGAGACACGGGAGAGAGTTTACCTTTTTTACTCTATCTACCTTATCTACCTTATGTACTTTATCTACTTCATGTACCTCATTCACCTCTGATCAGAAAACGCCACGGAATGCTTTTCCACGGTTCTGGCACAGTGTATAACCCCACACGGGGGGTGGTGGTCACGCGGGAGGCGGGGATTGGTTCGCCGGGTTCGAGAAACAGGAGGCTGTCCGGGGCACAGAGGTCTAGCATATTGTGCGTGGGGCCGATACCGAGCGCTTGGGTGAGTTTGGCGGGACCGTTGGTCCAATCCTTACGGGGTCTGGGCTGACGCCGTGCCGCCATGATCTCGACCCCCTCGGTGGGTTCAATCGCGCGGATCAGCACTGCGGCAGGGAAACCTTCGACTTCAGTGATGACGTTGAAAAGCCAGTGCATCCCGTAGGTGAAGTACACGTAGGCGTGTCCCGGTGGGCCAAACATTGGGGCGGTGCGCGGGGTCAGTCCCGCTTTGGCGTGGCACCCGAGATCAGTTTGGCCGATGTAGGCTTCGGTTTCGACTATGGTGCCAGCGAGGCGGATGCCGTTGTCGAGGTAGACAAGCCGCGCCCCCAGCAGGTCACGGGCAACTTGCAGGGTTGGGCGGGCGAAGAAGGAGCGGGGGAGGGGGGGATTCAAGGATTCTGCGATTCAGCGATTCGGCGAGGTGTTAGGGGAGGGGGGCGACCCAGACTTGATTGCCGAAGGCGAGGTAGAAGGTGCGGTTCGGGCTGAAGGCGAAGGCGGTGGGAGGAGTCTGGGGCATGTCTTCGTTGAACTGCGGGCGGTATTGACGTTGGAGGGTCAGGCGCAGGCTGAGGTGGTAAATGGCTTGCCGCAGTGGGTCGAGCATGTAGATCGAGGGGTCGGGCGGGGGGGTGAAGGCGATTTCGGTGAACTGGGTCCCGGTGAGGGTCGCGCCGCTTTGGGTGCCTGTGCGGGCGTCAGTGAACGGGGCGGGATCGGTGCATCGCGTGGGTTGGATGTCAAAGCCGAAGGTGCAGAGGGTGACATGTCCGTCTTCGTGCAGAAGATAGAGTTCGCCCCGATCGACGGCGAGGTCAATCACGTCGGACATGGGAGGAACGTCGGCGTCGAAAAAGAGGCGGGGGCGGGTGCTGAATTCGTAGTTGTCGCCGTAGTAAACCCAGACGGCGTTGGTTTGCGGGTCGAGGACGTAGAGGGTGTCCTGGTCGAGGGCGAAGGCGACGGGGTTGCCCCAATTGCTATCGGGGGGGAAGAGGGGGACGGGGACAGGGGCGTCGGCTTCGTTGAGGCAGTAAACGAGGATGCCATTAGCATCCATGCCCAAGACTTGGGCGTCGAGGTAGTTGACCGGGGGCAGGACGGCGATGTCAATGAGGGGGCCGACGATGAGGCTTTCGTTGGGGAGGGGGCCACAGCGGAAGGTTTGGTCGGTTTCGTAGCCGCGTCCGCTCTGCCAGACGCGGACGACGTTGCCGCCTTCGCCGTTGAGGAGGTAGAGGTTGTCGGAGGAGGCGGCAATGCGGGTGATGGTGACTTGGGAGGCCAGGGGGGCGGCGAGGACGGGGACAAAGGTGAGGCGGGTGGTGGCGTCCAGTTGGTCGAGGGCGGTTTGGGCTTCGAGGCGGATGGCGGTGGTTTGGGCGGTGGTTTCGTATTGTTCGGCGAGGGTGAGGCAGGTAAGGGCGGTTTCCCAGGCGGGGCGGGCGGCGAGGGGGTCGGATTGTTTCTGCGCTTCCTGACGGGAGGTTTCGGCGCATTGGAGGTTGGTGGCGTATTGGCTGGTTAGCCCGCGGCGTTGGTAGACGAAAAAGGCGATGATGACAAGAATGATGGGGACGGCAATGGCGATAAAGGCCATGGTGTTGCTGGGGATGGTGAAGAGGTCGTTTCCGGGGAGGACACGGGTGAGGAGGGAGCGGAGGGTGTAGCCGAGTTGGCGGAGGGCTTCGCGCGTGGCGCGGCCAATGGCGAGGAGGGCGGGGCCGATTTGGGATTGGAGGGTGGGAGCGGCAGATTTTTGGCGGGGAGAGCGGGTTGGGGCGGGAGGGGGGGGGGAATTGTCAATTGTGGATGGTGAATGGTTAATGGTTAATGGGGGAGGGGCGGGTTGGAGGCTGTTGGCGGGGTCGGGTTCGGGATAGGTGGGGGTGGGGGGAACGACGCCCTCTGTGGGTTCGGGGGAGGGTTCTGCGGGGGCGGGGAGGGTGCTCGAGAGTTCAGCAACAGGTGCGGCAACGGTGACCTGTTCGGGTTCAGCTTCATTCCTTAAACCTTCATCCCGCTTTACCTCAGAGGGGAGAGTGCTGATGACCGTTGGTTTACTGATAACGACTTCCGCGGGGGCTGTTTTGTGGAGGATGATTTTGCCGGTGCCGGGTTGGAGTTGGATGAGGAGGGCGTCGAGGTCGGCGCCTGCGGGTTTGAGGAGGCCGCGTTGGACGGTTTTGAGGGGGCGTCCGAAGGCGGTTTGCAGGGCGGGGTTATTCCACGCGGCGGGGGGGGCGGGGGAGAGGAGGAGGAGGGTGCCGGGTTGAGGGGTGAGGTAGTTGATGAGGAGACCGGCGATTTTGCCGAGGCCGAGACCGTGTCCGGCAGTTTGTGGGTCGTGGAAGTGTTGGTATTGGGTTTCTTCGACGGTGAAGACGTGGGTGGGGCCGCTTTGGGCGAGGAGGAGTTGATCCTGGCGGAGGACGAGGACGGTGAGGAGACCGGTGGTTTGCAGGCCTTTGCCTTCGGCGCGGAGGTTGCGGTCGAGGAGGAAGGTGTTGAGGGCTTCGACGAGGGCGCGGAGGGCGGAGGTTGCGGCACCGGAGGTCTGGTAGTAGGTTTCGGTGAGGCGGGGGATGAGTTGGGTTTGAAGGTCCGCGTTGAGGGTGGCGTTGCCGGTGAAGGTAAGGTGGAGGATGAGTTGGTCGGTCTGACGGGAGCGGGCGGCCTTGCGGGGGGCGGTTGCCAGATGGAGGCCGGGCAGAGGGTCGGTGGTGTCTTCTCCAGCGCGGCGGTGGAGGGGGAGGAGGTGGAGGTCGGTGGTCATCAAGGAAAATTATACAGGCAAGCGGGCGTTTACGCGTCGAAAATGGGGGGTGGGTTTTTGACGAAATTGGCCTGGGAGGCGGGCTATGGAGGGTGAGAGAAAATTGTTTGTTGGATTTTTGTGGCGGAGGGGGGTTCTGTCTATTTGGATGATCTTTCTGTCCACCTCGCCGGGGGATGAAGTCCCCCGCAAACAACGCCGAATAAATCCGGCTTTTTTAGCCCGGTTCAGCGGGCGTCGTTTTGTAGCCCGGCGGCTTTAGCGCCGGGCGGGGATCGTCGGAAGAAGTTGTCAATAGGCAACATTTGGCTTTGCACGGTTCGGCGGGGGTTCTGGTGCAAGGGACCTTTGGGGTAGAGGTGATTGACTTCTTCTTGCCTTCAACATATGATCTGGTGAGAGGTGTATACACTACGAGATGGGATGAAATTGGAGGTCTATCATGCAAGCGAAACAGAAAAACATTTTTTCTCTCTTGGAAATTATTCTGCTGGGGAGTGGGCTGGTGCTTTTGGCGCTGGTCGTCAGTCAGATACAAACGTCTGGAGGAAGTAAGGTTGAAGAGACGATAGAGTCATTCCCTACTCCTACGCCCAGCCCAGGTGACATGGGTTATCCACCCCCTCCTATAGATCGGACTCCGCCTCCTTTATCGATTAGCTTGACCCCGACGCCCATGGATGATCCCAATTGGACGCCTCCGCCGACGGAACCCCCTATTATCTATTCGGAAGTAATTGATCTATCCCCTGACCTACCAGAAATTGAAGAATATTTCGTTTTTGTGCAAAGAGGGACGGGAGAGTACATAATTTACACGATTGGACCTGTGATAAGCCAATGGCGAGATGCAATCCCTCAATCTATCATTGATCAAATTCCACTTGGCTCGAATGATATTCTTCTGGGAGGGTATGCCCCATTTCCCTGGAGAGATCCCCTTTGGAAACATCTAGGATATACCGCCACGCCCACCAATACCCCAATTCCCCCGACTGAAACCCTCAATCCTTATCCCTTTGGATGGACCCCCACGTTTACGCCAACGTTCACGCCTACGATTAATCCGTATCCGTAAAAGCCGCCGGGGGTTGAACCCCGCAAAACGACGCCAGATCAATCCGGCTTTTTTGTTCGGTTCGGCGAACATTGTTGCCCCTTGATGGGTGGAGCACTTTGGATTGTCTCCTTTGGGAAAATTTCTCGTTCACTCGATGGGGGTAAGTTCACCAGTGGTGAGGTTGAGGGTGAATTTGCTTTCCCAGTTCCCTATAAGGATTTCATTTTCGGTGAGCCATTCACGAGGAAGAAGAGCGTTTGTATCTTCAAGTAAAACGCGTACGTTATTCTCCTCTAAATTGACTTGAAGCAGATCATAGGTTGGATCGCATCCTGTCTCAGGGTTATATTCAAGTGCGGTGATGACAATTTTGGTTTGATCAAGTGACCAGAAGATACTTCCCGCCGAGCCATATTTCCCGTTCAATGGATATGTTTTCTCTTCTCCATCTCGAAGCCTATAGAGAGCCAAACGAAGAGGAGATTCAGATTGATGAATTGAAGCAAGCCACGCTCCATTGGGCGAAAAAGTAAAAGCAAAACGATCAAAACGTCCAGAATCTAACACGCTTGAAACCTGACCTGTTTCCAAATCTAATCTTTGCAACCGCTCGCCATCTTGAAGAACCGGACAGCCATCAAATTGGGGTTTAATGCTAAAAAACAGATATTTCTCATCCTGTGTCCAATATACGGGTCGTATATATGCCTCAAAATATCCTTCACCATCAGAAGAGTCAGGGTTGAAATAATTGATCTTCCATAAAGTTATTCCAAATCCATCGGAGACAATCATTTCTGGAAATCCCCATCTATTGGAAAACGCGACCCAGTTTTTATTGCCCGCAACGGGAGATTCAATCATTTCATAGTCTTCAATATCAAATTGCGGGTCAAAGACCGTTTCTGGATATGGGGAAATTGTTGGGGTGGAAATTGGCCTGGGAGTCTCGGTCGGCCTGAGAGCCATCTCTGTTTGCCACGCATCCTGCGTCAGGTTATACACTGCGTTTTGAGTCTGGTTCGCCTGCATCGTGACCAGAAACGTATCCGTCGGTGAAGCTGTCATTTCTGGCGACGGCGTGGGTGGCGATGGCAGTAATGCGCTTTCCTCAGGCCGCTGTGTTTCCATCGGCACAAGCGTTGGAGTGGATACACACGCGGTTAGCCAGAGTATTCCTAAAGTAAACAAGCGTAGTTTTTGAGTAAATTTTGACATTGGATTCCTTGTCTCCAAACCATTGTATCCCAGGAAAATAAAGAGATACCATGAGCATTTGAGTGCCGCTCCCCTCCCCGCAAAAGCGGCGGGGAGGGGCTGGGGGTGGGGTATTCCCTGTGTTGTCATACAACAAAAGAAGGTCTCCGACCCCCTGGGAGACCTTCTGGTTATCTTCACTTGTTGAAATCTATTGTGCGATGTACGCATCTGCATTGAGATTCGAGGGCGTCGCACTATACGGCGTGTAGGGGTAGTACGCTTCCACATCGAAATCACCGGAACCGAGGACAAAGTAGCCACTGCCAGGGGCCAGGCAGGAGAGGCGGTCATACTGCCCATTGTCGCGGCTTTCCTTGACGAAGTAGGTGTAGCACATCTCCCATTTGCCGGTCGTCTCGTTCGCAAACCAGATAGCGATGTTATCCATGCCACCCTCGGCCCACAGCGCACGTTCCACCTTACCGATGTTGAAGTAGACATAGACCAAAGCGCTGATGTTCTCCACTTCCCCGCCATTCTCGGTCAGGAAACGGACTTCCATCGCGGGGGCACGGTACTCGATGTCCACATCATGGTTGAACCGGGGAGGAAGCGTCTCGCCCTTGACCGTTGCCAGAAACACTTCGGCGACCCCGACCGGGATATTCGTGGCGTGCAAGCCTTGTTTCCCAAGTTCGTAGGTGTCTCCCTCGTGCAGGCGATAAATCCCTGACCGGGCGCCGGCAGACTGCCAGATGCCCCCAAGGGCGATCAAGACGGTCAAAACGAAAAGAAAACTGCTGGTGAAAAATTTACGGGTGTTCATTGTGAAACTCCTTTAGGGTTTGATTTCAGCCGATTGTTCATTCAATGGGCTGTTTGTTTTGTGATGTCCTAAGGATACGGCAATCACAAAGGTTTCAATACCCCTTTCCTGTGTCACTCGTGTGTCACTCGAGTGTCACTCAGCAGGGAGGGCTGGTCAATTTGCAAAGGATGATATAAGATTTAATCTATAACACAATCGTGGCTTCATTGCCTGCCTGGATCGTTCATTTTCTTTATTCGTATAATTTTCTCATGACAAACAACCCCTTCACCGAACAAATCCAAACCTACGTCAAACGGCGTAACCTCCCGGTCGAACAGCTCGCGAACCTCGCCAACCTCTCCCGCAAAACCCTCTACCGCTGGGTCAACGGCGAAGTGGAACGCCCCCGGCACTGGTCGCAAATCCTCGCCGTGGGCAAAGCGCTCCGCCTCAACGAACAGGAAGTCAACCAACTTCTCTGGATATGCAAATATTCCAGCGTGAAAGAACTCAAAGAAACTGCCCGCTACGAATACGAACACGCCCTCCTCAACGAATTCCTGACCCCGCCCAACGCCCCTCCCCCCCTTCACGAATCACGCATCACATCTCATGCCTCCCCCCTCCCCCGCCCGCAAATCCACCCCGAAACCTGGGCCGCCCTCGAAGCCCCCGCGGGCGCCGTCCGCCCCGAATCCCCCTTCTACGTCGAACGGAGCGCCGACGCCCAACTACGGAACCAAGTCTCGGGACAAGGCACCACCACCACCCTCCAGGCCGGACGCCAGACCGGAAAAACCTCCCTCCTCATGCAGGCCATCCACGCCACCCGGGACCAAGGGCACGTCATCTACCTCGACTTT
>WBZL01000515.1_pt1 | contig 43083 bp, 36 predicted proteins | sample 5204291 | NCBI WGS metagenome assembly WBZL01 (sample SAMN12344345, study PRJNA552823) | activated sludge metagenome | biome: Activated sludge suspended growth; feature: Nitrification reactor; material: Wastewater; isolation source: activated sludge from nitrification reactor of wastewater... | reverse complement strand
AGTTCTGACCGTTGAAATGGAAAGCGCCGTTCTCGTGGCAGCGGCCCAGGCAGCACATTTCACCGATCTCTTCGGGTTGGAAATGCCGGAGCAATTGCGTTTTGACGGCGTCCTGCGTACCGGCCAGCAGGCAGGCGCTGCCGTTGCAGGTATAGACTTTCTTGTCCCGGTTTTCCGGTTTGGTGAAATCGTAGAAAGTAGCGGTTCCATAAATATTGGCGTTGCCGACCAGAAATTCATCCGCCAGTTGCTGAAGCGCTTCCTTGTCAGCGGGGCCGGATTCCTCAGTCAGCCCGGCAATTCGTTCGAAAAGGTTGTTGGTCAAGCCTTTGCCTTTCCTGCCGGCCAGTGCAGTTAGGTTTTTGGACATTTTGGTCAGGTTTGGAGACAATCAAGTTGAAAATTACGCTTAATCCGGGTAATTTCCAAATTCCGGGGGTCTCCGCAAGGGCAGTTTCAGGACAAGGCGTCCGGTCGTCAGGCTTCCTGTCTCACCTGAGGCGGCGTCCGGCCGAATGCTTTTTAAAGGCAAACGAGAAATGGGAGAGGTCTTCAAAACACAGGCAGCTATTTACTGTCCCTTTTACTGCCGGGTTTCCTTTTCCTCGATTTCTCACCCGGCAGCACCCAGAATTGATCCGGGTTATTGGTTTTGTAGGTCTTAAAGTTAACCGCCGGATTCTGGTAACTCCTTTCCGATATTTTCGGTGTCTGGCGGTACCCGTCCAGGGGGAGCAGTTCGACGTATTCGTATTTTCTGCCGTCCAGCCTGGTTTCATAATCGTACTCGCTCCTCATCGGGCATTCCAGGCGATACAGGTTTTTGGCCATGTATTCCAGCAGATAATATTCCCTGGTGGTCGTTGCCCGGTTGTTCCAGTTCGCATCCGGGTTCAGGATCAGGGTTTTTCCGTTGATCAGCCGCTCCCTGACCTCTTCCAACCCTAGGAGAACCCCGTTTTCATCCATGACATAGGCGTCATTGGTGGGGTCCATCCAGACCCATTTGTTCAATTCACTGGAGTAGACCATATTGATCACATGGCAATCATTGAAAACGGAATCCTTGGGCATGCAGGTCACAAATCTCGACTTGATGCCCAGCGCCAGGTAGCACTCATTCAGCACGGTAGCCAGGCCGCGGCAATTCAGGCCCCTGTCCCCGGCTTTGCATTCCCGGATCATGCTCATCGCATTTTTTACGATCGGATTGTCATGGTTGCCGTCGTGCGGGATCAGGTCGTGTATCCAGTGCATCAGGTTGATGATCTTCAGGATCTCGGTGCCCTGGCCGGCGATCGAATCCAGGTTCAAGGCTTTTCGTAAGGTCCTGAGTTCGGCCGCGGAAGAATCCTGGTAATAGAATTCCGGGATGGCGGTATGGTCCTCGTAGTTGTACGCCGAAGCCCCTTGCAGGATATCCAGATAGGATGGTACGTGTTTGATCTGCGTATACGCCGAATCTTTCCCGTTCAACAAAATGACGAAATCATATACCCCATCCTTTTCGATCCTGAAACTGATGGAATCCTTGTCGGTATAGAAGGTAACGTTTTCCCCTACAACACTGGTCGTGTACACATCAGGCCTGGCATCCGGTACGATGGTCCACTGCCCCGGGTAGAATTCTTTTCCCTCCCGGATATCCACCTGGTCGGAGGCGGCCCGAATAACGGGCAACTGCCCTTGCGCGGTAAGGGATTGCAGGATGGCGAACGCCGTAGCGAGGCAGAACAGGATTTTAGATTTCATAGCCGCTTTTGGTTTATAATATAAGTCAAAAAAGAAACGATTGTGATCACGATTATCTGCAAAAACAAGTTTTTTTAACTATCTAATCCGCAGGCGCCCAATAAAAACACGCGCCGCCTTTCCGGTCCGGCCTGGCTCCGGCGGCATCCGCAGAACACAGGCTGCCGGCATGCGGGTCAACGGCAATGAACCGGTGATTGTGCAGGGATAAAAACATGACATCGCCCTTCAGCATATCCTGCCATTGGAACGTGGAGGCATCGCCCTGGTCGTCGGCTTCGATCCGGACCTGCGCCATCAGGCCTTCTCCTTTGACCGTGACGAATCCGCCGCTCGAAACGGACTGCAATGCGATCCGGCCGTTGCCCCGGTCCAGCACCCGGAACTGATCGGCGGTGTCGCCGGCAAACGGACTGTTGGGCGGTACCGGCCGGAGGTGGTTGCGCCAGTTCACCAGCACCGTCGAATCGGCCAGGCTGGTGATCCGGATCACCTGATCATAGGGGATCGGGCGGGTCAGGCCTTTGTGCCGCGGTTCTTCCACCTCCATACTGTTGAAATCGGCATAACCGCCGTTTTTACCGAGGGTGTTGAAGGCGAACAGGGCATAACGAACGCCCTGGAAGGTGCGCAACTGATAGGGCAGCTCGACTCGCCCGCCGATCTCTTCAAATTTCTGCCCGTCCGCGCTGTAGCTGAATTGCGCCCGATCCTCGTCGAAATTGCAGTACACCCGCAGCCGGATGGTCGGGCTGGTGAAATGGATTTCAATGCGTTCGGCCGTTTGCTGGTTGAAAAACACGAGGCGCTTGCCCTGCCCGGATTGCTCGACCCCCAGCCAGGCGTAAGGCAGGTTCAACAGCGCCAGGCCGGCCAGGTCGCCGGTTTCAAGGCCGGCAGCATCCAACTCTATGGTTGCGTACGACTCCGGTCCGATACCGCGCTGGGTGAGGGTATTGCGGGCTTGCCAGAAACCCTCCGCGGGGTTGGTATGGATCCGCAGGTAGCCCTTTCGTTCCGTCAGCGACCATTTTTCGTCGATCGGCACGTGGTTCCATTGCCATATCTTTTTCAACTCGCTGCCGCCGAAATCGTCATTGCGCTCGAAAGGCGCTCTGGGCGCTGAACTGAACCCGGTATTGGGTTTGATCCAGGTTCGCGGGCTGCGGGTCAGGTTGCCGGGCAGACCGAAATAAGGCCATCCGTCCTGCCAGGTCACCGGCGACAGGGCGGTCACCCGGCCCACCGAATTGAAATCCAGCATCGACCAACCCCACCATTCGCCCGACTGGACCTGGACGATGCCTCCCTGATGCATAGGAATACAGCCCACATAATTTTCCGGATACCGGGTAACGGCAAACGGTGGGCCGGTCCGGGTATTCCAGATCCGGAGCCGCTGGGCCTCGCCGAAGTTTTCTTCCGCGCTCATCACGTTCACCTCATACGGACCGTAGGGCTGATCGGCTCGCAGGCAAACCTGGTAACAGACCGGGTCGTAATTGGTATTGGTGATGTAATACCGGCCGTTGATCTTGTAGATATGGCTGCCTTCGCCGGCGCCGCTGCCCTTTTCCACGATGACCTTTTCCGTATCGGGCACTACATCCAGCAGATCCGGTGTCAGCTGCACCATTTTCACTTCATTATACCCCCAGACCGCGTAAATCCTGCCGTCGTCGTCGAACAGGACGGTCAGGTCGTGCAGGTTGGCCTTCATCTGTTGATGCTTCCACGGCCCGGCGGGGTTGGTCGCCGAGAAAAGCTGGGTGCCGTGGCCGTTTACGTTGGAGAAGATGTAGAAAGTGCCGTTGTGATAGCGGAAACAGGGCGCCCAGATGCCGCGGCCATACATATCCTTACCGTCTTCCAGCCGCATATCCGGCCCCAGGTTCAGCCGGTCGACGGCGTAGGTGAGCAACTCCCAGTTGACCAGATCCCTGGAATGCAGGATGGGCAACCCCGGCATGGTATGCATGGTGGTGCCCGTCATATAATAATCGTCCCCTACGCGGATCAGGTCCGGGTCGGAGAATTCTTCGTAGAACAGGGGGTTGGTGAAGGAGCCGTTGCCGTTGTCGGCGGTCCAGGTCGCTTGAGCATAACTGCATGCTATTCTTAAGAGGAAGAAAGGAAAGGCAAAAAACAGCGCAGACTTTTTATTAATTTTCAGATCCATAACTAACGGCTATTACATCGATACAAAAAATTTAAAGTTCGGATACCTCTGTCATATCCGGGTTCACCCATCCGGTTTTTCCAAAAAAGCAGCCGCATGAAAATCGGCCCAACGGGAATGGGCAGCGTATTTGATCTCGACCCGGACCGTGTCCCCGCGTTTCACTGGCAGGTCATTCGCCAAAGGCACGACCACCGGCGGCATCAGGGAATCCGAAGAACCAAACCCAATATCTTCTGCAAACCGGACCGGGGATGTCAACCGGAGGCTGTTCAGGATACCGTCCCGGCTTACGGTGACCGGGAGGCTTCCATGGAAATGGGCCGGATTTTCCCTTGCGAATTCCAGGGTTGAGAACAAGACCTTTTCACTGAGTTGAACGGGCGGCTGAATCCCGGAGAATTGAAAATAATGCGTCCGCAACACTATGCTGTCCTCAAAGGCGAATTTCGATTCGGCCAGTTCGAAATAATTGGACACCCGGCCGGGGATCGCCACACCGCCTTCTTTTAAGAATCGGCAAAGATGGTTCATGATCGGGATCTGGGGTTCGGTGACCTGCCAGGTGCTCAGATTTTCGGCAATGATCACATCGACCTTGCGGTGGTCCAGGTCCTCCGGGGTGAGTTTCCGGGAATCGCCTTCGATCAGTTCAATGATATCTTCCAGGCCGTTATTGCTGATGTTCTTCCGGGCAAAGGCAGCCATTTTGGGGTCTGTTTCCACCGCATATACCCTGGTTGCTCCTGCCTTCGCGGCCAGTATGGAGAGCAGCCCTGAGCCGGTACCGCTTTCCAGCACGACCTTACCCTTGCAGGTGCGTTGGATGCTTTCCTTTATCGGTTGAATCCGGGCATTATCGGCCAGCATTTCGTAGTGATAGGTCAGGTCGAAATGCCCGTTGTTATCCGGATTGTTGTGGTTCGTTCTTGATGTCATGTTGAATGGAGCAGTTAGCATTCAGGACTACAACCGGTTTCTCAATCCCTGCCAAAGCCTATGGCGACGGTGCGCAGGCAAGCCTGCGGGCTTAAGCATCCGTCTTGGAAGAGGTCGCCCGAACCTGGCAAAGGCTTCTCAATCCCTGCGGGCTTAAGAATCCAGGGGTAAGAGGCCTTTGCTTTCCAGGTCGGCGCGGATTGCCTTGTTGTTGTTCCAGAATTTGGTTTCAATGCCCTGCATGATCTCCTTGTATTCGGGCAGATCCCGGATGGCATCCACGACCGGGTCCATCGGCAGCAACAGGATCCAATAGTAGTAGTTGTCCTCCTTTGAGAACTGCCGAAGGTGCTCAAGCGTCCTGGTTTTGTCGCCCAGATAGGCGTAATAAATGGCCTGGTTGACCTGATTGTAAATCGAATGATCGTTCTCGGCATAATCCTTGAAATCGGCAATGTAGGCTTTGGCTTTTTCCGGGTAGCCCATTTTTTCGAAAACCATACCGATCTTAAGGTTTTCGTACCGGTAGATATCGAGTTGCTGTTGTTGGCAGCGTTCTATGAACCGGGTATAATACCGGTAGGCGCTTTTATAATCCCGCATGAGGTAGCTTATTTTGCCCATTTCCTGCAACAGCATGATATCCGTTGTATCCTTCTGCATTTCCTTTCCCAGCATGACCCGGGTTTGGACCAGGTCCCGGGTTTTCACAAAATAGATATACACTTCCACAAACCCGGAGATCTGATTGGAGGCGTCGTAGTCCAGTGATTTCCGGATGCAGGTCAGGGATTCTTCGATGAAGCCGGCTTGCAAAAAGGCATTGCTGAGCTGCAGGTAGTTGAAGCTGGCGGTCGTGGAATCTGTTGCGGCGACGTCCACCCGCGTCTTCATCAGGGCGTATTCCAGGTATTTGGCGGTATTGGGCACATGGGCGTAGTAAAACTCCGAAAGGAAGTGCAGCACCAGCCCGGAATTGGGATTGATCTCCAGCGCTTTTTCCAGGTAGGGGACGGCCGTCTGGTAATCCTGGTTGTAAATATAGGACAGGGCTTTGGCCACGAGGCTTTCCGACAACTGCGGGTCCAGCAGATAGGCCTTTTCCGCGTAGGTCCGGATCTCCTCCCCGAATTGCCGGTCCTGTTGGTAGATGTCCAGGTAATAGTATACCATCGTCGCATCGGCGTAGGCCAGGGCAAATTGGTCATCCAGCTCAATGGCCTTTTCAAAATAGGGGATCGCTTCCAGCAGATCCTGTCGCTCGCTATTGAAGAAAAGATCCCGGCCTTTCAGGTACAGGTCGTAGGCGACCAGGTTGTCGGTGGGCCGTTTTTCGAGGTTCTTCTTCTCTTCCGGCGTGATGATCACCTGGATCTCGTCGGCGATGTTCCGGGCGATCTCCTGCTGGAGTTCAAAAATGTCTTCGGCTTCCCGCCGGTATTGTTTTGCCCAGAGATGGCTGTCGGTTGAGGCTTCGATCAGCTGGATGTTCAGGAGAATGCGGTCGCCGATCTTCTGGCCGCTGCCCTCCACAAAGTACCTTACATTCAATTCTTCCGCCATTTCGGGGATCGACAGGCTGGTATTGCGGTATTTTTCCGTGGAGGTGCGGCTCACCACCCGCAGGCCTTTTATTTTCTGCAGGTTGGTCAGCGTCGACTCCATGAGCCCGTTGATCAGGTAGAGGTTCGTGGAATCGTTGCTGTCATTCCGAAAGGGCAATACGGCGATCGACTTTTCCAGGGCCGGTGAAGTTTTGGCGGAATCGGACGAAAAATAGATCCATCCGGCCAGCCCCACCGCAACGGTCAATATACCCGCTCCCCAGACCAGAAGCCGCCTGCCGGTCCGGCGTTTTCCGGCTTGCGGCGCCGGTTCGCTTTCGGGGGAGATCCCGGCTTCCATTCTCCGGCCCACCTCGCCGGGCGGGTAGCCGTAGTATTCGCGAAAGCACTTGATGAAATAGGATGTGCTGCTGAAGCCGACCTCAAAGGAGACTTCCGAGACGTTTTTGGCGGATTTCCGGAGCAGCTCCATGCCGCGCTGCAACCGGATCTGGCGGATGAACTGGCTCACCGACAATTTGGTCAGCTTGTTCACCTTGCGCAGCAGGTTGGAACGGCTCATGTTTACAGCCTCCGCCAGCTCCGACACGCCGAATTGCTCATTGGAAAGGTGCTCCTCCACCAGGGAGGTGAGCTGCTCTAGGAAATCTTTATCTGAAGGACGAGGTTCCGGCATAATAACTCAAAAAGGTCGGCTTTTCCCGGTTTGAAGGCCGCATTTGCATCATAATTTATATTGATGCGTCATAATTTACAGGCGTTCCTCAAACTTTACGGTTTTGTCCGCAAGGTTGTTTAGCCCGGCCTTTTGCCCCGGCCTACCTTTGCGACATCAAAATTATCAAAAAAACACAGACCATGAAAACGTTAAGGACCAAGTCCTCAAATCTATCGGCGATCATCCTTTTTTTGGCCCTTTTTCTGGGCGCATCCGCGTGCAGGGATGCCAATTCCTCCGGATCGGAAGCGGGCGTTAAGCCGCCGAAAACGGATATCCACACGGCTGTACTCACCGACGACCTCGATGCGCTGAAACAACATATCGCAGCCGGCACCAACATCAACGAGAAGGACCCGTTCGGCGGCTCCAGCCCGCTGATCAGCGCCGCCGTGTTCGGCAAGACCGAGGCCGCCAAAATCCTCCTTGACGCGGGCGCGGATATCAATTTCCAGAATAACGACGGCTCTACGGCCCTGCACAGCGCGGCGTTCTTCTGCCGCCCGGAAATTGTAAAGATGCTGCTGGAAAAAGGCGCTGACAAAACGATTCGCAACAAGTTCGGCGCTACGGCCTATGAATCCGTTGCCTTTCCCTTCAGCGATGCCAAGGGCACCTATGACATCATGGCCGCCACCCTCGGCTCCATGGGGCTGCAACTGGATTACGCGTACCTGGAGCAGGAGCGGCCGGTGATTGCCGAAATGCTGAAGTAGTCATCCACCGAAAAATTCAATGCCATGGAAACCACCGCAAGAAGACACGATATCGACTGGCTGCGCGTCATCGCCATCGGACTGCTGCTGATCTACCACGTAGCCATCGGCTTCCAATCCTGGGGCACCATGATCGGCTTTATCGCCAACAAACAACCCTGGGCTTCCTTGTGGGTTCCCATGACCATGTTGAATGTATGGCGCATCCCCCTGCTGTTCTTCGTGTCCGGTATGGGCGTCAATTTCGCCATTCGTAAAAGAGACTGGAAACAACTGTTGAAGGAGCGGGCAGGGCGCATCCTGCTCCCCTTCATCTTCGGCATTTTTTTCATCGTGCCGGTGCACGTCTGGATCTGGCAAAAGTATTACCACCTCCCCACCGGTTACGCTTACGGACCGGGGCACCTCTGGTTTCTGGGCAATATCTTTGCCTACGTGGTCATTCTTTCGCCCGTTTTCTTCTACCTGAAGAACCATGCGGAAGGCAAGCCGGCCAGGGCCCTGAAAAGGGTATTGTCCCACCCATTGGGCCTGCTGCCCGTAGCCGCGCTGTTCATAGCGGAAGTGCTGATCGTCAGGCCCCGCCCGTTTGAACTGTATGCCATGACCTGGCATGGTTTCTTCCTGGGCTTGCTGGCCTTTTTCACGGGGTTTTGCTTCGTTTTCAGCGGCAAGCCGTTCTGGGAGATGATCTTCCGGTGGAAGTGGCTTTTTCTGGCGGCGGCCGCAACGCTATTTGTCGTCCGGGTTGTCCACTTCCAGCAATTCGCACCGAACTACCTGATCTCCATCGAATCCAATGCCTGGGTTTTAACGGTGTTCGCTTTCGGATACCGGTACCTCAACCGGCCGGGGAGGGCCCTGCGGTACCTGAGTCAGGCTGCGTACCCGGTGTACATCGTGCACATGATCTTTTTGTACCTCGGTTCCCTGCTGATCTTTCCGCTGCCGATCCCGGTACAGTTGCAGTTTGTACTGACCCTGGTGTTCACGTTGGGCGGGTGCCTAGGGGTGTACGAATTCGTGATCCGCCGGGTGGGATTCTTGCGGCCGTTGTTTGGGTTGAGGGGAGAAGGGAAGGCTGAGAAGCAGTCGCCTGCGGTCGCTCCTTCCGCTTCCCCATATCCACCGGATAATTCTTCCGCAATTTTTTAAGGCAGTAAAAGGTATTCATGAAGAACACCATTAAAAAGGCGCCCCAGTTGAGCGAAAGGGCGCGCAGTATTCTTTTGACAGAAAAGGTAAAACTGAAGCTCCTGGTCCACAGTTTCCGGTGCGCCGCCAGCAGTTCCGGCGCAGTCATCCGGAGCGGCCTGAAGGCCACGTTGTAGCCGTTGTAAAAATCCCAGTCCTTCGGTTCGATGATCCGGTCTTCCTGTTCCAGCTTGTCGTAGATCGGCGTACCCGCGAACGGGGTCATAATGCTCAGGAAGGGCACGTCAATTCCGATCTCCATCAATTGATCGGCCATTTCGACGATGCTTTTTTCATCGTCATGGTCAAAACCGGCGATGAAGCCGGCCATCACAGCGATACCCCTTTTCCGGATCTCTGACACGGCCTTTTTGTAGTTACCGGCCTTATTTTGTCTTTTATTGGCATCTTTCAGAGATTCGGCGCCAAAGGATTCGATACCCAGGAACACGCCGATGCATCCGGATGCTTTCATCAGATCCAACAATTCAGGGTCCTTCGCAATGTCCATGCTGGCCTGGGTGAGCCACCACTTTTTCAACGGGATCATCTTTTTCAGCAATTCCCTGATATAGGGCCTTCTGATGGTCAGGTTGTCGTCCCAAAACCAGACGATCTTCCGCTGCCACCAATGTTTGAACCGGTCATAGGACGCATCCCGGATGACATCATCCACTGGCCGCAACCGGAAGCCAGGGTTCAGCGAGGGTACCGTGCAAAACGAGCAGGAGAACGGACAGCCCCGGGTAGCCTGGATCACCTTTTTGATAAAGAACTTGTCGGGCAGCAGGTCATACCTCGGCGTGGGCAGGTTTTGCATATCTGAAGGCGTTCCGGCATAAACATTCCTGAGGCGCCCCCTTTCCGCATCATCCAGCAGGTTTTCCCATACATTTTCCGCTTCACCGGTCACGACGGCATCAAAATATCCCAGGGCTTCCTCTTTGTTGTAGGTGACGTGCGGGCCGCCGGCCACAGTGGTTTTCCCTCGTTGCCTGAATCGTTCGGCAATGGCATAAGCGGCGTTGGCAAAGCCGCTGAAAAAGGAAACGGCGATGAGGTCCGCATCCGAATCGTAATCGATCCGGTCGACCTGCTGATGAAAGACCCTGACTTCATGCCGCGCTGGCGTAATCGCGGCCAGATGTATACCCGTGATCGGCGGCGTAAAATCCTTTTCGTGGCCGAATTCATAGCGTTGGACATAGGCAATGATGATGTCGATCTTCATGTGTGAGGTTTTAAAGCCAGCGAGCCATTGTATTAAAAAGTACTTTGTTTTTCAAAGTTATATTTGAAACCGGAAATTTCCAAATTTTGGCGTTGAAAAAATGAACGGCGGCTTTAAGAACGGGATATCTGAAAACACCCTTAGGCAAGAAATCCGGGAAGGTCAGGCTTATCCTGACTTGCAGAAAGCAACTGCCTGCCGGATGTTATTTTTTCGACGACCCTTAAGATTCAAAGAGACTGTTCAGAATTTTGTGTTAACAGGATTTTTAGCACACGCAGCGTGATGAAAATCAGAACTTTGCGTCTTTGCGTCTTCGCGTGAAACACACTTTATTGAACGGTCTCGATTCAAAGCTCCCGAACCCGGATATTCCGGAACCAGACCGGCGCGCCCGCATGCTTGCCCTGCAATCCGATATAGCCCTTGGTCGTCAGTTCGGCGAAAGGTGTGCTGAGCCATTCGGGGATGGGGCTGCCGTCCGGATTGGTTTTGGCGGAGGTCCAGCGGCTCATGTCCATTTCGGTCACCTTTTTGCCGTTCAACTCCACCTGGATATTTTGTCCGTTGCAGGTGATGGTGAAGTGGTTCCATTCCCCTGCCGGTTTCAATTCCTTATCATCGGAAGCGGGCAGGTGGCCGAATATGGCGCCGCATTGCCAGTCTTTGGGCGATTCTGCCCACTCCTTGTAATAATCATCCGCAACTTGAATCTCAACGGAATGGGGGATCCAGTCGGCTTTGTCGGTACAGTACACGATGACGCCGCTGTTGGTGCCCTCGGCATTCTTAAAGTCCAGGTCGAGAATGAAATTTTCGTATTCGCTGGTCGTCCAGATAGCCTGGTCCTCAGTTGCCGTCAGCTCTCCGTTTTCCACCGACCAGACGCCCTGGGGATAGTCGGCATTCGACAAATCTGCGGCAAACAGCGGTTGCCATGCTTCAACAGGCGGCGTTGTCGCGGCATCCGACGCCTCGTCCGGTTTCGGTTGTCCGGTGCAGGCGGATAGCAGGAACAGGGAAAAAACGGGAAGGGAAAATCGCGGTTTCATCGTTTTGTTTCGGGAAAGATACGAATTTCCGGTATGGTTCGTTTTCTGACGCCGTACAAATCCGCACAGCACCCGTTCGGATGAGCATGTGGCCTTTCCGGCTTTTCTGTTTGCGCGATCAATAATCGTAAGCCTGATTGGCCTATATTTGCTCATCCTGCCACCTGGTGATCAGGGCCGAAAAACCGACCGGAAGGCGTTCCTCCGGGATTGAAACCATAAAAAAATCAACATTGGCATGATCCGACCATACCAACCCGCCGATAAAGATCAACTCCTCGCCCTCATCCGGTTGAATATCCCCCAATATTTCGCGCCGGAGGAAGCCGCCGACTTTGAGGAATACCTTGATCGCTATGCAGAAACCTATTTTGTCTATGAAGAAAACGGCCGGATCACCGGCTCCGGGGGCATCAATTATTTTCCGGAATCGGGCCTGGCGCGCATCTCCTGGGATTTCGTCCATCCCGACCACCACGGCAAGGGGATCGGCCGCCAACTGACCCTGCACCGGATCGAAACAATAGGCAAACACCCCGACATCCACAAAATCCAGGTGCGGACCTCCCAACTGGCCTACCGTTTCTACGAAAAAATGGGATTTACCCTGGAAAGCACCGAAAAGGATTTCTGGGCCGAAGGCTTCGACCTGTATTCGATGGGTATGCTCTTACCCCGCTAATCCACCAGCCCCCTCTCACCCTCTCACCCTCTCACCCCCTCTCACCCTCTCAATCTCTCACCCCTCTCCCCCCTCCCTCCGCCACCGCCGGTTAATCCCATAAACCCCCACCAGCACCAAAAAAGAAAACACCACCAGCACCAGTGCGTACCGGTTGGCGGTTTGGTAGTTGAGCGACTCCACGGCTTCATAAACCGCGATGGAAGCTACCCTGGTTTCACCGGGAATATTGCCGCCGATCATAAGGATCACGCCGAATTCGCCGACCGTGTGGGCAAAGGACAGAACGGCGCCCGTGAGCAGGGCGGGCCGGATATTGGGCAATTCCACCCGCAGGAAAGTAGTGAATCGGCTTTTGTTCATGGTATAGGCGGCTTCGGTCAGGCGCGGACTCAATCGTTCAAAGCCCGCCTGTACGGGCTGTACCATGAAGGGCAGACTGTACAAAATGGAACCCAGCACCAGGCCGGGGAAGGAGAAGACCAGCCGCAGGCCGAGATGCTGGAGCAACCAGGCGCCGACAGCGCTTTGCGGGCTAAAAACCAGGAGGAGGTAAAAGCCGAGCACAGAAGGCGGGAGTACCAGCGGCAGGCTGACAAGCGTTTCCCAGACGGGTTTGAGCCGCGATCTGCTTTTTGCCAGCCGGTAAGCCAGTGGTACACCCAGAAGGAACAACAGGGCAGTGGTAATGGAAGCCAGGCCGAAGGTAAGCTTCAGCGTTTCAAGAAAGGCTTTATCCATTCATTGAGGCCAGGAATTCTTCGTTACTGGTAGTGCCGTAGATATGCTTGAGCAGGAATTCCATTGCTTCATCCGGCTTCATATCGGCCAGGTGATTGCGCAGGATGAACATCCGCTGAAGGGCATCCTTGTCAAGCAGCAGGTCTTCGCGGCGGGTGCTCGACTTGGTCAGGTCGATCGCAGGATAGAGGCGCTTGTTGGCCAACGAGCGGTCGAGCTGGAGTTCCATGTTGCCGGTACCCTTGAATTCTTCGAAGATGACGCCGTCCATTTTGGAGCCCGTGTCGATCAGGGCCGTAGCCAGGATGGTCAGGGAGCCGCCGCCTTCGATGTTCCGGGCAGCGCCGAAGAATTTCTTGGGCTTGTGCAGCGCGTTGGCTTCCACACCGCCGGAGAGCACCTTGCCGCTGGCAGGGGCCACCGTGTTGTAGGCGCGGGCCAGACGGGTGATCGAATCCAACAGGATGCACACGTCGTGGCCGCTTTCCACCAGGCGCTTGGCCTTTTCGAGCACTACGCCGGCCACCCGCACGTGGTTTTCAGCCGGTTCGTCGAAGGTGGAGGAGATCACTTCGGCATTTACGCTGCGCTTCATGTCGGTAACTTCCTCAGGGCGTTCGTCGATGAGCAGCACAATGAGGTAGCATTCCGGGTGGTTCTTGGCGATGGCGTTGGCCACATCCTTGAGCAACCAGGTTTTACCGGTCTTCGGCTGAGCGACGATCAGACCGCGCTGTCCCTTGCCGATGGGCGTGAACAGGTCGATGATCCGGGTGCTCATATCCTTGCCTGAATTGGAAATCGTCAGGCGGAATTTTTCGTTGGGGAACAGCGGCGTCAGGTAATCGAACGGTACCCGGTCGCGGAGCTGGTCCGGCGAGAGGCCGTTGATCTTGGAAACCCGAAGCAGGGCAAAGTATTTCTCACCTTCTTTCGGCGGCCGGATAGCGCCCCTGACAGTATCGCCGGTGCGCAGACCGAACAGCTTGATCTGGGAAGGGGAGACGTAGATATCGTCCGGAGAAGTGAGGTAATTATAATCGGCCGAACGCAGGAAACCGTAGCCGTCGGGCATCATTTCCAGGATGCCTTCGCCTTCGATGATCCCGTCCAGTTCGATATCGAATCGTTCTCTTTCTTCCTGTTGGACCGGTTTGGCGGGCGCTTGCGGCGGCGGCGGCGGCGCTTCCGGGGAATCTTCCGGCGCGTCGTTCCAATCGTCTGTTTCTTCCGGCGCGGTATTGCGATCGGCGCGGCTCAAGGGGCGAACCCTGCGCCTGTTGCGGTCGTTATCATCGGAATTGTCGCGATCGTTGCGTTCATTGCGGTCGTTGCGTTCATTGCGGCCGTTGGACCGCATGGCGTCAAGCCTTGGAGGCGCCGGGGAAGGAGAAGATGAGGTAGAAACTCTGCGCCTGCGAACTGCGGGCTTTTCGTCTTTCTTCGAATCTTCGGCTTCTTCTTGTTCGGGTTCTTCAGCAACGGCAGTCGATCCATCCAGGGCTTGCTGATCCAATATCTTGTGGATTAATTCCTGTTTGTTGAGTCGCTTGAATCCTTCAACGCCTATTTTTTCAGCTAGTTCTCTCAGCTCGGGAACAAGCATTTCATTCAATTGCAGAATATCAAACATGATAAATGGTTGATTACGGATAATTATAAGTTATTGCAGTGCAGTTTCAAATAGACCAAAAAGTTAATGCGGAAATAGCCTGACGAGTCTCACCCTAACCTCAGAAATCACTATGGGAAATTTTGCAACATCTACGAACCCTCATCAACGCGCTTGGAATAAGCAGGAGTTGAAATCTCTACAACTTGGCCAAACTTGATAGCTTAGGTTGTGTGAAAGTGAAATGAGCAGCGGGGTGTTTGCGCTTTCGACGATGCAAAAATACATTATTTTTTGATTTCAAATAGTATCTTTGCGAAAAATATTGCGCCCGGGTACGCGCAGCTTTCAAGCGTAACCCGAATTCATTATTTAAAACGCATGATCGCGTTCAATAGTTTGACCGCCGGATTATTTTTTTCTTACCAAAATCACAAGCGTCTCTAACATGCTCGAAGTGAATTATATCCGTGAAAACAAAGAGCAGGTTATTCACGGGTTGAAAAAGCGGAACTTTACCGCAGATGACCTGGCCATCATTGATGATATCCTCCGCTTAGACGATAACCGGAAATCCATTCAAACCGAACTGGACGCCCTGCTGGCCGAGCGCAACGCCCTGTCCAAAGAGATCGGACAACTGATGCAGTCCGGGAAAAAAGATGAAGCGGAATCCATCCGCCAGAAAGTAGCCGGATTGCGCGACGAAGCGGCCGTGATGGAAAGCCGCATGAGCGAAAACCGCGAACAATTGCAAACCTTACTCTATAAGGTGCCCAATATCCCGAATGAATCGGTGCCGGCCGGCAGCTCGGAAACCGATAATGAAGTGTACAAGGCCTGGGATAAAGTCCTCCCCGAACTGAGCGGCGAGGCTTTGCCGCACTGGGATCTGGCCAGGAAATACAATATTTTCGACCTGGATCTCGGCGTCAAGATCACCGGCTCCGGGTTTCCGGTCTACCGGGGTAAAGGCGCCCGTTTCCAACGCGCCCTGATCGCCTTTTTCCTCGACCGCGCCACCGCGGCGGGCTACGAGGAGATCATTCCCCCGCTGATGGTCAATGAAGATACAGCCAGAGGAACCGGCCAGCTGCCCGACAAGGAAGGTCAGATGTATTATGTGGAAAAGGACGACCTTTACCTGATCCCCACCGCTGAAGTGCCCGTGACGAATATCTACCGCGACGTCATATTGAATGAGAGCGATTTTCCCATCAAACTGACCGGCTATACGCCTTGTTTCAGAAGAGAAGCAGGGTCGTACGGCGCACACGTAAGGGGGTTGAACCGCGTCCACCAGTTCGATAAGATCGAGATCGTCCAGATCCAGCATCCCGACCGGTCTTACGATACGCTGCAGGAAATGCTGGCCCATGTCGGCAGCCTTCTGGACAGCCTGGAACTGCCTTACCGCATTTTGCGCTTATGCGGCGGCGACCTCGGGTTCACTTCCGCGCTCACGTTTGATTTTGAAGTGTATTCCGCCGCGCAAAAGCGGTGGCTGGAGGTCAGCTCGGTCTCCAATTTCGAGACCTACCAGAGCAACCGCCTGAAGTTGCGGTACCGCGACGGAAAGGGCACCCGGCTGGCTCATACCCTCAACGGAAGCGCGCTGGCGCTGGCCCGGATCGTTGCTGCGCTGCTGGAAAACAACCAAACCCCCGAGGGAATTGTTATACCGAAGGTATTGCAACCCTATACAGGGTTTGAATTGCTAAACTAAAAACACGGTGCAAAAATGGGTTATATTGTCATTGTACTGGTTTTTTCGGTGATCGGAGGGATCATCAGCAACCGGTTAAAGAGCAAATTCAATTTTTACAGCCGGGTCCCGTTGCGCAACGGGATGAGCGGCAGAGAAGTGGCTGAGGATATGCTGCGGTTTTACGGCATCCGGGATGTGAAAGTGATCGAAGGACAAGGATTCCTGACGGATCACTATAATCCCGCCAATAAAACGGTGACCCTGAGTTCGGATGTCTATCACGGCCGCCATATTGCGTCAGCTGCCGTAGCCGCCCACGAATGCGGCCACGCCGTCCAGCACGCACAAGCCTATACCTGGCTGCGGCTGCGCTCGGCTATGGTGCCGGTGGTCAGCTTCGCGGCCAGGGCCCAGCAGTTCATCCTGATGTTCGGCATCGGCCTGTTCTTTGTGAACAGCAACCCGACCATCCTCCTGGTCGTAGCCGGCGTGTTCGGCGTAACCGCGCTGTTCAGCCTGGTGACCCTGCCGGTGGAATTCGACGCCAGCAACCGCGGCCTGGCCTGGTTGAACAGATCGGGCGTAACCAGCGGACAGGAACACGAAGGCGCAAAAGACGCCCTTTGGTGGGCCGCTATGACTTATGTGGCCGCCGCCTTGTCGGCATTGGCCGTTTTTCTTTATTTTGTGATGCAGTACCTGGGCTCCCGGGACTGATTAAACAGTGGTCAGTTATCAGTTATCAGTTGTCAGTTGTCAGTAACTCACTTTCTCCACTGACCACTGACCACTGACCACTGACCACTGACCACTGGCCACTGACAACTGGCAACTGACATCTGATTCAGGCAAGAAAAAAATGATATCATGACCCTTGAAGAAGTCAACTTATTTGTCGAGCTCGCCGAAGAAGGCATGAACCATGCGTTGGAACACCTGGAACGCGAATTGATCAAAGTGCGGGCAGGAAAAGCCTCCGTGAACATGCTCGACGGCATCCTGGTGAATTATTACGGCGCGCCCACGCCGCTCAACCAGGTAGCCAATGTGAGTATTTCGGATTCCCGGACCATCAACATCCAACCGTGGGAAAAATCGACGCTCGGGCCGATTGAGAAAGCCATCTTTGAAGCCAACCTGGGGATCACCCCTCAAAATGACGGCGAGGTCGTGCGGTTGACCATTCCGCCGCTGACGGAAGAGCGCCGCAAGGACCTGGTCAAAAAGGTTAAATCACTGGGTGAAGATGCCAAGGTCAGCATCCGCAGTTCCCGCAGGGAGGCTATGGAGCATATCAAAAAAGCGGTGAAAGACGGTTTCTCGGAAGACGGCGGCAAGATGAAGGAAGCCGACGTTCAACACCTGACCGATAAGTTCACCAAGGATGTTGACGATATTTTGATAGCTAAAGAGAAAGACATCATGACGGTGTAAAACCGGTCGGTCCGGCGATCTTCAGTTTTACAGTTGCCATTGCAAAAAGCACCGTCAACTGTAAAACTGAAGGCTGCCGACTGGTTTTTATTCATTCCCGGATTTGATCCGTTTTTGCTCATCTTCCAGCCCGGTATTTCTGCGGCGGGCCGATTTTACCTGATCATTGCCGAACAAATACGTGAAGTTCAACTTCATGCGCCGGCTGTCCGAGTTCCCGCTCACCAGCATATAGAGGTCGCCGAATCGGCTTTCGCCGCGCCATTGGTTGGTATAGAAAATATCGCTGACGGCCAGCTTCAGGGAGCCCTTCCCGTTCAGGATCTTTTTCTGCAAACCGGCGTCCACATTCCCCATCGCATTCATTTCGAAGGTGCCGCCCCAGACAGAGGGTGAGATGTACCATCCGGACAATTCGAATTTCACATCCCAGGGCAGTGAAAAGGTTTGTTGGCTGTAGATATTGAAGAACGGCGCCTTCAGGTCGACCACCTTGCCGTCGCCGAAATCCGCTTTGTTGTGGGTATAGGTCCCCGTCAGGTTGGTGAAGCTGCTCCACCATTTGGTGATCTGGACCGGTGCGCTGAAGGACAGGGCAAAATTGTCCTGTTTCGCCAGGTTGAGCCAGGTAATATAACTCGCCTTGTCGCCCGAGGTGTCGGTAATGCGCGTGATCAGGTCAGTGGCGCGGCTATAGCTGAAGGTCGTATTGTAGCGATAATTGAGGGTATGGGTCAGCTGGAAATTGTGGGAGTACTGCGGATTCAGGAAGGCGTTGCCTTTCTCGAAGGTCAGTTCGTCCAGCTTGTTCTCAAACGGGTTCAGGTCCTGGTAGCTCGGGCGGTCGATACGGCGGCTGTAGGAAAACTGAAAGCTGTTCTTGGGGTTGAGCTGGTAGGTAAGTCCGCCGGAGGGGAAGAAGTCCAGGTAAGTCCGTTTGACCTCTTCGTCGTCGGTGGGCTTGAAGGCCTTCAGCATGCCTTCCGAGTGGGTTTGTTCGGCCCGCAACCCGACCTGGAGGTTCCATTTGGATGACAGGGCATGACCGTAGTTGACATAAGCGGCATTGACATTTTCGGAGTAATTGAAACGGTTGCTCCGGTCGGGATCCGGTTGGGGCTCGCCGTTCAACACATTGTAAAAATCAAAAGTGTTATCGGTCTCCACCAGGGCCAGTTTGATGCCGGCGCCGAACTGACCGCCCAGTATCGGCCGCTCGTGATCGATCTTGAAGGTATAGATGTCGATGTCGGTCGGGGTATTGTTTTCGTAGATCTTCTCCTGGTAGATCTCATTGCCGTCGGGGCTCAGGTAGTAGTTGGGCTGATATCCTTCCGAGCGGTTGCGGAACAGGCCGTAGTCGGCATCCACGTTCCAGACATTGCCTTGTTTGTCATCGAACCGGTAGTTCAGGTTGAAGTTGTAATTGGACCGCATGCCGTCGGCCAGGCTCTCCGCGCGCAGGATGCTGTCGACGGGGTGGTTGCCGATCATGGAAATGGGGGTATTGCTCCGGCTGGCAAAGGTAAAGTCGTTGATGCTGCCGTTGGCCAGCACTCCGATGGTGTTTTTATCGTTGAGGAAAAAATCGGCGCCGGCGCGGAAGCTATGGCCGTTGTCGTTGTTGCGCATGCGGTTGCGCTGGTCAAAAGCCAGGCCGGACTGTTCGCGATAAAGGTTGAAATTTTCCAGGCCGCGACCTTCATAATAGCCGTAACTGCCGAACAGGTTTACCGATTTATCCCGGTAGTTGCCGCTGATCTTGCCGTTGTAACGGGCCAGCCGGCCGACAGAATATCCGAGATCCAGGTTCCCGTTGGCGCCCAGCCGCTTATCCTTCTTCAGCCTGATATTGATGATGCCGGCATTCCCTTCCGCATCGTATCTGGACGACGGATTGGTAATGATCTCAATGGCTTCAACCTCGGACGACTGGATGGTTTTGAGGTAGGCGGCCAGGTCGGAAGCGCCCAGGGGAGACGGTTTGCCGTCGATGTAGATCCGGACGCCGGTCTTACCCTGGAGCATGATATTATCGTTATTGTCGACCATTACGCCCGGTGATTTGCGCAGGAGCTCAAGCCCGTCGCTTCCGACCGAACTGACGCTGTTCTCTACGTTGAAGACCATTTTATCCGGTTTGACTTCGAGCAGCGGCTTTTGGGCCTTCACGACGACCTCTTTCAACTCATTGGTGGCCGCCTGGAGCCGGAAAGCGGGCAAAGCGGTCTTTTCGCCCGGCTTTACGGTGAACGCAACCGAGTTGTACAGCGGCAAGCCTACATAGCTGACCTGAGCGAAATAGGTGCCGGCCGCTACGCCCGGAAACTCAAAGAGCCCCTGTTCGTCCGATATGTCGGCTTTGACCAGGGAGCTGTCCGCGGTGCTGTTCAACAGGATATTGGCGAATTCAATGGGTTTTCCATCGGCGTTGAGGACTGCGCCGGAAACTGTGCCCTGATTTTGGGCGGAAAGCAGGGTGATTGACCACAAAAGGGTTGTCAGTGCAAGGGTGATTTTTTTCATTTCGGATGATTTTAATTTTTCAGTGGCCGGGCAAAAGTAGGTGCGAACCTGTGCCGGGCGTCAATTTTTTCGACAAATCCAGCCTTTTACCGGCAGTCTCCAAGTGGAAATCCAATGAAGGTGAAAATGCGCTCTCCGCTTCTTCCGGGCCGCCGCAGGCAAAAGGGATGCAAATATAAATGAAAAAGTTTTAAAAAATATAAAATACAAACAAAATATTTTCCATCGGATTGCCGGTGTTATCATTGGCGGGAGATGCGGTGCGTGCCGGCGCGGCAGGGGTGTGGTGAGTGGCATTATTTTCAATAAATTCTGAAAATTAAATATATACTAAAATCATTCAAATTATTATTTATTAATGATTTAAAAATTATATTAAATAAAATATAAAATAGATTTCGATATAATTTTGTATTTGTTTAACAAATTTTGTAGTTTTGTTTAACGATTGCGATTTTGAAATTTTAAACGCACGCTGACCATGTCTTCAATTGAATTCCACACCCGCTTCCACAACCTGACCAATGTCCTGCAGGCTTTTGCATACAACCTGACCAAGAATGCAGAGGATGCAAAAGACCTTTATCAGGAAACGGCATACCGGGCTATAACCAACCAGGAAAAGTTTAACCCGGGGACCAATTTCAAGGCCTGGCTCTTCACCATAATGAAGAATATCTTCATCAACAATTACCGGAAAAGGGCGAAGGCCAACACCATCATGGATTCCACCGATAATCTGTACTATCTCAATTCCGGCAGGGACGAGATCCAGAATAATGCGGAATCCATGATCCTGATCGAAGAGCTCACGGGCATGATCGAAAAGCTCGAAGACGGCATCCGGATCCCGTTCCTCATGCATTTCCAGGGTTTCAAGTACCAGGAAATCGCTGATTACCTGGATCTGCCGCTGGGTACGGTAAAGAGCCGGATCTTTTTTGCCCGCAAAGCGCTCAAGGACCAGATTGCAGCCAGCTACGGCAGCCTGGAAGAGTTCCGGGAGCTTCGCGAGAATTAGTTTCCCCCTATATTTTTATGTTTCAACGGCGATGATTGAACGCAGTCATCGCCGTTCTTTTTTATTTTTGAGCAAATTAATCGTCCGAAATGGAAGAATTTGCGGAGAAAGCCGGCTTTTTCCGAACCCGGTTAACGGCCTGGCATGCAGCGAATCCGCGCCCCTTGCCCTGGAAAGACGAACCCGATCCTTATTTCATCTGGCTGTCGGAAGTCATCCTGCAGCAAACCCGGGTTGACCAGGGTTGGGCTTATTATGAACGATTCAGGCGTGATTTTCCGACCGTGCAGGATCTGGCCGCAGCGTCTGAGGACCAGGTCCTGAAAGCCTGGCAGGGACTCGGTTATTATACGCGCGCCCGCAACCTGCACCGCGCCGCCGGGATCATTGCCGGCCAATACGGCGGCCGGTTTCCGCGCAGTTATCCCGAGATCCTGGCTTTGCCCGGTATCGGCCCCTATTCGGCGGCGGCCATCGCTTCCTTTGCCTTCGGGCTGCCTTATGCCGTGCTCGATGGCAACGTGTTCAGGGTGCTTTCGCGTTTTCTTGGGCTGGGCACGCCGATCGATTCTTCGGAAGGGAAAAAACAGTTCCAGGAAATATCGGCGTATTTTCTGGACAAGGAGCGCCCCGGCGCTTACAATCAGGCTATTATGGATTTTGGCGCTACCTGCTGCACACCCAGGCGGCCGGCTTGTGCAGGTTGTCCGCTGATGACCGGATGCAGGGCGCTGGCCGAAGATAAAGTGGACCAATATCCCGTAAAATCCAAGAAAATTGAGCGGCGGACCCGCTATTTCAATTACCTCGTCGTCCGGTTTGGCGATCAGGTCCTGATCCGGCAGCGATTGGGAAAGGACATCTGGCAACGCCTTTATGAATTCCCCATGGTGGAAAGCGAATCGCTGCCGGAGACTGCCGATGCCTTGTTCGGATGGCCGTGGTTTGAAGGACGGAAACCGGCGCCCGATGCCGTTTCGCTTCCGTTCAGCCAGGCGCTGACCCACCAAACGATCGTGGCCGTATTCTGGGAATGGCGGCTTCCCGGCGAACCGAAAGGGATAATTGCTCCTGTTCAGGCAGTGAATCGAAAAAACTTGAGTAATTTTGCGTTCCCAAAAATTATTGATTTGTTTTTAGAAAATAAATCCCTAAATTTATTCTCAAATCATCAAAACCAAGATTAAATGGTCAATCGGGTTATATTGATTGGCAACCTGGGCAAAGACCCCGAAGTGCGCCGCCTGGAAAATGGCGCCGTTGTCGCAAAGTTTACGCTCGCTACCAATGAAAGCTATAAAGATAAAAGCGGTGAGTGGCAGCAACTCACCGAATGGCACGACGTAGTAGTCTGGCGCAGCCTGGCCGAACGCGCAGAAGCGCAACTCAAGAAGGGCATGCCGGTTTATGTGGAAGGCAAACTGACCCACCGCACCTGGCAGGATCAGGACGGCAATAACCGCCGGTCCACAGAAGTCGTAGCCAATTATTTCAGATCCCTGGCTTCCGGCCGCAAGGAAGGCGACGGCGGAGGCGGGTATTTTCCGGGCGCCGATGACGAGTATCCGGTCAGCAATTTCTCTCCGGAACCCAAGATGAGCAGTACAGCTTCAAGCATGCCGGATGTACAGCCGCCGGCCGGTGATGATGACGATCTGCCTTTCTAAAAACAACCGCGGAGCCTGACAACGACAGGCTCCCCGATCGTTTCACCTAACAGCGTGTTCATTGGAGACGGACCCTTATAGCTTTCTGTTTCACTTTTTTTCCTTGCCACTGTCTGCTTTCCCTTTGGCCCAAGCCGTTTGGGGATGTCTGGGGATTGTCATCCTGTTGATTTGCTCCGGCCTGGTATCGGCTTCGGAGGTCGCCTTTTTTTCCCTGACCGTCAATGACTTTGAAAAGCTGGATCAGGAAAATACCAGCAGCAGCAAACGGATCCTCTCCCTTAAGGAACGGCCGAGGCGCCTGCTGGCCACCATACTGATCTCCAATAATTTCATCAACATCGGCATCGTCATCCTTTCCGCCTTTGTTTTGCGGATCTTTTTCCCGGATGCTACCTTTCAGGGATGGGCAGCCAGCCTGACCGAAAAGGCCCGCTTTCTCGGCAATATCAACCTCGCCGTGATCCTGCAGTATGCCATTACGGTGGTCGGGGTGACCTTCATGCTCGTTCTCTTCGGGGAAACGGCGCCTAAGGTATACGCCCGCCAGAATAACGTCCGGCTGGCCAGGATGATGGCCGGCCCAATGCTGATGCTGATGCGCGTTTTCGGGCCGATCAGCAACCTGCTCGTCAACTGGACCAAAGTGCTGGAAGGCCGCCTGGCGCTCAAAACGGGCGGCGGCGCACTGTCCAGCAGAGAGGACCTCGACGAAGCCATCGAACTGACCGTGAGCAATGAAAAGGATGCCGGACAGGAAGCCGACCTTCTCAAGCGCATCGTCAAATTCGGGGATATGGCCGTTACCCAGATCATGCGTTCCCGCCTTGATGTGGTTGCTGTGAATGTCAGTATCGACTACAAGGAACTGCTGGAGGTCGTCCGGGAATCCGGATATTCCCGCATACCGGTTTATGAAGAGGATTTTGACAATGTCAAGGGCATTCTGTATGTCAAGGACCTGCTGGGACACCTGAACGAAAATGAGGATTTCCGCTGGCAGGATCTCATCCGTTCCAACATCCTGTTCGTACCGGAGGCCAAAAAGATCGACGCCCTGCTCAAGGATTTTCAGCGCCAGCACCTGCACATGGCCATCGTGGTTGATGAATACGGCGGCGGGTCCGGGCTGGTTACCCTCGAGGACATTATGGAGGAGATCATCGGCGATATCAAAGACGAGTTTGACGACGAACCGGAGCTTATCTACCAGCAGATCGACGAACGCAACTATGTTTTTGAAGGCAAGACCTTGCTGAATGATGTTTGCAGGGTACTGAACATCAAGACCACCTATTTTGACGATGTAAAGGGCGAGGCGGATTCCCTGGCCGGTCTGGTGCTGGAAATGGAGGGCGAGCTTCCGCAACAGGGATCCGACGTGTCCATCAAAGCCTATAATTTCAAGATCCTGTCCGTCGATGAACGCCGGATCATCTCCATTCAGGTCACCCTGCCTGAATCTCCTCCGGATGAAGAAAATGAATAACGCCGATCCTGCGTTAGTGTTGGTGAACTTCCGGCCCGAACCCATGGCCCGGCTTACATTTGCAATATGAGAATCAGAACCGCGTTTTTGTTGCTTTTCCTCTTGATCTTTGCCGCCTGCAAAGAGCGCATTTATACGCCCAAACCGCGGGCATATCCCAAGGTCGTGTACCCGGAAAAGGCGTACAAGGCTTTTGATGAATCCACTTGCCCGTTCACCTTTGATATGCCGGTTTATGCCCGCATTCAGAAGGATACCGCCTTTTTCGATCAGGCGCCGCTGCATCCCTGCTGGTTTGATATCTATTATCCGGAATTTGACGGCAGGATACACTGCAGCTACTACGATATCAGCCGCGACCACTCGCTGGACAAGTTGAAGAAAGATGCGTTTGAAATGGTGGACTGGCATAACAAACGGGCCAATTACATTGAGGACGAAGTGGTGAGTCGCCCCGAAGCGCGGGTTGGCGGCATGGCCTTCAACATCACCGGGCCCGCGGCTTCGCCTTTCCAATTCTTCCTGACGGATACCACCAGCCATTTTTTCCGGGGCGCCCTTTACTTCAACACCGAAGCCAGGCCGGATTCCCTGGCGCCCGTCAGCGCCTTCGTCAAGGAAGATATTTTGCGGTTGATTGCGACCTTTCGGTGGAAGGATTGAAAAATTTCCGGCAATGGTTTAAGGATAAGGATTGTGGGCCGAATTTTTTCAAACTTCCTTTTGGAATCTCTTTTCTGTATAGCAAATGCGCAATTACATCAACTGATTGAATAAAATAGGAATGGTGAGAGTTCCGTTGCAAGAGATCTTCAATGATACTATCAGCAGGGGAGTTATAAGCATCACCAAAGTGAGATGGTACGGGATTATATATTCTCATTTAGTAACTATCCAGCACGCAGGCGTGCTGGATAGTTACTAAAGTAAATTCAAAAGCGGATATGCCACGACTTCAAAAAAGCTGTGGCATATCCATATCCGCTTACGGCAAGAAATATCTATCAATCCTCGCTATCAGTATCGCCGGAGTCGTCACCGTCGGGTTCGACGCGGAACTTACCGCTGCCCATGATCTTTTCCTTGATCTTGAGCTCCAGTTCGTGGGCCACTTCGGGGTTATCCATGAGGAACTGCTTGGCAGCTTCACGCCCCTGAGCGATCTTGGCGCCGTTGTAATTGTACCACGCGCCGCTTTTCTGGATCACGTCATAATCGACGCCCATATCCACGATCTCGCCGGTTTTGGAGATGCCTTCACCGAAGGTGATGTCGAATTCGGCTACCCGGAAGGGGGGCGCGAGTTTGTTCTTGACGACTTTCACTTTTACGTGGTTGCCCACAACGTTGCCGTCCTTGTCCTTGATGCCGGCGCCGGTCCGGCGGATATCCAGACGAATGGAGGCGTAAAATTTAAGGGCATTACCGCCGGTTGTCGTTTCGGGGTTGCCGAACATGACGCCGATCTTCTCGCGCAGCTGGTTGATGAAAATGCAGCAGCAGCCGGTGCGGCCGATATTGGCGGTCAGTTTGCGCATGGCCTGCGACATCAGCCTGGCCTGGAGGCCCATTTTGGAATCGCCCATTTCGCCTTCGATCTCGGAGCGCGGCACAAGCGCGGCAACCGAGTCGATCACAATGATGTCGATGGCGCCGGACCGGATCAGGTTCTCGGCGATCTCCAGCGCCTGCTCGCCGTTGTCGGGTTGGGAAATGAGCAGGTTTTCCGTATCGACGCCCAACGCTTCGGCATAGAACCGGTCGAAAGCGTGTTCTGCGTCAATGAAAGCGGCAATGCCGCCCTGTTTCTGGCATTCTGCAATGGCGTGGATGGCCAGGGTGGTCTTACCGGAGGATTCAGGCCCGTAGATCTCTACGATACGCCCTTTGGGAAAACCGCCGACGCCCAGCGCAATGTCCAAACCGACGGAGCCGGTCGGGATAGCGTCCACCGCAACGACCTGCTTGTCGCCCAGACGCATGATGGTTCCTTTGCCGTAGGTTTTCTCCAGCCGGTCAACGGTAAGTTGTAATGCCTTTAACTTAGCCTCTTTATCTGCTGACATGGGTATAAATGATTGATGAAATCAGAAAATGTTTTATTTTCGAACAAAGATAAATTTTTTGTTCCAAACATGCAAGTCTTTGGCTTAAATTTACGGAAAAATGTTATGGCGCTTTCTCCTAAACGCGGATATCGTTCATCATTTGTTTGCCTCAGTTGATAGAAATTATTGGACAACCGCCGGTTTTGTATGCATATTTGACTGACAAAATAACCATCCCACCAGAAATGAATTCACACGAAATTGATTACAAGATCTTCGGCGAGGAAATGCAGTTTGTCGAGATCGAATTGGATCCGTATGAAACCGTCATCGCAGAAAGCGGCAGTTTTATGATGATGGACGACGGCATGGAGCTGTCCACGCTCTTCGGCGACGGCAGCCACGAGGAAGCCAACAAAGGCCTTTGGGGCAAGGTGCTCAGCGCCGGCAAACGCCTGCTCACGGGCGAAAGCCTGTTCATGACGGCCTTTACCCACGCCGGCCCCGGCAAAAAGCGGGTCTCTTTCGCAGCTCCCTATCCCGGGCAGATCGTACCGATGGACCTGGCGGCGCTGGACGGCCGGATCATTTGCCAGAAAGACGCCTTCCTCTGCGCCGCAAAAGGGGTCAGCATCGGGATTGAATTCAGCCGCAAGATCGGCCGCGGCCTGTTCGGCGGCGAAGGATTCATCATGCAGAAACTCGAAGGCGACGGACACGCTTTCCTGCATGCCGGCGGTGCGATCATTGAAAAGGAATTGCAGATCGGAGAAGTCCTGCGCATCGACACAGGCTGCCTCGTAGCCTTCACCCGAGAGGTGGATTACGATATCGAAATGATCAAAGGCGTCCGCAATATGGTATTTGGCGGCGAGGGCCTGTTCTACGCCCGCCTCGAAGGCCCGGGTAAGGTCTGGATACAAAGCCTGCCGTTCAGCCGCCTGGCCGATCGCATCATCTCTGCCAGCAAATATTACGGCAAGCGCAAGGACGAAGGGAGCATCCTGGGCCCGCTCGGCGACCTGCTCGGCGGGGATTGATCGCCACTAGTGGCGCGAAATCTAGATACCACACAAGTTTCGCGGCCTCTTTTTCCGACATGCTGCGTTGCTCGGCGGTCACAGAGTCCCGCTATGCTCCCTTCTCGCGCCTTGCCTGTCGAAAAAATAGCCTCCCGAAACTATGGTGCTACTTAAATTTCGCGCCACTAGGGAATCCGGCCTTTCAACCTGATAACGGGCGGTCTTCAGCAATCATATCCGCTCCGCATCAGAAAAAATGCATGAAGAAACTCTCCCGGAATTCCTCGAAGATCGGATATTCAGGCATGAGCAGCAGTTCGATCCCCAGAATTTTCGCAATGGGCATGATGTGATAATATGCCATGACGGTAGGCACGCCGATCCGTTTGGGAATGAACTTGACCGTTTCCAGCTGCTGGTAGAAGTCTTGCTCAAATTTCTCCCACGGCTCGTTGTCAAAGCTCAGGTTGTGCCCGATGATCACGCCCTCGGGGGTCGCCCAAAGGCTGATTTTTGAAAAGAAAGGCCGCTTACCCTGGTTGCCGACCGGCGAGGGGAAGTATTGGTGCATGAACAAGAGGTCGCTCTTCTTCTTTTTAAGTTTCTTCTTCAGGGCTTTGGCCAGCTCCGGATCGGCCTGGTGAACCGGAAAAATATCGGGGCTTTCCTCCTCGAAGGGCTCTTCCCGGTATTCGTCGACCCAGACTTTCTTGCCTTTTTGTTGCACCTGGACCCTGACGAGCAGTTTGCCGTCTTCGCGCCGGATAAGCGAAGGCGCATCCTCAAAGCGAATCGCTACATCCATGGCCTGTTGCAGCGCATGGGTCATCCATTCGGCCTGCTCGGTTGTCAGAAACCAGGGAAAATAACCCGGCAGGTATTCCCTGGGCATGACCCACTGGTTCCTTCCGCGGAATTTAAGGCCGAGCTCCTTGACCTGGTCGAGGTCGGGCTTGGACAATTCCTGGCGGTCGACGAATTCAACTTTCAGCATATTCTGTTCCAGCCCGATGGCCACCCGGTCCTCGTCTTCGATCTCTTCGGGCATATACAACAACCGCAGGTAGGATTTAAAGCCTTCATCGCCGGTATAAACGCCCAGGGCAAAGACCTCTCCGGCGTTGCCCATTACGCAGCAATAACCGATTTCACCGGTTTTCGGGTTTTCGACTCCGAAGATATCGGTATCGTACATCCACTCCCAGCATTTCAGGTCTCGGAAAGTAACAGCGGCCTGATAGAACGCTCGCCAGACGGCTTCCTCTTTTGTAGTCATCGGAGTCTTTTTCGGAAAGATCGTAAAAAATCGGGGCTTCTCAAATACCTTCGGTGAAATCGGCGGAAATAGCCACCCGTTTTTCTTTTGAAAAAGCCAGTTTTTGAAGGTTGACGATGCTGTAGGCTTTGCCGGCGCGGTAATGCAATTCCTGCGATACGTTCATGGTGGTTGAACGGACCTCATTGAAAATGCTGACCTCCTGTACAGTATCTCCGGCAAAGTCAACCTCGACTTTCCGTATTTTGAGGTCATCTTTTTTGGCGGTATAGCGGATGCCCGTCAATTGCCCGCCTTCAAAGAGGCTGTCTATCTGATACTGATCGATCCAGGCGGGTTTGTTGATGTCATAACGCTGGAAAATGCTGAGCTCCCCGGCAAAATCTGCATCGCGCAAGTCCTTCTCTTCGGTCTTGCCGTTGACCTCGATCCGTTTTCTAACGGCCGGAGACCTGGCTTCCAGGGCGCTGATCTGGCCGGCGAAATAGCTTTTCAGATCAAAGTAGGGTTGGGGCCCGTTCCCGTTTTTTGCCCCGTCATTTCGGTTGCAGGCCAGCGCAAGGAGGCATAAAAGAACGGCAGCCGGTAATTTTTTCATTCAATTGATTTTAAAAATTCGCTCTGGACAAATAAACGGCTGCAAATATGGATAGTTCTCTGGAATGCAGGGAATTTCCGGCGCGGATTGTGCCCGAAAATTACCGGCCCGGCCCGACAGGCGATGCGGCTGCATCCGGAATCCCGCATCGGATAAACCAATTCCGCGCCGGCTTGTTAATGCAGCTGGCAGATTATGAATCGTAATTTGGTTAACTTTACATGCAGGATCTGAAGAAAGATATGGATAAATTGCAACAAGGCGGCGACGATCCGACCTCTGCCGAGCGCAAGCAGGATCATATTGAACTGGCCTTCCGCTCAAGGGTGGAACGCCCGGAGCTGGATACCCGGTTCAGCTATGAGCCGATATTGTCCGGCCATCCTGCCGCCGGTGTCATACCGCCCAGCCTGATCGGCGGGAAGACGCTCAAAGCCCCGCTATGGGTGTCGAGCATGACGGGCGGCACGGCCATGGCAGGTACCATCAACCGCAACCTTGCAAGGGCATGCAGCGACTTCGGCCTGGGTATGGGCCTGGGCTCCTGCCGGGCGCTGCTGCACAGCGACGATACCCTCAGTGATTTTGCCGTCCGGTCGGTCATCGGTCCGGATCAGCCGCTTTACGCTAATCTGGGGATCGCTCAGGTTGAGGAACTGATCAGCAGCGATTCCCTGGGAAAGATCACCAGGCTCATTGACAAGCTGGAGGCAGACGGCCTGATCATCCATGTCAATCCGTTGCAGGAATGGCTCCAGCCGGAAGGCGACCGGATACAAAAACCGCCGCTGGAGAGTGTCCGGTCGGTGCTCGAATACCTGGGAGATATGCCGGTCATCGTCAAGGAAGTGGGGCAGGGGATGGGCAAGGAAAGTCTCCGGGCGCTGCTGCAGTTGCCGCTGGCCGCTGTGGATTTTGCCGCCAACGGAGGGACCAATTTCGCCCGGCTCGAACTGATGCGCAGCACGGAGGAAATGCAGGAAATATACGGCCCGCTGGCGCTGGTCGGGCACAGTGCCGAAGAAATGGTCGATCTGACCAATGAACTCGCGCTGGAACTCGGCGAACGGCTGGCTTGCCGAAGGGTGATCATCTCCGGCGGCATAACCAATTTTCTGGACGGCTATTATCTGGTGCAAAAATCGAGCCTTACGGCCATCTACGGACAGGCATCCGGGTTTCTCAAACACGCCCGGGGCGATTACCAGGATCTTTTTCGCTACACCGAATCGGTGGTGAAAGGACTGGAAATGGCCTATGCCTTCCTGAGCGTTAAGAAATAGACATTGGTCATCGGACCAAAACAACTGTGGGACATGCAGGAAAAGATCATATCGGGTTTCTCGAAACTGACCAAAGCGGAAAAATTGACCTGGGTGACGCGGCACTACGTTGCGGATGCCGAAGCGGCTGCCGGAGAGATTGCCGGATTCACCCATGCCGACGAACGGCTGCAGCAAGTGCTTGACCGGTTCAGCGAAAATACCGTGGCCAATTACCCGATGCCTTTCGGGATTGCCCCCAATTTTCTGATCAACGGCCGGGTGTATGCCGTGCCGATGGTGATCGAGGAGAGCTCGGTGGTGGCCGCCGCCTCCAGCGCCGCCAAGTTCTGGCTGGCCAGGGGCGGGTTCAAGGCCGAGGTTTTGTCGACGGTCAAGCTGGGGCAGGTCCATTTCACCTGGTCCGGCGATCCGGCCAGGCTCCGCCTTGCTTTTGCCGAACTGGAATCCCGCCTGCGGCTCGATGCGGCCTACCTGACGGAGAATATGGAAAAACGCGGCGGCGGGGTCGGACGGATCGAGTTGATCGACCTGTCGGACAGTGAACCGGGGCTGTTCCAGCTTCGGGTAGCGTTTCAAACCTGCGACTCGATGGGGGCTAATTTCATCAATTCCGTTCTGGAACAGTTTTCCGCCACCCTGGAAGAATTTGCCGCCGCCCACCCGGCCCTGCAACCCGATGGTAAGGACCTGGTGGTCATCATGGCCATCCTGTCCAATTATACCCCCGAATGCGTGGTCCGGGCCTATGTGGAATGCCCGGTTGACCGGCTGGCCGGCGCTTGCAAGGAGTTGGGCCCGGCGGCATTCGCGGAGAAATTCCGGAAGGCCGTCCGGATCGCACAGGTGGACCCCTACCGTGCAGTTACCCACAATAAGGGCATCTTCAACGGGGTGGACGCGGTGGTGCTGGCTACGGCCAACGACTTCAGGGCCATCGAAGCTTGCGGGCACGCCTACGCCGCCCGCGACGGCCAGTACCGCAGCCTGAGCAATTGCACGGTCGAAGACGGTTTGTTCCGGTTTTGGGCAGACCTCCCGCTGGCCGTCGGTACCGTCGGCGGATTGACCAACCTCCATCCCCTTGCCCGGCGTTCGCTGGATATCCTGGGCAACCCCTCGGCGGAAGAACTGATGGCCATAATCGCCTGCACCGGCCTGGCCCAGAATTTTGCCGCCCTGCGGTCCCTGATCACTACAGGCATCCAGAGCGGGCACATGAAAATGCACCTGGCCAATATCCTGCACCACCTCGGTGCGGGAGAGCAGGAAACCCGGGAGGCTATTGAGCATTTCCGGGACAAAACCGTTTCCTTCGCAGCGGTCAGGGAATTCCTGAACAGCTTTTCCGGCAATGCGGGGGTCGTGTCGAAAGCCCCGTAAAGGTTAAGGATGCCGGCGGCTTATTTGAAGCCGAACTTTTTGAGCCCTTCATGGCTGATGGCAATGGCTTCCATCGGGGTCTGGTCAAAGGTCATGTCCTGCTCTACCAGGTAGAATTCCATTCCAGACAGTTCTTTTTGCGCCAGAATCCTGGCAAAATCGATCGAACCGGTGCCTACGGGCGCAAACCGGCCCTGCGCATCCATGTCCTTGATATGCCAGGCCTTGAACCGCCCGGGCGCTTTGTTGAAATATGCAATGGGGTCGGCGCCGGCCTTGGTGACCCAGTACAGGTCCATCTGGAAATTGAGATTGGCGGGATCAGAGTGTTCGATGAAATAATCCATCGGAATGACACCCTGGGCATTTTTCTCGAATTCGAAATTGTGGTTGTGATACAGGCATTTCAATCCGGCAGCCGTACATTTTTGGGCTATGGTATTGATAATGCTCATGACCTCTTCTATGTCTCCGGTCATGCCCAGGGTCTTCGTTTCGGGGTCGAACTTGAAATGCCCCATCGGCGGAACCGGGATCACGAAATACTTGAACCCAGCGGCTTTGACATCAGCGATCATTTTATCGGCATTGTCCAGGGTAACGTCCCCGTGGTGGGAGCTGATCGGCTCCAGCCCGACCTCGGCCAGATAATTTTTGAACTCGACCGGCTCCATGCCGTAGAACTTGCCGTCGGCATACCCTGCCGCTTCAATGTATTTATAGCCGATATCGGCCACCGCTTTGAGGACTTCCCTCGGCGCTTTGGCCAGGGTATCTCTCAGGGTATACAGGGCCAGACCGCCGAACGCTGCGGCGGGTGTGGCATTTTCCTGGTCGGCGTTGTCCGTGTTTTGCGAAGCGTTGTTGCAAGCCGTCGCGTACAGCAATGCAACGGCCAGCAGAAGGGTGGAAAATTTGCGCATGTTGGTCATTTGTTTTGTTTTAAGATAATCCCCGACACTATGATGCCCCGGGGCTCCGTAGCGGAGGCAAGTGCAAATCTAAAAGATGGCGGGATATAATCGGCGGTTTTTTATGCCGGCCTCCCGCGAGAGCATAAATCTTTTCACTTTCCGGGGATTGTCCTAGCTTTGTTCCCGGTACGATTTCATTTTTCTTCAATCCAATGCCCGCGTATGAAAAAGCAGATCGCTTTCATTTATCTCCAATTGTGCCTGGCCTCCCTTGCATTTGGCCAGAAAGAATTGCTCCAGTCGGGCCCGATGCTGGGGTACAGCGAAATGAAAGAAGTCCTGCTCTGGGTGCAAACCAAATCGCCGGCCAAGGTGCAGTTCGCCTATTGGGAAACGGGTGCGACCGGCAGAAAAACCCTGACCGACAGCAAAACAACCGCAAAAGAAGAGGGGTATACGGCCAGGTTGATCGCCGACCAGGTTGAACCGGGTAAGCAATACGATTACGAGTTGCTCATCAATAACCAGCCGGTGAAATTGCCGTATCCGACCCGGTTTCAAACCCAGACCTTGTGGCAATTTCGCACCGATCCACCCGATTTCTCCCTGGCTGTCGGCAGTTGTTTCTATGTGAATGAACCGGAATACGATCGCCCGGGAACGCCCTACGGCGGCGAATACCAGATCATGACGGCCATTTACAACCGCCACCCGGACGCCATGCTCTGGCTGGGGGATAACGTTTATTTCCGGGAACCGGACTGGTACACGCGCACGGGCATGATACACCGCTACACGCATACCCGGTCCTTACCGGAATTGCAACCCCTGCTGGCTTCCACCCACCATTACGCCATCTGGGACGATCACGATTTCGGCCCGAACGACTCCGACCGGGGGTTCATCCAGAAGGACGAGACCCTGGATGTTTTTAAGTTGTTCTGGGGCAACCTCAACTACGGCCTGCCCGGAAAGAAGGGCGTGACCGGGTATTTTCAGTTTGAAGACGTCGACTTTTTCCTGCTGGACAACCGCTACTTCCGCACCCCCAACAACCGGATCACTGAAAAGCGCACCCTCCTGGGCAGCGACCAGATCGAATGGCTCATCGACGCGCTGGCGTTCAGCAAGGCGCCGTTCAAGGTCATCGCCGTCGGCGGACAATTCCTGAACACCGTCAAAGCGTATGAAACCTACGCCAACCTGGCTCCCGAAGAAAGAAGCTACATCCTCGACCGCATCGAAGAGGAAGGCATTACCGGCGTGGTCTTCCTCAGCGGCGACCGGCACCACACTGAACTGAGCGCCTACACCAACGCAGCCGGCCATGCCGTGTACGACCTGACGGTGTCGCCGCTCACTTCCGGGGTCGGCAACCCGGAAAAGGAAGTCAACGACCTGCGCGTGCCGGGCACTCTGCTGGTGAAGCGCAATTTCGGCCTCCTCGAATTCAGCGGCCCGCTCAACGAACGGAAAATGACCATCCGGATCATCAATTCGGCCGGCGAGGAGCAATGGAGCCGGGAGATCCGGCCCAAATAAGAGCTTATCCGGAAAAAGCGCTTACAACTTCAATTTTATCCCGCCGCTGATCACGCGCCCTTCCGTGTGGGTCCAGATCTCTCCGAACCGGGGCTGGGTATGGGTACCTTCGTTGACATTGGCAAACCGGCTTTGGCGGACATCGGTGAAATTTTCGGCGTTGAAGTACAGGGCTACCTTCCCGAATACCTTTTCGATGAAAAATCCGAATTCCCAGAAATCGGATGAAATAGCGCCGCTGCTCAGCTGTTGCGGGGAGGTGTAGTATCCTTCCAGCCCGAGTTTGATGTCGCCGTGCACCTCGTACAAGGCGATCAGGTTGAGTTTGCTTTCCGGCACGAGCGGCAGGTTCCGGTTGCCGGTCAGGTATTCAGCGGTTGCCCGGGTAAAGGTATAGCCGGCGAAGAACTTGAACGGCTCCAGCAGGAACTTGAGGTTGGTCTCAAACCCCGATGTATTGACCGGCAGGGCTGCGTTGACGTAGTACTGCAAATCGGCCGAATACGGCGTCAGGACCATCGGGCGGTTGATCCGGGTATAAAAGAAGAGCTGGTTGGCGGTGATGACGAGGTCGCCGACCGAGGTTTTGTAACCGGCGTCGATTGTGCCCCCGAAACTCCTTTCCGGAGCGAGGTGATCCCCGGTGCCGAGTACGCCCCGATAGGCCAGCGATTCGGTCTCCTCCGTGAAAATGGTCGGCGTGCTGTAGCCCATCCCCGCTGAGATCCGGCCGCTCCAATGCGGGTTCAATTTGTACAATGCGGAAATCCTCGGCAGGAGTTGCAACCCGTAGCGACCTGCGTGGTCGAGCCTGACCCCGTTCTCGAAAGCCAGTTTTTCATTCACATCCCAGGTGTCCTGCACATAAAGGCCGACCGTTGTCAGCCGGGCATCCCTGGGGGTATTGCCCAGGTTCCGGTCTTCATCAAACCGGTCGTAAACCACGTTCAGCCCCGTGATCAGATTGTGATTGCCGATGCCGTGCGCCATCGAGATATCGGTATAGGCGTTGTACTGGATGCCCGCGAAACTGTAATCCGGCAGGTCGATCTTTCGGTCAAAAATGCTGAAACTCTGTCTGGCAACCAACTGCCTGTTTTCTGAGAGCCGGGATTTAAGCTCAACGGTCGTCAGGTTCCGGAAGGACCGGTTTTTCTCAAAATAGGTGTGCGACGGATCGTCTTCATCCCGGATGGCGTCGAGGTCGCCGCCTTTGCGGTTTTGGGACACCACCATATTGCTGATGCTCAGCGTGCTCCCTTCGTTGAGATAAAACCAGACCCTGGGCGTGACGGAAAAGGAAAGCGTTTGCGGAATTTCGGTGAAATGGTCCTCGTCCACATCATAAGCCGCATGGCGGTTGACGGTTCCAAGGAAGGTGAAGCCTGTTTTTTTCGATTTACCCGACAGGAAAAGGCCGAGGTCCGACGCGCCCACGTTCGACTGGTTGAGTTGCAGACTGATGACGCGTTTGTCCGACGGTTGCTTGCTGATGAAATTGATCACACCCGCGATGGCGCCGCCGCCGTACAACGTACTGGCCGGGCCCTTGATGACTTCGACCTGCTGCAAGTCGAGGGGCGGCAGATCGAGGATGCTCAGCCCGCCCGCGAAGTTGCCGAAATTGGCGAATCCGTCCTTCAAAAGCTGGGTGTACCGCCCGTCGAGCCCCTGTATCCGGATGCTGGCGTTGGCCGTGGTGGCCGATGTCTGCTGTACCTGGATGCCCGTACTTTCGTGCAGGATCATGCTTACGTTGGAAGGCCGCATATTGCTCTTTTCGTCGATCTCTTCCAACCCGATGGCCTCGATCCGCGTGGGCGTATCGGCGATGGTACGGGATCCGCGGGAAGTGGTAACGATCACCTCGTCCAGGTCTTCTCCTTCGTGGTGCAATCGGACGCGGACCGTTCTGCCGTTGTCGGCCGGAAATTGTAAGGTAATGGTTGCCGGTTCATAGCCCAAATAAGAGACCTCAAAAGCATGACTGCCGCCGGGAATATTATCCAGGGTAGCCATGCCGTCCTCATCGGTGGTTGTCCCGGCGCTTGTCCCGGCCAACAGGACCGCAGCCCCGATCAGGTTCTCGCCGGACTCAGCGTCCTGAATGAGGAATGTTGCCTTGTGCTGGGCGGAAAGGCAGGTCAGGTTGAACAAGGTTGCAACGTATAGAAAAATTGTTTTCATACAAGGTTGTTATTGGACATCGGGCGCAATCGGCCGACCGGTAACCGTATCGGTTCGGGCGGCCGGAAAATGTCCGTTGCCGGTTAAATGATTAATGCGGAAATGAGCATGGAAAGTCAGGCCATAACAACCTTGGGCGGGCGGAAAATGCCGTCGGGGAATTCGCGCTGGAGCGGCGTTCTGTAGGTGAATGAAGCGGCTGATGATAAGATAAGTCTACCGGAGTGGAACCCCGGTGTTTTGAATCCGGCAGTGACCTGTCCGCAACAGGTGCAGGTGCAGAACGGAGAGCAAAGGTCGTCGTCCTGTTCATGACCGCAACCTGAATGCTCGCCGGAAACCAGGCGGTCCCGGCCGCCCTGTACCTCATTTTCGGACGCGCAGGTATCCGTGCAGGGCAGGAGGCTCAGCATCAGAAAATAGAAACTTAAAATGCAGGACAGGCACTTCATCGCTAAAGAAACGGCGATCAGGCGGGTTTTGTTTCTGGCCGGATCAAATTAACGACCGGTTTCCAACACCTGTCCATCCGCTTCCAGCCGCTTCCGCAGATCGGGATATCTCACTCCCTGCACCGGGAGGTGCTTCTCTATTGCCAGCACCGCCAGCGTGGCCGCGCTCTGCCCCAGGATCATGAACACCGGTTCCATCCGGATGGAACCGAAGGCGATATGGGTGCTGGATACGGCAACCGGTACGATCAGGTTGCTGCATTCCGCTGCTTTGGGCAGGATGGCGCCCAGCGATATGGGGTACGGATCGGGCGGGTGTACGCCGATATCGCCCTCGTTCTGCACAAAACCCTCGGGTGTGATGTAGCGCTGCGCATTGTGCGAATCCATGGTATAGGAGCCCATGCCGATGGGATCTTCAACGGGTATGCGGCCCATGATCTCGTTTTCGGTCATCACGCGCAGGCCGACCATCCGGCGGCCTTCCCGGACATAGATCTGGTGGGGCCAGTTGCCGTTATCCGCAAACTCGTCCCTGGCCAGGCCCCATTTTTGCATTTCGGTACGCACGTCATCCGGCACCCGCGGGTCGTTGGCCAGGAAATAGAGCAGCCCTTTCTGGTAGGTTTCGTGCTCGCGGATGATTTCCCGGCGCTGTTCGTAGGAGGCTTCCGGGTAATCGTAGCTCATGCCGATATTGTCAAAACTGAAGGGGCCGTGGTTGTTCACGTCTGTTTTCCCGTTGGGGATGGCGTCGAATTTGTCGAAGGTCTCGCGCCAGCCGGCGTTCAGCACCCGGACCGCCAGTTCGTATTGCGCGGGGTCGTAGCCGGCCGGTTTTTCAAACGGGACGCGGTTGGCCGGTACGTTGGTCAGGCAGGTCCGGAAACAATAAGCCTGCACTTTCCGGTCGCCTTCGCCGTTCACGCCCGGCGGTTGGGTGGAAATGCGGGGCAGGACGCCGCTGGACGGGTCGCCGGGCCTGACGTAGGGGCTGATGTTCAGGTTGCCGAAGTGGTGCCCGTGGTGGAAAACGCCGGTCTGCACGCCGTTCCATTGTTCGTTGTATTCGCGGTTGGCTTCCCGGCCTACGCGGTAGGTAATGCCTGCAGCCGCCATCAGGTCGCCTTCGTAGGTGGCGTCGATGAAGACCGCCCCCTCATATTTTTTACCGCTGAGCGCGGTCATGGAGGCAATGCGGCCTTTCTCCATTTTTACGCCGTGTTTGCGGTCGAGCCATTCGTTGCGATAAACAGGGATGCGGTAATCCCGGATGAAATCCTCGAAAACGCGTTCGGCGATATGGGGTTCAAAGATCCACATGGTGCGATTTTCGCCGTCGATGGCGGGTGTGCCTTGTCCGCGGTTGCCGTAATCCTCCGGTTTTTGCCATGACCAGGTCGCCGGATCCTGATAATAGCGATAAACCCGCTGGTAGAACTCGCGCGCCAGCCCGCCGATGACCGCCTTGTTGCCGGTATCCGTAAACCCCAATCCCGAAGCGGACAATCCGCCCAGGTGTTTGTCCGGTGAAACAATGATTGCCGACCTGCCCATTTTGACTGCCTGGACTGCCGCTGTGACAGCCGCGCAAGTGCCGCCGTAAATGACCACATCGGCGGTTATGACCTGCCCGCCGGAAGGCAATTTGGCGCCGCAACTCCAGAAGATGAACAGCAAAGAAAACAGGTAGATCGCCTTTTTCATTGATTTTTTATTTGATAATCAATTGGTTATAAATTCAAGAATGCCGGGGTCCGACCAAACATCAACCGCCGTATCCTGTTTTAAAGATGACGGATTAATGTTATACAACCAAAAAAAGTGAAATTTATGGATTTTCAAGGTGTCACACCCCGATCAACCTTTCAACGGGGACTGGATACGTTTTTCAATGACCGCTATCGGCAATTGCTGGGTATGGAAAGCGATTTTTCGCCGGCGATCAACGCCAAAGGCATGAAGGATTTTTACGAGATCGAAGTGGCTGTACCCGGATTCGACAAGGAAGATCTGATGATTACCGTCGGCAACGGCCTGCTAACCGTTTCTTCCGAAAAACAATCCCAAAACGAAAGCGATAACGACGGTTATTTCCATCAGGAATTTTCTTACGCCGCCTTTACCAATACCTTCCGGATTCCGGAAGACGTGAATGAAGAGAAGGTCAGCGCTTCCTGCCGGAGAGGAATCCTGCATGTCCGCCTGCCGATAAAAGAGCAAGCTAACCAGGCCAAAACAGTCAGGGAGGTTCAGGTCAGCTAGTTTTCATCGCACGAGCGATGTATTTTAGCGCTCAAAAATCATGCGCATTGTTTTCGGTTTGTTCTTTGTTCTCCTGATTTATGCAGCCTGCAATCAGGCCGCTGCACCCGATCAGGCGCAAACCCCTCCCATCAGCGATACCGCTCAATATGTACTGGACCAGGCCTTGCTGCGTCACGGTTCGGCATTGGTGGACACCAGCCGCATAGCCTTTGATTTCCGGGATCGGCACTATATCGCCATCCGCAACGGCGGCCGGTTTCAGTACGAACGCATCTGGACCGATACCGTCACCAAAGCCATCACAAGGGATGTGCTGACCAATAAAGGCCTTACCCGGGAGGTCAACGGCCGGGTAACGCCGCTGAGCGCCAAAGACAGTTCTGCCTACGCCAACAGCGTTAACTCGGTCATCTACTTCGCCCTGTTGCCCTATTTCCTCAACGACCCTGCCGTGCGTAAGACATATTTGGGAAAAACAACTATAAAAGGCATTGCCTATCATAAAATAGGCGTAACTTTCGGCGCTGAAAACGGCGGAAAGGATTTTCAGGATCAATACATCTACTGGATCCGCCAGGACAATTTTACGCTCGATTACCTTGCTTATAACTATATCGTGGACGGTGGCGGCGCACGGTTCCGGCAAGCGTATAACCTCCGGCCGGTCAACGGCCTTCTGATCGCCGACTATATCAATTTCAAACCCAAAAGCGATTCCCGGGACGTAGTCCGTTTTGATCGGCTGTTTGAATCAGACAGTCTCGAGGAATTATCCCGTATCGTATTGGAAAACGTTGCAGTTGATTAGCTCCGGCCCCCCTCCTGAGCGCCGTTTGTAATGTTGAACAGTTAAAGCACAAATCATGTCACTCAGGAAGTTTTTTTTCTGGATTGTGACGGCAGGCCTTGCTCCTGCCGTGAATGGCCAGGTGTCGCTGAATATGTCGATTCTTGGAAATTGGGATAATAACAGCCTGCCGGTCCATAGCGGTGTTGTCTACAATGATTGCTGGGGGTACGCTGCCGGCGGCAGGGAATATGCCATTGTCGGGTCGGCCCAGAGGATCCACTTTTTCGATATTACGGATCCTGCCGATATTGTACAGGTCAACTCATTTGCCGGCGGCGCCAACTCCATCTGGCGGGATATGAAAACCTACGGCCATTATGCTTATTCCGTGGCCGACCAGGGAAGCGAAGGGTTGATGATCTTCAACTTGTCCAACCTGCCGACCAGTGTTTCAAAGTCCGCGCAATTGACCACCTGGTTCACCAAGTCCCATAATATCTTTGTCGATGAAGCCAACGGGCGTTTGTACGTCGTAGGGATCAACCACCCCATGGGGTATGATATGATCGTGCTGAACATTGCCAACAACCCGGCCAACCCTTCCCTGATCGCTTACGTCAACCTCCCGGGCGGGTATATCCACGATGTGTACGTGCGCGACAATATCGCCTATTGTTCGCACGGCTACAACGGCCTTTACATCTACGACCTGACCAATCCGTCCAGCCCGGTGACCCTTAAATCGATCACCAGCTATCCCGATCAGGGCTATAATCACAGCAGCTGGCTGACCGATGACGGGCATTATATGGTCTTTGCGGATGAGGTGCCCACCGGCCTCGGCGTCAAGATGGCGGACATCACCTCCGACCCCTCCGAAATTATTGTTACCGACGTATTCCGCTCCCAATTGCTGGCGCCGGCCCAGACCAACAGCGTGCCGCACAACCCGTTCATCATCGGCAACCTCGTCTACGTATCCTATTACGAGGACGGGGTGCAGATCTTTGATATTTCAAACCCCTACGACGTTCAGCGGGTGGGGTATTACGACACTTATACGGCCCATACCACTTACGGCAGTTATGACGGAGCATGGGGCGTATACCCATTCCTTCCTTCCGGTCATATCATCGTTTCCGACATCCTCAACGGCCTGTTTGTTGTGCAATACAACGGCTTGCTCCCGGTTGAATGGGGCGATTTCAAGGCGGTGGCCGAAGGATCCAAAATCCGGCTGGATTGGCAGGTGTTCCTGGAAAAGAACAGTGAGGGTTTTGTTGTGGAGCGGAGTGCCGACGGCCGGGAATTTGATCCCATCGCAGCGGTCGGCAGCAAAGGCGACAGCGAACAGGGCCACGCTTATGCGACCTACGACAACGATCCGCTGAACGGCTGGAATTATTACCGGCTCGCCCAGAAGGATTATGACGGTAAAATCACGTATTCCAAAATCGCAACCGCCTTCATGCGGGGCGGGAATGCCGCTGATTGGCAGGTCTACCCGACCGTAGTGACATTCGGCAACCCGCTCAACGTGACCGGCATTGCCGACCGCCCCCTCCGGATGGAATGGATCGACGGACAAGGCCGGACCCTGAACCGCTGGGCATTCGAGCCGGGCACCCACCGCGAAACCATCTGGCCCGACCTGCGTACGGCTGGCATTTTCATGCTTCGGATCTGGGACGGCGACAGGATCGTTGCCACCCAGCGGGTAGCTGTCGGCGGGTAGGGAAACGGTCTGTCAAATTCTTTGCATCTTTGCGCAAAAAGTCCATTGCCCAAATACCTGATCATCCGCTTCAGTTCCATCGGCGATATTGTGCTGACCACACCGGTGGCACGGGCGCTCAGACAGCAACTGGGCGCTGAGGTCCATTACCTGACCAAGGCTTCCTTTCAATCCGTCCTGAAAGCCAATCCGCATGTCGACCGGATCCATGCCATCAAAAAGGATGTTAAGGAGGTATTGCCGCAACTCCGCGCCGAGCGGTTCGACGGGATCATTGACCTGCACAATAACCTGCGCTCCCGGCAGGTGCGGCTCGGCCTTTTTTCGGTACCGGCCCGCGGGTTCAACAAGCTCAACCTGGAAAAATGGCTGATGGTCCGGTTGAAAATCAACAGATTGCCCAAGGTGCATATTGTAGACCGGTACCTGAAGGCGGTTGCCCACCTGGGGGTAATAAATGACGGTAAAGGACTGGATTATTTCATTCCGCCGGCCGATGAATTGGATGCCGGGGTCTTTATCCGGTCCCGGGGCCTGGATCTTGTGTCCAATCCGGATAAAATGCCGCCGGAAGCATCATACACCGCATTTGTGATCGGCGCCGCCCACGCCACCAAGCGCCTCCCCGCCGACAAGATCATCGATTTTTGCCGCCGCATCGAAGGGCCGGTCCTGCTGCTGGGCGGCCCGGAAGACGCTGAAACGGGAAAAACCATTGCAGCGCAGGCCGGAGAGCACGTCATCAACGCCTGCGGGCGCTGCAACCTCAACCAGTCCGCATCGCTGGTGCGGCAGGCCGGACTTGTCATCACCCACGATACCGGATTGATGCATGTTGCCGCCGCTTTTCGCAAGAAGATCATCTCTGTCTGGGGCAATACGATCCCCGAATTCGGGATGTACCCCTATTATCCGGCAGACATGGACCTGAACACCACGCTGGAAGTCAACGGGTTGCCGTGCAGGCCTTGTTCTAAGATCGGGTTCGGGGAATGTCCTGAAGGGCATTTCCGGTGCATGCGGGGGATTGAATGCGGGGGATCCGGTGATTTTTTGACGATTGATGATTGTTGATGTTGAGCTCTTAGGTCAACGCCCGAAAGTCCTCTACGGAAAAGTCCTAGTGGCGCGAAATTTAAGTAGCACCATAGTTTCGGGAGGCTATTTTTTCGACAGGCAAGGCGCGAGAAGGGAGCATAGCGGGACTCTGTGACCGCCGAGTAACGCAGCATGTCGGAAAAAGAGGCCGCGAAACTTGTGTGGTATCTATATTTCGCGCCACTAGGAGCCTGTCGGAGAACATGCTTCTAGAGCAAAGATGGCCGAAAAATGGGAGATTTAAGAGCGGCGAAGGCATAA
>WBZL01000513.1_pt1 | contig 43119 bp, 61 predicted proteins | sample 5204291 | NCBI WGS metagenome assembly WBZL01 (sample SAMN12344345, study PRJNA552823) | activated sludge metagenome | biome: Activated sludge suspended growth; feature: Nitrification reactor; material: Wastewater; isolation source: activated sludge from nitrification reactor of wastewater... | reverse complement strand
TTGGTGGCCTGCACAAACAAAAAGAGCGTGCCGCCCGCGCTGCCGCCTGCAACCAGGTCAACGGTTGCCCCGGCACCGGTCGCCGTGATCACGGCATCGCTCAGCCGGAGGCCCCGCCGCAGTCCGCTCGGTGCTGGCCACTCCCCATTTAGGGTCAACACGCCGTCCATGGGCATGTTGAGCTTCAGCATCTGCCCCCATGTGGTCGGCGCGATGTAGGCCGGGCAGGCTGCTTCGTTGGTGCCAAAGAGCACGCCCACGTAGGCGCTGCCGGCGTCCCCCTGGCGACTCTGCATCTCCGCCTCGATGTCGCCCGCGTCCGGCCCTGTGTAGTAGCCGCCGTGGGCAAGCATGCCGGTGGGCAGGCCAGGAATCTGACGGACAGCGTCCGCCTGGAAGGCAGTCACATCGAGCGCCTTGGCGGACGTGTCGACGGTCGCCACATTGCTGTCGCCGGAGAAATCGAATTGGTCGATCAGGATTTTGGTGTACTTGGCTGCTACAGGCATGGTCGCCTCAATCGAACTTGGTCACTGGCACGATCAGTGTGGCCAGGATGAAGGGCACGCCGGCGACCTCGATGGGTTCGTCGGCAACACTCGCCTCGATGGTGGGGTCGTAGTTGCGTCCGTCGAAATAGCTCACATCGACACTGTCACCCAGCCCCAGATCCGGCGTGGTGCGCAGCGCCCGCACTGCCTGGGAAATTCGCTCACGCGTGCGCCCGGTGGTGGCTGCCACGTCGCCCAGATGTTTGACCCACAGTTCCACGCGCAGCCGGTGCGACTGGTAATTCGCCCCTGATTGCAGGTTGTAGGTGCCAAACTCTGATCGCTGGCCGAAGACGGGCAGGATCAGCGCTGTGTCTGCTGTGGCCACTGCCGGCAGGAAATCATTAGCGCTTGATGCGTCGATCTGCGGCATTGCAGCCGTGAGCACGTCGGTGACGGCTTCGGCGATGGCGGTGATCTCTTCACTCACGAGTACTCTCCGGTTGAACGATTGGCGTAGCCGTCAACGCGGCGAAGTTGGCCAGTACGTCGGCGACGGTTGCGCCGCACCGGCGACGCTGTGTTCGCCGCAATGCCCAACGCTGTGAGGTCCGCCTTGCGCAGATCCTCCAGCCCGCGCCGCCAATCGGCCATCAGCTCAGCCGTCTGGCTCTGCTGCCCTGCGCCACTCATCGCACCGATGCCCCGTGAGCGCAGGGCCTGCGCTGCGGCGTAGGTCTCCGCCAGGCCGGCGAAGATGTCGAGCGCCACCGCGCCGTCAGGCACAGGCAACGAGTAGCCACGCGCCGCAATCGCGCCGTCGATCATGGCCGACGCTTCTGTCAGCCAGCCTTCGACCTGCGCAACCGTGGGTGTGGTGCTTTCGGTGAACGTATTGAGGGCGGCAGCCCGGCCCGTGACGCCGACGGCGGTTCCGTACATGAGGAAGACTCCAGCCGGGCGTTACGTGGCACGTAACGCCCGGCTTGTGGTTAGCTGGGCGTGCCGTCCGCCCAAGTGCTATTGTTGTTGTAGCGGGCAGTGCCGTTGGTGCGGTCCTGGCCAACACCGACGCCAAAGTCCAGCTTGATCATGAGGTATTGAAGCGGGTGCGCCGGCGAGCCGTTGCGCGGGTCATTGGCAGCCATCAGCGTGGGTCGGCTCATACCCTTCCATAGCCGCACACGCAGCGGGTTGCGCTGGCTCAGCGGGCCGTAGGGCTTCCATGCGAAACCGTAGTACTGCGGCATGCCCGGCACGATCCAAACCGTGCATTCCTCGATGGTGCCAATGGCGTAGACGCCTTCGGTGCCGATCTCGGTAGGCACTGTGGCCAGGCTGGTATTGACACCGTAGTTGACATTGGCCTGCGCCACAGGCACGAAGCCGGTCAGGCCCTTGATGGTCTCCTCGTCGAGTGGGGACGCCATCACCGCATAGGGCGCAGAGTGGCCATGCTCGCGCAGTTCAGCCTTGATGTCCTTGAAAACGTTGGCGCTCCAGCCGCCCGCGACGGCAACGTAGTGTTCGTGGTCGCTGGTGAAGACGTTGCCGCCGAAGTTGACCGGCGTGAAATCTACACCCGTGCTGGCCGCAGCCGTGGCAAAGCCAGGCGACAGACCGCCGGTGCCCAAACCCAGCGCCTGACCGCTGTCGTCGCCACGCTTGAGCAAACGACGGAGCAGGCGCTGACGCCACAGGTCTTTGGCGTCTTTGATGGCGTCGGCGATGTCGGCCTCGATCTGGTCCATGCGGGCATGCTTGGTGAGGTAGTCGTAGGTCCAGCCCAAGGCGCGGTCCCACTCCTCATAGGGCAACATGTGCCCTTCGGTCTCGCCGCGTTGCGCATCGGGCCGGCCATACTCGGTATGGCGCGTGAACCCGTTCGAGGTGCCGACGCGGTAGGTCACGTCAGGGCGGTCGGTAAAGCTGACGAGCTGCGCCCATAGGCCGCTACGCAGTTCGGTGGCGGCGACGCCCAACGCCGTGTTGAGCATCGCTGCGACGGCCTGAATGCTGGTGCCGTCATCCAGTTCAAAGTTTTTGAGTGCGGTTGCATCCCAGCCGGTCAAAAGGCCGGTAGTGGAAATGTCGCGAGGTCCAAGAGGCATCTGTTAGTCCTCCAAATGCAAAGCCTGGCGAGCAGGCGGGTGTTAGCTGAAGCTGACGATCTGCGGACGCACGAAGAGAATCTCGGCGGTTTCGGCATAGCCGACCACCAAACTCTTGGTGCCGGCGGCGGCGGCGGGTTCGCCGGCGGTGTCGCTGGCGTAGACAAGGCTGCCAGGCGTGGCACCGGTGAGGCACTTGACGCGGCCCAGGACAACGGCGTCGACGACATCGCCATCGCCGCCAGCCTGCAAGGCGACGGCAACGGTGAACTGCACCGCAGTCGTGTTGGTCGGATCCCACTTGCCGTCAGACTGTTCGGTGATCAGTTCACCGGCAGCGACGGTTGCGCCCAAGGTCACCTGCTGAGTCTGTGCGCCTTCGAGCGGCTTGATGTTCTTTGCGACGGTATCGCGTGCGATTGTCATGCGTAGGCTCCTATGGCTCGTTCATGTACTGCTGCACCGCCGCGACTGTGAGGTTGTAGCGGGCAGCGAATTCGGCGGGCGTGAGTCCGCCCAGTTTGTCGGACTGGGGAGTCGGCACCCTGCCGTCCCCGTTTGCCGCATTGATGTTGGGCGCCGGCGGCTTCTGCGGCTTGGGCAGTTCGCCCAGCAGCGCTTCAGCGTCGGCTCTCAACTCGTCCTCAGTCTCCCCGCGCAGCCGTTCGGCGATCTTGTCCGAAATGCCAAGTTCCTTAGCAACCAGACGGCGGACGGCGGCAAGTTGGGCGGTCTTCGCTTCATTGCGAGTCTGCTCTAACTCCGCCTGCGTCTTCTCGTAGAGCGATTTGTATTCGCCCTGCTGTTCAGCGGCCTTGCGCTCGGCCTCTTCTTGCGCCTTGCGCTGCTGTTCTTCCAGTTTCTTGGCCTGGCGTTCCAAGCGCTCTTTGATGATGCGCTCGACTTCGGATTCGCTGAAGGTACGTTGCGATTCGCCTGCGTCTCCGCCGGTTGGTTCGACTGGGGCGGCGTCCCCCTGTGCAGGCGTCGGTTCGATGGGTGTCTCTTGCGGCATGGTTTCCCCCGTGTTTTTGCCGTCCCGTCAGACGTAGTGGGATGTCGTTGAGATGAGGGTAAGCGGGGCGTGGGGCGCGGGGATATAGTAAGGGCTTGCCATGTGGGGTAGTCGGTTTGGCCCACAAAAAACACCCACCGGCGTGGTGGGTGTTTCTGTCTGCGCTCCCGCGTGAGGAGCGACCGACGGTGTCTATGTCATCACGCTCAGCAAAGAGTTTCAATCCACGCCCCGCGCGGGAGCGACGGGAAACATGGAGGCAGACCGATGGATCCGAACAAGGTTTCAATCCACGCCCCGCGCGGGAGCGACTTTACACGATTTCAGTACTCGTTCTGTCGAGTCAAAGATGAGGCCGGTCACCGTAGATACTCCTGGTGCCGGCCTCTTTGCGATTAACCCCATGGGTGCGGGGTGCCTTTATAGCCTGATTCTACAGCACACCTGTTCGCAAGTCAATGTTTCCTGGGAAAACTAACTCCCCACAAACTGACGCAACCTCCGTCGCCAAATCTCCTGGGCCGTCGTCCGGCGTGCCCGGCCTACGGCCTGCACCGTGTTGGTCCAGTGGCCTCGGTGCATCCACGCCTGCCTCAGCTCATCCTGCACCCAACGGTTGTAGGGCGCAATCTGCCCACTCGACCGCACGCGGCCGATCACATTCGCCCCACGTGCCTCGACGTTCTTCTGCCAGCTACGCTCTAACGTATGAGAGCGACGATATCGGGTAGGTCGCTGAGGGGGATACGTCTTTAGGTCACGGGCTAAGATTGCGAGAATGTCAGATACGGCGGCGCGGCTTGCTTGGGCAATTTGCCGCGGGGCGCGGGATAGCATCTCGGTCACTTCGCTAGAGTCTAGAGAAATTTGCATTGACGTTTTCCGTTGGCCATAGAACGGATTTTCTGGTATAATGACTGCGTCGAGGGCGCAGTGGTTTGACGGCGGGTGCAAGAACTGATACTTTGTAAATGACCTTCCGCCGGTGGCGCGCCCTCGACAAGCGTACCCACCAACCAGCGGAAGGTTATTTTATGCCTAACATCCCCTGTGAAATCTGCGGCACCGTCACCTACAAATCTCCCAACCGCAAAGCAAAGCATGATTATTGCTCCAATGCTTGCCGGGCTGTCGGCATCCGGCTCGAAAAGCAGCGAGAGGTAGAGGAACGCTTTAGGCAGCCCATCAAAGATCTGCTTGCCGATCTCTACCATGTCCAGCGCATGGGCATCAGACAGATAGCCAAGCACTTAGGCGTGAGCGATAGCACTACATGGATTTGGTTAGATGACCTCGGTATCGAGCGCCGGGAGCGTAGCGACGCGGTAGCAGCCCAATGGGAAGGCAACGACGAACGTCGAGATCGCGCTGCTGAGCAGATACGCCGTCAGATGGATGAGGGCATCATCAATCTGCGTGGCGAGGCAAACCCGGCGAAGCGCCCTGAAGTACGGCAGAAGATAAGCGAAATGCGCAGAGGGGTCAACAATCCCATGTATGGCCGGCGCAGCGCCACGCACCCGAATTGGAAGGGTGGAAGGTCCAAATACCGCGGAAGGGACTGGAAGAAGATTCGACGCCAGATCCGCCGCCGCGATCAGAACCGCTGCATGCGCTGTGGCGGCACAGAGCACCTACAGGTGCACCACATAACGCCATACGAAGATTCGTTCGATAACTCCCCTCAAAACCTAATAACGCTCTGCGCAAGGTGTCACGGGCTAGTCGAGCATGGTACGGTCGCTCTACCCAGTGAAGACAAATCGGTCGTCTGATTCAAACTCCAGGCTGATCGCCGTCTCGCCTAAGATATCGCAACGGCAACGGACGTGGAAAGGCGGGCCTTGGATGGGGCCTAACGTAGGGTGCACGAACAACTCTCCCTTACGTCTCACCTGCCTATGTAGTGGCCCACAGATGGTACAGACTCTATCATCAGCCGAAGTCAAGAGCCGGAATCCCACAACGTCGGGGTTCCGGCTTTCTGCTGTTTCGGTCGCAAGCGAAACGATCCGGGTCGTCTCCGTCACTGCGATACGCTCTGCACGCGTGGGGCCGAACGTCGGTTCAAGGGCGACGATCAGATCTTCAATCCCTTCGCCATTCAGCATGCCGTATCGGTTGCGACCCTGCTGCGTGGGCAACTCCCCATTGAGCCATCGCGAGAATTGGCGCTCAAACTGTGCCCGGCTGGTCAGGTTTAGATTGGGTAGGCTACCCAGGCGCTCCGTATTAGTGCTCAGATAGTAGGACTGGGCAAAGTTGATCGCTTCGGTGGCCACCGCTTCCCAATCGTCGACGCCGCCGGTCACCGCGGCAATGGTGGCGGCCTGCGCCACTTGGTCAAGGATCGCGGGGGACACTGCCGACCAGAGCCGGCGCGTCTCCCATCCCCAAAAGTCGCTTAACTGCTTCTGAGTGGGCTGGAAGTTTGTACGGCGCAACAACTCCAACAGTCTCGCCTGCTGCGCCGTCAGCCCCTGGGCGAACGCGTCCATCACCTCCACCTCAGCCTCGGCGCGTGCGTCCGCCGGCGATAACATCATCCACAGCGTTGCCGCCTCAGTGTATTCGATGAAGCCGGCGTCGACGAGCGTCTGAAGAAGTGGGTCCACGGTTTACCCCAGGATGCGCGCGGCCGCAGCCACCAGCGCCTTGGCGCGAGCTGCGCCCACGCCGGCGATCTCTTTGTTGAGCCTGGTTGCGCCCCATTCGGCGACCATCTCCCAGGATATGACGCCGGCATTCTCCAGCGCCGTTTGGATCTCCTCGCTGATGCCTTCGACGACGGTGAAGTCATCGACCTCGACGACAATGCCCATGTTGTCGAGTCCGTCATCGCCTTCGCTGAAGACAGCCTCAAGCGCGTCAGATCCGCCATCCTCCCGCGCATACTCGCCCGACGCCACCATCGCAGCCGCCTCGAATCGGCTGTATGTGGTGACGCTTTCCCCCGTAGCGGTGATGAGTTTGATAGGTTCACCCATGATTAAGCTCCTTGATTCTGATCAGCCGCAGCCACATCCGTCTGCGGCGCGTTGCGTCGGTTCTGTAGATTCAACGTAGCAGCCAGCGCAGCGACATCCGCCGTGCGCTGGGTGCGCTGCTGCTGCTCAAAGCTGGCAATCTCATCCGGCTTGTAGCCCAGCTTGCGCCAGACCATCGGCTTGGGCACGCCTAGCGAGTCGTGAACCTGCGCACTCTGCGCCTCGACCGCATCCTGCCGTATTTCGGGGTTGGACCAATGCGTGCCGATGTCGAGATCCGCAACCTCCGGCAGTGCCTCATTGCCGAAGGCTCGCGCCACCCGTATGGCCATCGTCATCACATCCTCCCACGCCTGGCCAAAGATAAGATGGCGCTCGACGGCCCGATTGATCAGGCCGCTCTCCAATTGCTTCAGCGCCTCACCACTGGGCACATCAGCGCCGCCGATGGGCTTCAGGTAATATTGGGGCGTTCTCGACACGCCGGAGATGGCGGCGATCAAGGTCCAGATCAGCTCTATCATGCCGCCCAGATCGCCGGCCTCGATGCGCTTGATCGTCCCCCCAAACACGTCGATGATGCGGCCAGGTCCGATCTGGAATTCGTCATCTCCCTCGATGTCGTCATCATCCTCGCTGCTGACGCCCGCATCATCCTCGTTGGGGTACTCAGCGGCCATCACCGGGAATCCCTGGGCATCGGCGGCGGCCAGCACATCCAGCCACGATTTATTCAGCCCATTTTGTAGGCCCAGGATCTGCTCGATTTCACTGCCACCAGGGTTGGCGAACTCGATCACCGGCACGCCCAGCGGCGTGCCGGCCTCATCCACCCACGGCAGCGGCCAGGACGCATCACCTGGGTCCTGATACGGCTCCCAGCCCGTGGTGCGCATGATGTACTTGCGGATTTCGCCAGGCAAGTAGACGGTTTTGCGCTCGATGCCGCTCTGGCCAGGCTCCAGCGGGTTCCACGTATAAAAGTAGCGACAGGCAAACAAGATTTTGTCATCGTCGCTGGGGTCACGGTGCAGCGTAACGCCAGTCCGGCCATCATCAACGCGGTGGATGGCGAAATCTGGCCGCGACTCAGCGTTTTCCCAGGAAACCAACACGTAGGCTTTTTCATCGCGGATGGCTCGCCGGTAGAGGGTGATCTGCTTGGAGTCGAGGCGGGCCTTCTTCCACCAGCGCCAGAGCAGCCTAGCCAGATCGCCTTCGGCGGTGGGTGTGTTGTCGTCGCCGGCGTCGACCGCTGCTTGGGCCTCAACGTCGGCTGCGCTCTCGCCGTTGACCGTGAAACTTTCCACGCTCAGCCGCTCGCGCAGCGTATCCACTACCGTGCGCACAACGTTGTGGCAGAAGACGAACTGAGTGTCGCCCATCAGCTCGCCCAGATACTCTTTCTGCCGGTCGGTAAGCAGTACGGGGTGATTGCCCTCGTAGTAGTCGCGGAAGGCGCGGATCGAGGCGTGATCAGCGTCTTGGCGGGCGACTTTGCTTTGGAGGTGAATGAAGCGATCCAGGTCTGCGGGTGAAAGGCTGAGAATGTCGATCATACGAACCGGCCCCCATAACTGCGTTTGTAGTGAACTTCGACACCCAAAAGGGTGAGACGCCATTCGTGCCAATCGCTTGACCAACCAAGAAGGCGACACGCTAGGGAGAGCGTCAGCTTTTCGGAGTAACCATTACCGTCGCCCACATTGCCAACATCACGCATCAGTCGGCATAATCGGAGTTTTTTGCCATCAGATTGCATCACTCGCTTGAGTCGCATATCAGTATTCCCTTGAGCGTTTGCGCCGGCGTCTGTAGCCTGCGGCTCTGCGTAGAAATTGACTCATCGCGTCTACCTGGTCGTCATGCGCCCCAGTCGGAAAGGCAGCGCATTCCTCAATAAAGTCCCAAACCCATGGTGCGATCTGGGGGTGGGGCAGATAGACATTGCCGGCTTCGATGTATGGAGAGACTGCCTGCGCCCTGGCCAGCTTCGAGCCGCTTGGCTCTTCGGCGATGATGCCCGGAATCTTGCGCCGCAATGTCGAAATCACTGCCGGCCCGTTGGCCTTGTCTTCGATCAGTTTGGTGCTTGTGTCTGGCCATTGCTTCGACAAGTTGCGCACAGCTTCGACCGTTGCTGTGAAACTCATCCGCCCACGCACCTGGTCGAGCAGGAAACGATCTGCCCCTGCCAGCCCCCACACCTGCCCGACCACAAAGTCGGTGCCGGCGCTGTCCTTGAACGTCATATCCCAGGATTGCCACTGGGCGGTGAAGATAGGCAGGATCTCCACCTCACAGACAATCACCTCACCATCTGGGCCGGCTATTCGCACAGGTGGCAACTGTGTGTTGCGTGGCCTCCAAAACTTCCACCATGCCCGCTTGAAGATGCCGCCTTCGAGCGATGTTGGCCACTGGCGATAGAGTGCTGACCAGAAATAGGCCCCGACATTGCGGCGAATCTTGCGCAGGCGATTAACTGGATACCGCTCCGGTGCCAGCGGCTCGCCTGGCTGCCTTGGGTCCGGCTCTACAGTCACCGATATTGGCAGATCAGGTAGTGGCTCAGCGATGGCCGGCATGAAGACGAGATGCCAGTGCTCTGATTCGTCTTCTTCGTCTTCAACGCTGGTCTCCTGGCTCAGCAGCCACCCGGCCAGATCGTCTTCATGCCAGCGGGTCATAATGACGACGATTGCGGCATCCGGCTCAGCACGTGTGTAGAACGTGGAACGCCACCACTCCTTCTGCTTTTCCCGAATCGTCTCGGAGGCGGCGTCTTCGGCGTTTTTGAGTGGATCATCCACAATCAGCAGGTAGCCACCCTTGCCGGTGATCGGGCCACCCACACCGGCAGCCCACATCCCCCCGCCTTTGCCGGTTTCCCACTGCTCAACACCTTCGACGCTCAAGTGGCCATCGGCGGCGACGTAGTTGTCGCGGGCGTTGCGACTCAAAGTGTAGGCCAGCCCGGCGGCGTAGCTGGAAAGGCCCACAAAGCGCTCTGGCCAGCGATAGACGTAGTACGCCGAAAACAGCCTCGATACAGTCTCTGATTTGCCGTGCCTGGGCGGCATGAAGACCATCAGCCGGTGCAGCTCCCCATCGGCCACGCGCTGGAGCACGTCGATCAGGATGTCGAGATGCCGGTAAAACCGAAACCGCGGATTAACCTTGCGGATAAACTCACGAAACGTCAGTGGCTCATCCGCTAAGAGGAGATCCACCTCGGCGCGCTCTTGCTCGGTCAAGTAGGGCAGTAAGTCGAGCAGCTCGCTCCTCGTCAGTGAGTCCAACATCCTTGGTCTCGATGGGTCCGCCATCTTTACCTGTCAATTCGCTACGCTGCTTGCGCCCGCCGGTCTCTTTGGCAAGGTCGTCGAGTGTGCCGCGAAACTGCTCAACCAGGGCAGTGTTAAACCGGATGATGTCTATTCTTTCGGCGAGATCGCCGGCTCCGACCTGTTTCACATCAGGTAGCCAGCGCTTGTCCTCCTCATAGACTTCACCTTCGAGCAAATCGGCCAGCCGCTTCAGCGCCCTGATTCGCTCGTGGTCAAGGGCGAATCCATCCTCAACGATTTGACGGCGATGCTCAGCAGCCTGCCGTTCCATCTCAGCATCAGCGGCGGCATCGTAGGCGGCAGAGCGTGCTTGCCAGCCATGCAGAGATGACCAGTTTTCGAGCGTTCGCAGGCTTATGGTTGGTGGCTTGACTGCCGTTGATCTGCCGTATTCTTGCCACAGCTTAGCCAGGGATCGCCCTGGTCCCATGCGCAGGTAATCATTGCAGGCTTGGATTGCCTTTGCGGTCTCACCTGGCTGTTTTTCGCCGGCAAGTGGCTTAGTGCTCATCGCTCCGATCCAATCCTCGCTCCTGCACCTGGGCCTTGATCAGCTCATCCGGCAGCGCCTTGATCTGCTCCTCAAACCAGGTAATCTTGTCACTCAGCACCACGTCCAGCAGCCAGGCGATCAGCCAGGCAGCCAGGCGGTCGAGCCATCCATGCAATGCGTCTTTCATCACCAGCTCCTCTCAATGATTTCCCGCAACACCGGCGGGCAGCGGTCCAACGCCAGATCCAACGCGATATCGACATCGCCACGCTGCGCCATCGCCGTCCAGAATGCCTCTGCGAAAAGCGTGGCGTCCCGGTTCTCAACTTCTTCGCTGAAGGCAATGACGTAGGGCACGACACCCAACAGATCCACCGCCCGATCACTCAGGCAGCCGGCCACCACCAGCACCTCAACGCCGGCCAGGATTTCACTCAGCCATTCCCATGTGGCCATGCCATCGGCAAACTGCACCCCATCCCGATTGGCATGCACGCTCAGGTGCAACCAGCGCGCAGGCCGCCCCAGCGAGCGATCACGCTCTAGCTTGCGCTCCAACTGCGCACGCGTCGCCGGCGAGATGCGCACGAATGACAAGCCGCCCGCTCGTTGGGCCTTGCGCAGTGCGGACAGGTCGACGTCGAAGGCGCTGTCGCCGACGGCGACGAGCAGTTGGCGCATAGGCTCCGCTTGCCCGGCCTTGAATGTCGTCAGCTCATCCTTGAGCCGCCGCACCTCCGTCTGCGCATCAGCCAGCCGGTCGAGGATCAGCGTCATCTGCTCCTGAAGCAAATCGTACTTGGTTGACAGGTCAGTAATGATGCGAGTTGTCTCGATGCGTAGCCTCTCGACCGGATCGAGCAAATCAATCACCGGCATGATGGTCAACACGGTAAGAAAAACCAGAAGGGCCGGACGCAAGTAGACGGATCCAAGCTCCTGCGTCGTCACCATGTCGAGAAGGTAGGCGGTGTAGATAGCACCCACGTACATCGATATCAGCACAACTACGATACGGGTTGTGCGCCGCACCATCACCGACGTGCGCAGCGCGCCCCAAAGATTCATCGCGGCGGCCAATCCGGCCATGACCGTGTTCAGCACAGACAGCAGTTCATTCCCCATGTTCACCACGCAAAAGCGTTACGCTCCCTATTGTTCGCCGCCCGCAACTCTACTCGTGCAAGCACATCCGCCGGTGCCCAACCTCGCGCCAGTGCCATCAAGGCCAGGTCCAGCCGCGATTCAGCGCCCGTCTTCTCCATTGCATGGGCAATATGGTTTTTCACAGTCTGATCGGAGATTTCCAGGGCGGCGGCGATAGCAAGATTGGTATAGCCAAGCGCTACAAAGCTGACGACTTCGATTTCACGAGGGGATAAGGGGCGCTCAATCTCGGCCTGCACAAACGCCGGCAGCCGGGCGATGTATTCACGAGCATAGGGGCTGAACGTGTCCACGGGATGATCACCCTAACAAAAAACACGACGTCCACCCGATTGGGCAGACGCCGTGTCGCTGCCGGCGAGCCGGCGTGTTCCTGGCGTGGTGAGCGCTTCACGGGCGCTCAATCTTGCTCGTGTTCACTAAAGTCCAGGTCACATTGCCTTGGTCTTTGATGATCATGAGCTGGTAGCAATATCCGTCTTGCAACGCCAACAAGCGTCTGACGAATTTCACAACCCACTCCGGCATGTGCTTATCCCCCCTTGAAACCAGTAAAACAATCTACGGTTAGGAGAAATATAGCACATGCTTGCTAGACGTAGTTTAACGGATGATTACAAGGCAGGCAAGACCTCGATATTGCTTAGTCATTTCTGTGGCAGATCAGGCAGCGGTTCCTTTGTGTTCACCGCATAGTATCGCAGCGGCATCCCTGATCGGCGCAGCCTGCCGCCTTGCCACGCCAGTTTGAGCTTGCTGCTTGTCGTCGTATACGATACGCCCAAAGCCTGACTAACCTCCTCAATCGTCGCGCCGCGGGCGCGTGTGGCCAAGAAGGCAAGCAGACGATCCATTGGCAGGCGACGCCGGTTCGGTTTTACCTCAGTCTGAGGCGCTGCTGGCAACGGCTGAGATTGAACGATGCGCCGATGCTGGGGTTGAGTGTTCGTCACAGGTGTGACGCCTAGATCCTCAGCTTGCCTGGACAACATAGACTGAGCGATGCCGCCATCGTAAGCGTAATCGAGCACCACGCCCATCAGGTCGGCAATCTGCGCAATCCGGTGTCGATGCTTGGCCGGTGTGCGCTTCGCGATTTCGGCCAGGTCGCTGGCCAGGCTGTCGATGCGTTCGAGGATGGTAGTCATGGTTGCTTCCACTCCCACAGCCCTCGTGCGCCGTTGATGACGACTGGCTCGATCTTGCGCACGTTTTCGAGTTTCCAGGCGAAGCGGCCAGGTGCGAAGTTACCGAAGGCCCACTGCAAACTGCCCATGCCACGCTGGAGCTTGTCCGTTGGAATGCAGTCAACTAGATCAACAATGCAGATGACGGCACCAAACGGTAGGGGCGATAGATCGGTATGGGAGCGTTCTTCCAACACATCTACAATGTAATGGTGCAGCTCGCGTACCCTAACCGGGCGCTTCCCAGCATGGATGGCCAGCGGTCCGCGGTAGCGGGTGGGCCAACTACGCGTCTCGTACCGCTTCAACCCCTCAGCAATCAACCAGGCCCACGGCTGATGAAGTGTTATTGCCTTCATACCTTCGCTCCTTCCATCTGCCAGGCAGTCGGCAGGCCGGCCTTATACAGATCGCGATCGCTGAGCGCCAGCGCATCCTGCGCCGCCCGGCGTGACCCAAGCAATTCGGTGTAGCGGTTGAGCAGTAACTGCAACATTCGCTTGCCATCTTCATCGCCCATCACGGACAGCCCCCACAGGTGCCGCCCTACGGCAAAGGTTGCACTGGGCAGCGAACCACTTGGCAGTAGCTTCACCAGCAGCACATCAAAGTCGCTGTCCGTCTGCGGCTCTGCATTCTTGCGCAGCGCTGCCAGCTTGTTCACCAGGTGACGCACATCTTCGGCCAGGGCATCCACCCAATCCGGCTTGTCATTGCGCGCCGTGTAGCCGGTCTTCTCGATGCGCCCTGTTGGCCATAGGATGCAGACTTGGTAGCGGGTGAAGGTGACGCCGTGTTCCTGCACGATGGCGGCGGCCAGCACGGCCACCGGCGCAGCCAGCTCGATCCACTCGTCAGTGATGGTGCGACCGACGAACTTGAAAGCATCGACTGCGCCAGTGTCGACGTCGTCGATGGTACGCACGTAAGTCTGTACGCCGGCCAGCTTGGCCTTAGCGAGAATGCGGGTTTTCAGATCTAGGAATTTCATTTTGCTTCCTCCACTTGTTTGATCGCCGCCTCGATGCGCTCACGCACAAACAGCGGCAGATGCACCATTGCGTTGCGGATGATGCGGATTAGTTCGGCGATCGCCTCGTCGCGGGTCATAGTCCACCTACGGGTAGCCTGGCCCGGCAGGGGAACCGGGCCAGGCGGCTGACTAAAAAGGAATGTCCGGCGCATCGGGCGCTGCTGGCTTGTTCTTCGCCCAAAGCGCCTTGTCTTCCTCGCTGAGTCCCTGCTGCTTCGGTGCGCTCTGCGCTTTTGCGGCTGCCGCCACGATCTTGCGTTCCAAGCTAGCGATCAGAGCATCAGCCTCTTCCGCCGTCAGATATTCAGCCGCATTCGTGCGCTCACCCGTTTTCCATGCCACTGCCTTGGGGCAGGCTTCTTTCCATTCTTCTGCGCCGTAGAACTGACGGCCCAGGCTGTTGAGTTTGGTCAATTGCGCCTGGGACACCGTAGGCTGTACAAGCGGCTCGACCTTTCCATCATCCGTTGGCGGATTGCCGTGGTCAAAGTCGTCAGGAGTCTCGCCACCGATGTCTTCGTGGTCGTTCAGCGTTTCGGTGGCGATCTCCTCTTCCTTGTCCTTCGCTCCGGCCTGGGGCAGCGGCGGCACGGTATCAGCTACACGGATCACGTCGTGCGTCTTGCCAAACGCTTTGACCTTGGTGGCATAGAGCGTGATGCGCTTGCCTGCCCATTCATCCGTCTCCGGCCCGTGCAGAGCGGCGATCTGCATAGCGATCGTCTTGTTCATCAGCAACGCCTTGGCAGCGCCCTTGAACCACACTGCCGGCACCTTCTCTTTGCCGTTATCGCCCTGCACCTCTTCGATGGTCACCTGCCGGATTGTCACGGGGATACGTTTGCCGTTCAGATCGGGAGCCTTCACCCACTTGCTCGGAAAAAGCTGATTTACATTCATGTCATCACCTCAATGGACTGGGGCCTGTTCGGCCTGTCGTTGACAATCCTGGGCCAGCCGCAGGGGAGCGCCCCACAGTGCCCGCCGCCGCTGCGCCGGCGTTGCCTTGTACGCCATCACGTAGCGAAGACGTCGGCGACCGTCGATGTAGGCCACCACGCGCCCCTTACGCACTTGCTCGGCCAGCATCCGCATTACCTCTTCGTTCATGCCGCCACCGCCTGATTCCAGGGATCAGCCTCGCCGATCCGCAGTAGTTCGCCCTCGAAGGGCACGAACCGATAGATAAACTCGAACGAGCCGGTACGCATGCGCTGCGCCAGACGCCAGTTGTAGCGGTCGACGATCTCCCAGAAACCACGGAAGAGATCCGGGTGCATTACGTCAGCCGTGTGGCCACCTACCACTACCGGCTCAGGCAGATCGATCCACGTGCGTGAATGGATACGATACGCTTCGATCACTTCCTGGTTGGCGCTGGCCATGCGGCGCCCGGCAGTGTCGAAAACCTGATTGTTGAAGCGCACGGTTAGCCGCCAATCGAGCACCTGACCGTAGCGCTGCGCCTCAGCGAAGATGGGTTCCAGCGCCTGATCAGGCAGCACCCGATTGCCCATCCCCCACCACAGACTCAGGAAGATGGCGGCGATCTGATGGGAACACAGAGCGTCATATCCACCCTGCCGCCCGTTGATCGAGTGGAACTTGCAACCGCAGATTTGATCACTCACACTCACGTAGTAGGTATCCGTCTCGCCCTCGATGCGCCAGCGGTCATGTCCCTGGCCAGCACTTGGGAGCCGGGTTACGCGGCCCTCGACGGCGATCTGGGCGGCCTTCTGCGCCCGTTTGGTCAAGCCAAAGCGAGCGCTGCGGTCGACGAGGGGCTGAAGGTCTTCAAGGGTTGGCAGGTTGCGGATTGCAAGTTGGTCAGTCATTCTCGCCTTCCCATTCGCCGCTCTCGAAGTTCCACACCTGGCCGACGGCTTCACGTGCGCGCATCTCTTCGATGCTGGGCTGGTGGATGGTTTCGCCGGCATCGCCCACCGATTTCAGATCACTGACGATGGGGCGCTTTTCATGGGCGGCTACCAACGCCGTCTCGACAGCGGCGTGGTAGCGGTTGAGATCAAAGATCTTCGGTGTGTTCATGCGTACACCTCGATCATACGCTCGTCGACGTGCTCGATGGCGAACGGTGACTCACGTTCGACGAAGAGCGCGGCCGCCTCAGCCGTCATGCGGGCGTCGGCCAGGCTGGCCAGCGTCCACCCCAGCCGCTCGAATTCGTTGTGACAGGCATCGAGCGGTTGCTGACGCAGGTAGGCCATGCGTCCAACATTGCGGTAGTGGTCAGCGATGGGCTTGCGCAGATGCACCGGCAGCCGCACGGCCACGCCGTAGCAGCGTGCGATACCAACGGCGTCGATGGCTGCGTCCAGTTCGGTGGCGTAGGTCTCCCGGCTGGTCCAGACGAGGCCCGCCGTGTGGCGTTGCCAGTTGAAGCGATTGCCATGCTGGGCGATGGTGATGTACTGCGCCGGCGACCGAAACGTATTGCAGCTATTGTCGCAATAGTCGCGCTTACCACACGCACACGTTGGGTCGCGCCGGGTGTTTTCCTGGGAAACAGTCTGTGCTATCATGGATGAGTATCCTTTCTTGAGACGGAGGGATTCGATTGTCGCCGACCGGTGTTCGCTGCACTGGCCGGCGCTTTTTTATTAGGCTGCGATCAGTTCGCGTTCGATGGCCAGGCTGATACGGTCGGTCTCGTTGCTTAGCTCGGCGTACTCGTCGGCCATGTGGCCGGCCTGGTGGTCGCCAGTGCGGGCACGCTCGCGTAAGGCGTGCTTGCGCAGGTTCACGGCGTTGGCAACCAGTTCCCATTGCCGGGCGGTCAGGCTTGCGGTGATACGTGGATTGTCTTTCATCTGCGACTCCTTCGCTATGGTGAGGGTTGGTGAATCAGCCGTCCGCTGCTTCCTGTACAGGAGTATAGCACACATTTTATATAACTGTCAATACTGGAGTTGACTAAATGCGCAAAATTATATAAATTTACCATAAGCGAGTATTGACAAGTCAATACTTGTGACGTATGCTTATATCAGGTTCCAATAAGACCAGGAAGGAGGGCGAAATGTCCGAAAAGTCGAACATCAAGCGAGCTTCGTTCAGCATCGAAGAAGAGTATCAGGAGAAGTTCAAGGAGATCAGCAAAGCCACCCGTCGCAGCATGACGGACGAGCTTCGACTGATGATTGACGCGCGGGCTATGGCGCTGGGGATTGAACCTATCGCGCCGGTTGACCCAAAATCTTCGGCCCCGCGGCTGGAAATAGCTCAGTAAGCAAAGAGTAGACGCGGGGCAAAAGAAAAGGCCCACCCGTAGGTGGACCCTCTCTTTTGCCCAGCGCCTAACGCCAGAGCTTTCATCTTCGTCGGCCAGTTTCTTGGCGGAAGCGGTGGCCGACATATGTAAACCCGATTAGGGTTACACGCGTTATTTAAACCCAGTTATGGGTCTGACACTTCGGACAAGCAAGCACACCACAGAGCGGCGGAGCTACCTTATGGAAATCGAACTACTCAACATAGACACTCGCGAAACCATCGTCATTTGCCCAGACGCCGACGGCGTTTTGCGGATTCCGGCTGGTGCCTGGGCACCGGTTGGCCCACTCGCCATTCCCGTCGGTCACGCAATTGTCGGGGTTAGTCAACCCAGTTATGGGTCTGACACTCCGGACAAGCAAGCACAAGATTCCTGATCATTCCTGGCGCAACCCCAGCCGCCAGCACAGCACGAAAGGCGGCAGTGATGGACTACGAATACGCACCCGGCGTCTACAGCGACATGGCCTACCACATGAGCCATCTTGACGAGGCGCTGGCGGAAGTAGAGCGGCTGCGCCTCGAAGTCGAGCGGCTACAGGCCGAACTCGACAACCGTATCCGCTACATCATCGCCGCCAACAAGCGCGCCGAACTCGCCGAGGCGACACTCAGCGAGCTACGGGCACAGATGTTGTGGTGGAGCGCCTAGCGTTCGGGCGTCACGGCTGTGACGGTGGCTTCTGACGACGGACGGCGTCGAACTCGCGCAGGGCCATTTCGAGCACCGCCGTTTTGCTGACACCGAGGATGGCAGCGTATTTCTCCATGATCTGATCGCCCTCTTCGGTGATGGTGTAACTACGTTTGACTCGTTTGGTTTTGTCTGACATGGCGGTAGTGAGCACCTTTCTTCGCGATTGATCCAAGATGATATCAACATGGTATCAAAATGCTGCCATAGGTGAGTAATTTTAAGGTACTTCTACTTGCGTTTGCGGTATATGTGCTGTATTATTGCTGTATCTTCACAACGCCAACCGGCTGGCTACCGATGGCGGATAACTCAATCGGGCAATACTGCAAGTCACCGCTTCGCTATTGGTGACTGCGGAGATGCGCCAACCTAGCCAGTTGGTAAATGCCCGGCATCTTGCGCAGTCACGAGTAGCGAAGTTTTGTTTGGGGGGATGAAATGGCAACGGCAGCTAAGGCAATGACGCAATACCCAGGACCGCGACTGATGGAACCACGAACGGAGTATCAGACAGGCAGAAGTATCCAGATTGAGGATGGCAATTGGTTCAAGCTCCACAACCAGATCGCCGAGGCGCTGGCCGTTGCCGACCTGAGCGGGATGGAGTTTCGGCTGTTGTGGCATCTACTAAGGGCCACCTACGGATGGCAGCGAAAACAGGCAGAAATCGGGTATGAAGAATTTGCCGCCGCCACCAACAGCAGTAAGTCGGTGGTGATCCGCTATCTGAAACGCCTTGAGGAAAACGGCATTATTCGCTCGAAGGGTAACGGGCCGAAATCCAAAAAAACATGGTGGTTCAACAAGTATGCAGAAGAATGGTTCAAGGGTGACCAAATGATGACCCTTGAACCATCCAAGGGTGACCAGTTGGTCACCTCCAAGGGTGACCAGTTGGTCACCTCCAAGGGTGACCAGTTGGTCACCTCCAAGGGTGACCAGTTGGTCACCCCATATAAAGACATAGAAAGACAAGTAAATACAGGGGGAAAGAAGCCCCCCCAACTGACACCACAAGAACACACAACCAAACGCGCCGCCATGACTGCACTTAACGCAGAACTGCCCGCCAAAGAGCGCGTACCGTATGTCGAACCAATCGCCGCCTACGTCGGCATGACGAAGCTAATTGACACCGACGACGTGGCGCTGATGAAGGTGCACCGTTGCGCCATTAAGGTGCACAGCATGGGCGCAACGGTACAGGACTTGCGCAATTGGTGGCACGACTGGAAACGCGACTACCGCAGCAAAGGAGCCAGCCTATCGCAGTTTGAGAAATTCATATCAGAGCAGATGGAGAAGCACGCACCCGACGCCATTACTGAGCCTGAGCTTGTCTACATGGGCGCAGTCGCCCCGGACCCCTGGACACTCCAATGAGCGCACCGAAAGAGCAAGAACAGTTCGCAGACCTCGCCGCCGAACGTGCGGTGCTGGCTTCGGCCATGATTGACCCAGACGCCGCGACACGTTTGCCGGGCATCCTGACCGGCGCAGACTACTTCAGCGAGCGCCACCGCTGGACGCATGAGGCCATTTGCGCCGTAGTGGAGGCAGGCGCAGCGCCGGATCTCCTGACCGTCGGTGACGAACTTGACCGGCGCGGTCAACTGGACAAGCTGGGCGGGCACGCGTACCTCGCCAGCCTCGACGCCCCTAGCGCGCTATACATAGACCACTACGCCGCCATTGTCGCCCGTCATGCGTGGTTGCGCCGCTTCATCGGCGTGGCGCAGAAGTCGGTACAGATGGCCTATGACAACCCGCACCCCGATGTGCTGTTTGCCTTTGTGCAGGAGCAGATGGCGGGCCTGAGCGGGCGCAAACAGTCGGACATCACGATGACGTGGGAGGAGTCATTTGACCGACAGATCGAGATGCTTGACGACAGTCAGCACGCCGCCGATCAGCGGTTCCGCTGGCCGTGGGGTACATGGAACAGCATTTTGTCCCCCGCCGAGCCGGGTATGGTGGTTGAGATCGTCGCCGATACCGGCGTGGGCAAAACCATCTACGCCGAGTGCCTGGCCGACTTTTGGGCGCATCAGGGCGCACGCGTCGGGTTTCTGCATTTTGAGCTAAATCCCAAGGTGATGCTACAGCGTCGCCTGTGCCGGTGGACGGGGCTGGACTTGCGCGAGGTGAAGGAGCCGAACAAAACCGCCGACGCATGGGATCGTATCTGGAAAGTCAACGAGCGCCTAGAGCAATGGAAGGGGCGCATTGACTACGCCCACACCGCCGGTATGCACATTGACGCCACCGTCCGCGAAATGGAGCGCATGGTTGAGGTGTACGGTACAGAGGTGTTTGTGCTCGATCACCTGAAAAAGCTGCACCGGCACGCCAGCCCGCGCCAGATGCAGCAGCGTCTCAACGAGGTAGGGCGGCAGGCCGACAACGTGGAGCAGTTCAAGAGCGCGTGCGAACGGCTGAACGTGCGCGGCGTCGTACTCAACCACTACAACAAAACCGGCAAGGCGCTGCCGGGTGCGGCCACCAAAACCGACATTGCGGGTGCGGGTGAGCAGGCCGACTTTGTCAACGTGATTGTGCTCCTTAGCCGCGGGTTTGCCCGTGGCATTGAGACGGACCCGTACACCAATAAGCCCGTGGTGCGCCCCGGCGAACGCTCCAATATCGTAGAGGTGAAGATCGACAAGAACACGATGGGCGCGGAGGGGAAATTTCGCCAGTGGATGCAGCCGGCGCAGTTCAAGGTAGTGGATCGCCAGTTCGAGCAAGTACCACTAGAGGAGGACTAAATGAGCACCCCATACACCGCCGAGCAACTACAAGCTGCCTATGACCGGGCCTATGCCGACGTGCGGCGCGAATACGCCGAGGACTTGCCGCGGATTTTGGCGGACGCTGGCGTCAACGCCGTGGAGGAGTTGGCGCGGAAGTGCGAGAAGTACGAGCGAATATTGAAGGCCGTCCGCCACAGCGCCCGGCGCGCCCCCAACATGGGCATCCCGGACAGTCTGCTGTCGCAGATCGAGGTTGTCTTGTCGGAATACAAGGAGCCAGCCCCATGACGACCTACGCCGTCACTGCCGTGACAGCCACGCGCGACGCCCTGGTCCGGCTGTGGCTGCCGCCGGATGAGGTAGTCGCCCTGGCGCAACGAGCCGACGCCGCCGGATGCCTGAGCGACGACGCGCACCACTGGCTACGGCGCATCGAAAACGAGCGCCAACGCCAACAAAAAAGCCCCGCCGTGCAGGGCGAGGCAAGTGGACAGGCGCATTCGCAAGCAACCATATCCAACCCCAGTGTACAGGAGGTCCACAGCGTGAGCAAATCAAATCCCGCCGCCGAACCCCGTCACACCCGTGACGAGGTGCAGTCGTGAAAGTCGCAACCAAGCCGACCAAGTCCAAGGCCGTGCACCCGCTACCGCAGGCGGATTGCCACCCCAAGCAAATCGCCGGCGATCTCTTCTGCGAACTCGACTGCCCGTGTGGTCAGCACTTCGCCGTCGCCGGGCCGCATGCTTTCGTCGACGTTGCCAAACGGGCGTGGGCGCGTGTCCACGCCGGTCACTAGGAACCTCAACTATGACTCTACAAATCGAATTGCGAATGTCTTCAACCGAGCTATCGGCGTTATCCGCACATGAGGAAGTGATCGCCCGCGGGCTGAAAACCTTTCAGAAGGTTGGTACGGCGTTACTGGCTATTCGTGACGGGCGGCTGTATCGGGAACATTACGGGACGTTTGAGGAATATTGTCAGGAACGGTGGCAACTCAAGCAAAGTCGAGCCTACCAGCTTATGGATGCTGCCAAGGCGATAGCGAATCTGGGAAGTTCCACGATTGTGGAACTTCCAACCAATGAGGCCCAAGCCCGACCCCTGACCCGCCTGGAACCCGAAGTCCAGCGTCAGGCATGGCAAGAGGCTGTCGAGACTGCACCCAACGGCAAAGTGACCGGCGCGCATGTGGCCAAGGTTGTCGAGCGATACATGCCTGAGCCTGAGCCTCAGTTTGTGCTGGGTAAGCCAAAGACTTACCCGAACGGCGATATCCTGCCGGAAGGTCACGCCACCGAATACAACCCTATCCGGCTGGCTGTCACACCTGTAACGCAGCGCCCGCTAAGCGTAACCGAAGGTGAGGCTGTGATCGCCCGCTACCTGGAGCGGCATGGCCAGCCGGAGGATCTGACATACCAGCGTGCGATGGTGGAATCCCTGATTATCACGGACGTGCAGCCGCTCATCCGCGAAGATCGAACCATCACCTACGATACGTTTAGAAACGCCAAGCGCCTGATCGCCGGCGAGTTGGACCGGAAGATCCACGCACAAAAGCAGTCCAAGCGACTGGCCGAGCCGGTGGCCTTTAGTCAGCGGACGATCCTGCTGTCCTACATGCAAGCACGCGCCCTTTACGCCTATTTGCTAATCAAAGGTTTGGGGCCAAATGAGGGCGACGAGCGTATCGGGCGGGCAATGAACCCATCCGAAGAGGATTTTGAGGCCGCCTTTGAGGCGGTGCGGCGGGCGGCGCTGTATGCGCCGGATGTAAATCCATGACTAACGAAGTCTTTGTCCTCATCGACCCCGACGAGCAGCGCACCTTCGCTGAAGTCGGCGCGGATGGCGTCACGTGTGTGACGCTGGCCTTCCTCACACGCAAGGCGGCGCACGCCTACCGCAACGAATGGGGATTGCCGCAGCGGCTGACGCCGCAAGCGTTCGCGCCCGACCATCTAGACCGCGCCGCCGCCAAGTCGCTCGAATGGTTTGGCGAACCGGCAGCCTGGCGACTGGTCACCGACCGCACGCAAGCGCCCAACATCAGCGCCGACCGTGTGGACCCGCTGACGGGTGAGGTGGAGATTGTCACGTGGGGCATGTACTACAACCTTGACTGGATCTGGCGACAGGTTCAGGCTGAACTCACGAAGGAGATGGTGCCGTGAAAAAATGGGGAGAGACCGCACTGCAAAACGCCATGAAGAACCCCGACATCCGCGTCCCCGGCGCTGTCACAGGCGTGACGCCTGCCGCCGCCGAACTCGCCAAAGCGCGCCGCGCCGCGGGCAACCGTGTCCTGGCCGACCGCTTCGAGCGCCTTTGGGCAGCTGCGAATGGGCCGACGCTGACGCCGGAGTTTCGCTTTCACCCAGAGCGCAACTGGCGCGCCGACTACTGCCACGAGCCGAGCCGCACGCTCATCGAGCTTGAGGGTGGCACTTGGTCAGGTGGTGCGCACACCCGCGGCAAGGGCTACGCGGAGGACGCCGAAAAGTACAACGCGGCATTGGTCGCTGGGTACCGCGTCTTTCGGCTCACCGGCGAGATGATCACCGCCGACAACGTGCGCATGGTGCTTGATTTCGTCACGGAGGTGACGGCGTGAAAGCACCTTTCCCCTGGTTCGGTGGCAAGTCCCGCGCCGCTGCTGAGATCTGGCGACGGTTCGGTGATGTGGCCAACTATGTGGAGCCGTTCGCCGGTTCGCTGGGCGTGCTGTTGCAGCGCCCGCACGAGCCGCGAACGGAAACCGTTAATGATCTGGACTGCTACCTCGCCAACTTCTGGCGCGCTCTAGCTGCCGACCCGATGGAAGTGGCACGCTGGGCAGACTGGCCGGTGAACGAGGCCGATTTGCACGCCCGGCATCTATGGCTGGTCGGCCGCGAGGATTTCCGGCAACGCATGAAAGCCGACCCGGACTTCTACGACGTGAGGATTGCGGGCTGGTGGGTGTGGGGTGTCTGCCAGTGGATAGGTAGCGGCTGGTGTGCCGAACGCACGTACTACGACGCCGCCGAGGTTGACATGGGAGCGTTACCCAAGCAGAAACTCCCCCACCTGGGCGACGCGGGCAGGGGCATCAACCGGCCGTGGCAGAAACGTCCCCACCTGGGCAACGCGGGCAGGGGCATCAACCGGCCGTGGCAGAAACTCCCCCACCTGGGCGACGCGGGCAGGGGCATCAACCGGCCGTGGCAGAAACGTCCCCACCTGGGCAACGCGGGCAGGGGCATCAACGCCGACCGCGGCGACATCTACGACTATTTCGCCCACCTCGCCGCCCGCCTGCGCCGGGTGCGGGTGTGCTGTGGGGACTGGCAACGGGTGTTAGGCCCAACCCCTACCGAAAAGTTAGGTGTCACCGGCATTTTGCTTGACCCGCCCTACGCCGACACCGCAGGCCGAGACGCCGACCTGTACGGCGTGGACAGCCTGAGCGTGGCGCATGATGTGCGCGAGTGGGCCATCGCCAATGGCGACAACCCTATGCTGAGGATTGCCCTTTGTGGCTACGAAGGCGAGCACGCTATGCCGGACGGCTGGAGCGTCCACGAGTGGAAAGCGCATGGGGGATTCGGTAGCCAGGGCAACAGCAGCGGACGCGCCAACGCTGCCCGTGAGCGGATTTGGTTTAGTCCGCATTGCCTGCCGGTTGCCAAAGCGCCGACGCTCTTTGCCCTGGAGGAATACGCGTGAAATACGTCACCCTGTACCGCAGGGGCCGACGCGGGCCAATACACACAACGACGGACGCCGCCATCGCCACGCATTGCCGCCTGCTGCTGGTGGCGTTTCAATGCGAGGTGGAGATCAGCGACACGAAGCCAGACGGGAAACTGTGTTTTTACTGCCAGCGCGAAGTTGCGCGCCGGGGAGAGGTAGCCGAACGATGATAGCATGGATGATAGCCGCGTTTGTGTCGATGGTGGCGCTGGCCCTTGCCCGCCGCACTGCCGAACTCGAAGAGGAACTGCGCATCGAACGTGCGCTGTGCACGCAGGCCGAAAAGCGCGAGGCCGAACTGCACCAGCAGGTATGGCGGCTGATGGCGGCGAATCGAGATGTCGCCCTCAAGCGTCCGATGTGGTTTCGGGATGTGCCGACCGTTGATGTAACGGTGCACGGCGCAGACGGGGATCTGGTGACCTATGACAACTAGCCTGTGTGTTATCGGGTTGGCTGTTGCCGCCGTCACACTCGTGACGGTGTACGCCCTGGCCGTCGTGGCTGGGCGCGCTGATAAAAGGACGGAAGAATGATACAAGTGCAGGCAGTAGTCCACATGAGCAAGGAAGCCGGCATGCGCCTTGAGTGCAACCGGCTGGAACGAGAGGATGCCAGCGACGCAGAGCGCGCCGTGGCCGATGCCATCGAATCGATGCACGTTCTCGCCATGAAGTCAATCGTTAGCGAGATCAACAAGGCCGAACAAGGAGTAGCCGAATTTACCCGGCTGCTCAGGCCGGACGAGATAGACGCCGCCGCTGTGCGCGTGCGTTGTGAGGCGGCGATGCAGATGGTTAGCGACCTGTGCGACGGCAAACGCGTCTGGACAGTGAGTGTCACCGGCGATTTTGATTATGATCCAGATGCCGTCATCAGCGCCGCCCTTGCCGACATCCCGAAACTGTTGGAGGCACTTGGCGAATGAGAGGCGGCATAGGCCGCTGGCGCTGGCGACTCTCGCGGCGCTGGCCGTGGCTGAGCGTGTGGAAACTGCCGCTGATGGAGCGTGTCCATTGGTGGATGCCGGATCGCATTAAGACCAAAAGGAAACGCTAGCGATGCCATACGACACATGCGGTGTCTGCAAAGCCAGATACCACTACAGGGGGCAGCGTAAGCCCAACGGGCGATTGGTGCTATGCGCCCTCGTAAAAGACAAGCTCGACGCTAACTGTACCTATCCTGAAATACCAGCCGTAGACAAATACGGTGAATTAGCCAACCACGACGAAGGGAAGAAGGCATCCCAATGACCAACCAACCCGTTACACCCGTAATCATTCAGATTCAGGCAGTAAAACCATTCGAGATTCCCGGCAGCGTCGCCAAATGCCCAGAGTGTGACGGGGTGCTGTGGGTCGAGGTGCTAGAGTATTCGTTACCCGACCGGCGAGCTACGGAGGGCGGCATTTACACCCATTGCGAATCAGAAGACGACGAAGATAGAGACACATGGCATCGGTGTGAGCAGTCTGATTGGCAGTACACCTATGACCGTATCTACAACTGGATGTATGACAATGTTCGCATCGCGGCGGAAGGATAAATCATGACCAACCAACCCGTTACACCCGTGACAGATGACACCTTGCCCGTCACACTCGTGACAGCGGGTGCAGGCCGGCCCGAAGACGACACCGTCTTCATGCGCGAGCTGCGCGACTTACGCACCCGCCACGCCAAAGACGGCAAGCTGCCGTCACTGGCTCAGATGCTCGTCGTCTTGGGCGAACCGCCCAGCCGCAAGGCGTGGTGGGCGCATCGGCTTGCCGACCCGCCCACCCGTGACACGTTCCCGCCGGAGGCCCGCGACGCCATCCGCCGCGCTGTAGGCGAAGCACCCGCCCCACCCGTCACAGAGGTGACGGCCAACATGATCGCCCCGTCTGCGGCGATGCACTGGATTGGCCCCGACACGAGCGATAAGTCGCAGCTCGTGCTGATGGTTGCGCCGGGCTTGGGACACATCGAAATCCACGCCAACGGCACTGTGAGCGCAAAACGTATACAAGGCGATTTGCGGCCCGCCACAGAAAAAGACATACAAACGGGCACAATTGAAAACGTCACACACGTGACGGCGATTGCACCGATTTCGGAAGGCAACCAGAACACACGTTCGGAACGAAAGCGGGAAGGCGTCTCCGTGAGCCGTGCGAGTATCGAGCAAAACGTGCGCCGGCAGGCTCTTGGCAAATCATGGGCCGACATCATCGAGGCGGGGTTGAAGGCCCTCGAATCGGAGGTGTGATCGTGGATGTCCGCAAGTTCCTTCGCTACCGGCAAGCAACCGGCCCGGAATCTACCCGGCTCGCCTGCACCGCAAAACGCCGATGGAAATCCAAGCGCGTGGCCCTCCAGTTCGCACGCAGCCATCGCCAACGCTATGGCATGCAAGAGCCGTACAAGTGTCCGGTGTGCAAGGGCTGGCATCTGACCAGTGGGCAAAAAACGAGTTTGGCACGCGAAGCAAAATAGGGGATAGTAGGAAACCTACGCGCTTTGTCACAGACGAAAGGATGAACAAACATGCGCTGGGATTACCGAGTGTTGAAATCGACCAACCTTGATGGCACAAATACTTTCGCTATCCACTCTATCAACTACGACGACAATGGCCAGGTCACCAGCGTCAGCCCGGATCCAGTCTACCCAGAGGGGGATAGCATGGACGCCTTACGTTCTCAGGTAGAAACCTACCTAAGCGCCTTTGATAAGCCAGTCTTGGAAGAACTCGAAGATTGGCATAGCGATCTCTATTGGAGGGACATGGAGTAACCAGAACAACCGTGCTAAAATAAGCAAAGCCGACAGCGGTCTCGAACACCACTGCCGGCTTCTACCATACGCTGAGGACACAGCGCACGGCTACAGGATAGTTTAGCCTATCCCCCATGCAACGCAACCTCAGCGCACCTGCTGAGGTTTTTTATTTGGGGGTGCAGCTATGAAGACTCTCGCCGTCGTCGGCGCCGCCGCTCTCACTATCCTGGCCGGGATCATCTACATCGACAACCGGCAGACCATCCAGCACGCCACAGCTCGCGCCGCCGACGCCACCGTCGTCGCCTGGCAGGCGCTGCTGTGGCTGGTCCTGGCCATCATCGCCGCCCTGGGCCTCGTCGCCGTCGCCATCGGCATCAGCATCTATCGGCAGCGCGTCGACATGTACGACAGCAACCGCGCCCGCGATGGATCCTACCCGCTACGTGAGTACAAACTGCGTCGCCGGTTTGGCCTGTTCGGCGGAGTGACTATGCTGGTCGACCCAAACAACATGGAGAGCGCCGCCGCCCTCATTGGCGACCATGGCTATCGGGAGGCCGAGGCAGTGCGAGAGCCGGTGCGCTTGGCCATCCAGGCCACACGCACAGCGCAGGCGCTCACGCCTGGGGACACCGCCATCTCATCGCCCAATGGCAGCATGTACCGGCCTGCCAGTAGCAAGGCCGTCAACGAACTGGCGCGCAGGGCCATCACCGTCGATGCCAAACCCGTCACACCAGCGACGCCGCTCCCCGCCCTGCCTGCACCCGTCACGCCCGTGACGCCACGCCTGGACCTACTTGGCGCGGTGACGCAGTCGACGCCGGACGCGTGGATTGTCGGCCAGGCAGAGACCGGCGCGCTGGCTATGTTCAACCCGCGGGCACACGCACATGCTGCTATCGTAGGCGCCACCGGCACCGGCAAAACCACATCCGTCGGCTATGCGCTCGTCTTGCAGGCTATGCGCCAACGCTACCACTGCATCATCCTCGACCCAGACGGCGGCAGCGACTGGAGCCGGTTTGCGCACCATTGCGAATGGCACGAAGCCGACCGCACCACGTTCGGCGACCAGGTCGGAGCGCTGCACCGTCTATTCGAGAGCCGTATCGACGGCGCGAGCGTGCAGCCGACCTTCGTCGTCCTTGAAGAGTATGGTGACCTGATCCGCCAACTGCGCAGCGTCAGCCGCACCGACGCTGATGCCGTCGATGGCATGCTCGACACACTCCTACGCCGTGGCCGCAAACGCGGTATCCACTTGTGCTTCATCGACCAGTACCCGGAACACTGGAGCCAGCAGATCATCGGCGGCACCAAGTTCCGTTCTGTGTTTCAGTTGGGGCCGAACCAAGGCGCAAAGCTCGAAGAGTACAAGGCGGCGCAGTTACCGGATAGGGGAGTCTTCCTGGTGCGCGGTGAGCAGTTTCGGTCGTGGGACGCGTCGACAGAGATCGCCGACTTCCTGCGCCACGCCAGCCCCACCACCGGCCCGCGCATCATCGACGGCACAGGGACGGTGGTGAGCGTCCGCCCGTCCGGCACCGCCCAGGGTGGGGGGTCTACCTCTGGTAGCGGACAGCCGGACACCCTAGCGGACACCGAACCGGACACCCCAACGGACGCCCAGCAGCGCATCATGGCATACTACGCCGCCAACCCAACTGCCGGCGTGCGCGAGGCGGCGCGGGTGCTGGGGCTGTCAAAGACATACGTATCAGACGTACGCCGGGCGATGATCGAAAACGAGCCGCCCGCCCTACTGCCCCCGACTACGCTCGACATCAGCGGGCGACCGCAGACCGTCATCGACGCCGCCGACCCAGCCAACGCTGCCGCATTAGCGGAGATCAGGGCGGCGATAGAAGCCGGACAGGCAAACATAAAACCCCGGCGATGATGCCGGGGTTTTATGTTGTCACACTCGTGACGTCTGTTTCCCAGGAAAACTACTCGATCAACCCCACGGCCACCAGCGGCCCCAACGTCGCCGGCTCGATCTCAATCTCCCCCAACTCGCGCACGGCCACCGGCTGCACCTCGATCTCGATCTGCTCGTCCATCAGCGTATTGTACTCTTCGGCAAAGCGCACCTGATTGCCATCGGCGAAAGTGGCGTTGCCAGCCTCATCAACTACTAGATCGCCATCCTCACGTTTGACAGCCCACCTTTTCAGCACCTCGCGACGGCGTTCTTCGATCACGCCGGCTACAGTGGCTAGTTCCTGTAGCGCTTTGGCCACGCGTACCGCGCCGGCCACCTTGATGGGTTTACGACCCAGAACCTGGAGTGCTTGCTGTGCTGCGATTGCCTGTCGGCCTGTCATCTGCATGTTAGATTTCCTCCTCAATAATAGGCTGTTCCACAACTTCAGCCGCCGGCAGGTTAGTCTCCGGCTCGCTGAAGGCGATTTGCTCAAACGACATATTGGCGAGTTCCCCAAGCTGCGCCGGGTTGAAGACGGCGAACGGCCGCGTCCCATCCGGCAGCGAAAGCGCTGCCATTGCGGCGAGCGGCATCTTCATAAAGACGGCATAGACCAGGAATGCCGCGCTGTACTGGTGCCACTGGCGCAGCGTCAGTCCATTGACGAGCCGTGCCCCGTCCTCACCGGCCAGGCGCTGGGCGAACCCGTTATCCCATAGCCCTTTGACCGTCACCAACGCCGTGAGGATAGATTGCAAAAGCAGCAGCAATCCATTGGCGTGCCGGGCGATCCGGTCTGTGTTGCTGCCTTCACGGGCGAAAAGTGTTTCAAGCTGTCGAGATGTTGCTCGATCAAACATAGTTGCCTCCTATGGTGCGGTGGTGGTGTAAGTCCACGTGGCATTTGTCGACGTTAGGTCAAGGTATCGATACTTCATCGTGCCGCCGTGATTGTAAGCGATGATGTATTTATCAGCCTTCATATAGACGCGGAGTTCAGAGCCATTCTCTGGGTTCGGCGGCGCGCTGCCTAACTCCTTCAGCGATAGGGCCTTGTAGAAGTCTAGGTCACTGCTATCGTACAACAAAGCGCCGCCACCAACCTGGAAGTAGGTTTGATTGACCACCAGCATTGAGTTGCTATCAGTCAGTGCGCCGCTACTCATATTGCCGACATTGAGTGCATTTTGCCCTATTAGGAAGGTCTGATCGCTGCCGTTCCAATGTTCCACGCCGCCAGTACCAACCACACGTAGCTGAGCGTTATTGAGCACAAAGCGCCCGTTTGCTTCATCCCATTTGATATAGTCGCCGTCGGATTGCGAGCCAATGTAAACGTCCCCGGTGGGATGTACGGCAAGTGTGGCATTTGCATCGGTCAGCCCTCCAGTATCTGAATTGCCAGCATAAAAATACCCGTTCCCGGTGGCCAGAATGTACTGCGTTGAGCCAGATGACACACTAACTGCATACCCGGAGCTGGTAATGCTTAGGTTTACGTTATGCAGTAGCCAGTCGCCCGCACTATCATCCCAGAGGATGTATGTGTCGTCGCGGCCCAGCATCACATCGCCTTCGCTGAGCGTCTGCCCGCCCCAGGATTTCGTCCCGCTACCGCCGTACACGGCCAAGATCGGCCCACGCGTCGGCCCTTCGACGAACAGACCGTCCTCGTTTATCTCGACCGGCGTCGGCCCGTAACTCTTATAGTAGGCCACTGCCGACTCAGCGAACACAGGCGCATTGCTCTCGTAGATGGCGCGAATCTCATCGGCTGAAGCGGCGCGGGAAAGGACAAAAACATCGTCTACGACCCCGTTTGCTCCACGATCTGCATTTCCAGTACCGGCTAACCTAGAGCCTACAGTCATAGCTCCCGTCATCGTGGCGGGTATATTTGCGCCAGTCGTAGATGCTTTCAAAACTCCGTCGATGTATATCGCTATGCTTCCAGACGTATCGGCCGTAGCGACAAAATGATGCCAGCCGTTCGCCAAACTGCCCTCGCCCGAACTGATAGTTGTTTCTGTACCGGAGCCGTTTGAAACACGCATAATCCAGGCCGGAGTGTAGGGATTGTATTGAATCACAAAGCGATTCAATGCGTTGTTCGCATCATCAGATGACCAGATCAGATTTGTGTAATAGTATGGCGATCCTGCTATCTGGCTTGCGCTGTCCACGTAATACCACAAAGCAACGGTTAACGGGGGGTTCGATACGGGCGAAGCATAAGACAGTCGTGCATAGGTTCGGCTACTTGTGCTTGCGTGCGCCGTACCACTCCACGAATGGCCGTTACCAAGTGCGCCATCACAGTACGGCGTAGCGTATGTTTTTTGTTCTACCTGAACGGCGTCCAAATAGAACGCCTGACCAGCCGCCACGTTAGCGGAGGCGTACAACAGGAATCGAAGCGTCGTGCTGGTGATAGTCTGCGTCGTAGACCAGTAGACCCACTCGTCTCGCTGGGTGATAGCGACTGCCCCTAGTGCAGTAGTAAAATTTGCACCATCATAAATACGTGGCGACGGACTTGCGCCGGTATACGATGACGGCACGTACACCCAGCACGATACCGTGTAGGTTTGCCCAGCCGTTACCGTCGTATCCCTGGACGCGCCTTGTCCGTTCGTAGTGCCATCTGCTGCAATTTTCAGGCTGTACGAACCATACTTCGCCTGTTCGGACGAACGGGAAAGAGTGTCGCCCCACGAAGATACCCAGTTCGACGTATTTGTCTCAAATGACGGATTCGTACAGAGGTTGGTCGTCGCTTCTGCAAGCTGCACGCTTTTGCCGAACTTACCGGGCCGATAGACCACCCCACCTGTCACCGTCGCCACCTGCCCACGGTGTCCCTGCGGCGTGCCAGTGAAGTTCGTCGCATACGGCCCCGGCCCATCGTAGTGGGCGATCAGCACGGCGTCACTCAACTGTATCGCATGCGGACCCACCAGCCAGGCCGCCCGCAGAGCGCCGGCGACGTCGACGTCGAACTGAGGATCTGGGTCACGGTTCACCCCAATCGACCGCGTCGATACATCAACATACAGCACCGGCGTGGTTAGGTCGCTGGCGTTGAAGACGCGCAGATCGTCGCCGTACACATTCACGGCCCCATCAAAATCAGCACTGTCGAATTCGGTGTGCAACGTAAACACATGATCCCCCGTCCATGTGAAATCAAAGGCAGTGTTCACCGCCACTGAGTCCGCTGCTACGCTGATCCCATTCCCAGCGCCAACGTTGAGCGTGCGGTCAGCGGTCAGATTACCGCCACCTGTCAGACCACTGCCGGCAATGATCTGAATTGCCGACCGCGCAATCGTCGAATCAATCGCGTGCGTATGGCTGCCGCTCGCACTGTTGGTGGACGTCGCACTCAGGCTGCCCGGCGTCGTCAAAGCGACATCGTCCGCATTTACAGTGATGCCTGCCCCCGCCCCCACCGCCAGCGTCCGATCTGCCGACAAATTGCCGCCGCCGGTCAAACCGGCGCCACTCACAATTTGCCTACTCGTCCGCACAATCGTCGAGGGCAAATCGGCATCCTGAATCGCAGCGAAGGCCGCCGCCGTCGCCGAAGACGCCCGCAGCACGTGCCCTGCCGTCGCCCCACTGATCGTGTGGTCAGTACCTAAGCCTGCATTCGTGGCCAGCACGTGGCTCTGATTGTGGTGAGCGTTGGCGTTGGCGGCATGGGTGCTGACATCCACACCGTCGACGGTGCCGGTCACGGCGATATTGCCATTGACCGTCAGCCCGGTAAATGTCGGCGTTGCGGACACCCCAAACGTGATCGTGCTGCCCGCTGTCGCCACGCTGGCGTTGGTCCCGGCGGCCAGGGTGATCACGTCGTTTGCGTCAGGTGCGATCGTCGTCGCCCCTACCTTCAGCCCCACAAAGGCAGCGTGATGATCATCCGCCCCGCGGCCGCCCAGCGTCTGGTGATTGATGTTGCCCGGCACCAATGCAAAGGCCAGTGAGTTCGTTCCCGCCGTAATGGCGAAGACGTTCGACGCCGAAAGAGAGATGAAGTTCAGCGCATCCGGCACCGCCGCTGTGCCGCTGGGATCCTTGATGCCGGCGAACGCGCTGACCCCACCACCACCGCCACTGCCGGAAATGCGCAGCCCGGTCGCCGTCTTCGTCACGCTGATACCACTCGCCCCGTAAATGCGCACATCGTTGGTCAACGCATCGCGGTCGACGGCAGCGCTGGCGTCGTCGAGGATGTTGCGCACGTAGCCGTGCGCGGTGGGGCTGCCCAGGTGGGCGATGTAGGCACTATGAAATGCGCTGATGTCCACACCGTCAACGGTGATGCCGTTGGTTACGGCCAAGTTGCCAGTAAGCTGGCGCGAGCCATCTGTGAGTAGCGCATCCGGATTTTGCGCACGGTCGAGGACGCCGGTGATTTCGCTAAATGAGGTCATGGTAGATACTCCCCGGCCACGCTGTAGTATTGCACCCGGCCATCCGCTCGCTTCACTTTCAGGGCGTTGAGATTCATGTAGAGAATGTAGTAGCCGGATGGCGGCGTCGGCACGTCGCTATCTGAGGTGTCTTTCAGCGTCAGGCCCTTGGCATAGCCGATCAAGGCGTTGCCGGCATCGAGGGCCAGGAACTGCTCGCCGTACAAGCCGCCGTTGTTGGTCGCCCCATTAGGCAGCGCCCGGAATGCCGTCTGAGCGTTCGCCCCGGTGGCACCGGCTGCCATGTAGATAGAACGAACTCCCTGATCCGTAGAGGCCCACACCACAGGTGCGCCGCTGATACTCGATCCGTTCTGGTTGAAGACGGCTACTGCACCGCCGGCGCTGTGCTTGCCTTTGAACGCTGCGCCCTTGCTATCGAAGGGAGCGCCGCTGTCCCATGTGCCGCCGGCGAGTTCTGCATAGAAACCGTCTGAATAGCTGCCGCTGCCAGTGTAGGCGTCAAAAATGCGGTCAATCGAATCGTTTCCGACTACCTTCGACTGTCCATGATATAGAGCAGAGGCGGACGTCAGATTGTTGCCACCATCACGCACGTGGATAGCGTAGTTCCACTGGCGCGTGCTGTCCGTCGGCTTGGCCATGTCGATGTCGAAGAATCCCTCAGCGCCGCTCGTCTGGTCCGCTGGGTTCGATAGATACGGCCTGCCCACCCACAGCCGCGCCGACGCTCCGCTGGACGCCTTCTGCATGTAGATGCCATATTGGTCGAGGATGCCGTCGCCGTCGTTCCACGTGATTTTGCCTGGATTCGTCACGGCCAGCGTCCCTGACACCGTCAGGCTGCCCAGGTAGCCGGCATCAGCGTTGATCGTCCCTTTCACAGAGAAGCCCGTGCCTGGCACATACTGCATATTGCCGCTGCCGTCGCCCACGTACATCATGCCGTTCTCGTAGACGCGGAAGGGCGCAGAGGCCCGCGTCGCGCCGCCCACGGCCAGCTTCAGGCTGTCATTGTCGACGTTGAGCCATAGCTTATTCGTGCTGCCGATTTCGATACTGCCGCTGGTGATCTCGCCCAGGTTGGCGCTGATGGCATCGAGCGTATCAGTGCGGATGTAGCCAGGCCCCAGGATGGTGGCACCTACAGAGCCCGCCCCAAAACTGGCTACCACGGCAGACGAGTCTGAATTCAGGCGCACCTGGCCGATCAGCACATGGTTCTGCCGCGTCGCCTGGCTGTAGATCGCATTGTTGTAGTAATAGTCGGTGCGCTCGTAAAACACTTCAACGAAGTTCAGCCCCAGGACGGTAGCGGGGTTGTCGATGCCGGCATAATCCACGGTGCCACCCACACTGTCAGGGTTGGCCATACCTACGCCGCTTTTCAGGACGTACATCACCACGTCCTGATGACCGCGTTCAACCGTTGCCGATTCTACGCCCTGCGCCGTGGGCATATTGGCGATCACAAACTCTTCGCCCAGCGCGTTGGTAATCGTCCCAATGCCGGCAGAGCCGATAAAGGTGATCTCTGTGCTGGTTGTCCAAATTGGCTCGACCGTCACACCGGTCCAGAACATCGCACGGTCGATGAAGTATTTCCTGCTGGCCACGTCCGAGCCGTCTACGATTCGGATCACACCCGAAATGGTCAGCGTCGCCCCATCCCATTTGATGTACTGAGCCTCGTCGCCCAGGCGGAACGTATACTCGCCAGTCGATGGCCGCTTGCCCACAAAGAAGCCGGCATTGGTGTCCGCGTCGTAGGTGACGTTGGCAGCATTGTCGCCCACCGCGATCGACGGGTAGGAGGGGTCAATCGCCACGGTGGCCACGCCGCCCGCGTAGAGCCGCAGCGGCAGATTGTGCAGTTCACTGCCCCACGTCGAGATGCGCACATACTGGTCCGCCACCTGCCGCCCATTGCCGGCATAGAAGCCGTACTCGTTGGCCGGCCCTGATGGGAAAGCGAGGCCCGTCAGATTGCCTGTGCGCGTGCGCACCGTCTGGCCGCTGGCTGGGTGTCCGCTCCAGGTCACAACCTGGCTATAGGGGCTGTTGACAGCATAGGCACCGTCGATGGCGTTGATCTCATGGAACCCGTTGCCTGTCGTACCGTAGTCGAGCGCCAGGCTGTCGGCCTGTACGGTGGCCCCCGCACTCATCGCCCCGGCGTTCGGCGCTGCGCTGCGCGTGAATGTCCAGCTCTGTTCTTTGCCGGTCAGGTTGCTGTAGCTCGTCACCACGCCCCAGCAGTCAGCCACCGTCAGGCTGCCGCTGGCCCGGCTGAATGAGCGCAGCCGCACCAGGTCGCCCGACTGGAAGACGGCCATATCTTCAGCGCTCGGCAGGTCCCATACGTAGAGCGTCGCCGTCCCACCCGCCGCCGGTGCTGTGAAGTTGCGCGACAGCACTGCCACGCTCTTCGAGATGATTTGACCGCCGGCCAGCGCTTGCTCTAGATCGGCAATGAAGCTCTTGACGTGCATCTCATCGGCGAAGAGATAGCGAAAATCCGCCGCGCCAGCGCCGCTAATGCGCCAGTTGCTTGTCTGGCTGGCATAGTCGGGATGTTGCAGGTTGCCGGTCCACGAGTGATTCGCCGTCCATGCGAAGCCGTAGCCCTGGTTCACAGCGACGTCGTCGGCATTGACCGTGATGCCCGCGCCCGCGCCAACGTTCAGTGTGCGACTTGCCGTGAGGTCGCCGCCGCCGGTCAAACCGTTGCCGGAGTTGATCTGAATTGCGCTGCGCGCTATCGTCGCGTCAATCGCATGGGTGTGGTTGCCGCTGGCACTGTTCGACGAGGTTGCGCTAAGGCTGCCTGGCGTCGTCAGCGCCACGTCGTCGGCATTGACGGTGATGCCTGCACCTGCGCCTACATTGAGCGTCCGGCTGGCACTCAAATCGCCGCCACCGGTCAGGCCGGCCCCGGCTATGATCTGCGTAGCCGTGCGCGCCACTGTCGCATCTACGCTGATCGTGCGGTCCGCGCTCAAGTCGCCGATGGCGTTAATGCCATCGCCGCCGGTCAATGCGCGCGACGTCCGCACCAGCGTGTTGGGAATATCTGCATCGATGATGGCGCGGAAAGCGATGGACGACTCACCGCCTGACACAGCCAGGAACAGACCGCCCTGGCCGGCGTAGGTGTTTGGCGTGTCTGAGAGTTCCACAAACGCGCTTGCGCCGCCCACCGATGAGCCGCTGGGGCTGGCCACATATACGCCCGATCGGCCTGCGCTACCGTAGGCCCGGTCGATAATGCGTTCTGGGGTACTCTTCGGCACGCTACGCCTCCCAATCCTCAAATGCGTACAGGCAGCCGGTCAGTGTGTACTGCCGGCTGGGAATCAACCAGGTCACGCTGGACAGGTCATAGGTTGCCACCGCACTGACGCTGTTCGGCAGGCTCTGGCTGCTATTGATGCCTGCGGGGTCTACTACCGTCGGCGTCTCTCCGTCGAGGCTGCGGTAGTGCAGCCATCGGTACATGTTAATGAAGAGACCACCCGCAGCAGGCAGCTTCGCAGCCGCTTGGTTCATGCTGGTCAGCCGTGCATCGATCTCATCGAGATCAGCACTCAAAATGTTGAGTTGCGCAGCGGTCGGATAGTCGCCATGTGCAAACGTAGGAGGCGGATTGTAGGCCATTAGGCAGACTCCCAAATCCCGCGCACCCATGCACCGGTATTGCCCACGAACGCAGTGAAGTTGCCGCCGCTGTCCTCAGCCCTCGCCTTTACCTGGATCTCGTAAAAATTGTTGTTCGTCAGCCCCAATGAATCCAGGTCCAGCGTCAACGTTGCGCCGGTTGTCCGGTCCACGTCGTAAATGGTGCTGCCGTTGTAGAGCACTTGCACATTGACGTGATGCACCCAGCCGGTGTCTACGGTCACGTCGAGCAATACCACAAGGTAGCGTACCCGGTGACGCACCAGGTAGACCGACGGCGCATAATTGAGATCGAGCGCCACCCGCGCAAATGGGATATTGGCCGCCTGGGCGATACCCCAAAGGTAGGCCACATCGCCGCTGAGCGTATTGAGTTGTGATGCGCTCAGGTTGTGATCGTCGCTAAATGTCGGCGGTGTCACGTATGGCATGGTTGCTCCTAATAGAAGAGTCGGCCTGGGCTGCTGCTTGTGCTGGCGTTACCTAACTTGTCGCTACCCAGCACGAAGTAGCCGTCGCCATACACGAACAGCCCGGCGGCGTCGATCAGGTCGAGATCCTGGCGAAAGCCCGCATTGTCCAGCGACCAGGTGATGCCCACCACCAGCCCGTCGCGGCTGGTGCTCATCACATCCGGATCGTTGATGGTCAGCCGGTCGCCCATGCGCCGGCTTGGCTCACCGTTCACATTGCGCACGCGCATGTAGAGCCGTGGTGCCTGATAGCGGTCGCGCAGATACTCAGCCAGGAATGCCGCTTGCGCCGCGCTTTGAATGTACGGATTGCCCCGGATTGCCCGCCGCCGCTGGCCACGGCTCGACCAGAATGAATCTGCGCTGTCGCGAGTCTCTTCCTCTGTCGGCCCACCATCGACTGCCTGGCCGGTGAGCGTGAGCACAGCCAGGATCGCCGCCTGGCTGGCGTGATTGTTGGTGATGGCAATCTCCACCCGCTGCGCGTACTTGGTGAGCGACACTGACACATCGCCGGTGATGTCCTGGCCACCGCTTGTGATGGCTGTGTAGGTCGCGGCTGCGACGTAATAGGCCGGCTGCCTGAGCCTGGCCGTCACCGTCTTGGTCTCCCCCACCTGCACCTGCACCGGCGTATCCTGCTCCCAGATCGTCCCCTCGTCGAGCAAGACCCGCGGCGATGCCTCCACGGTGACGCCGCTGAAGAGTTCCCGGTCGTCATAGGCTGCCTGGAGTGTCTGAAAGTCTCCCTTGCCTAGCGTTACCGCCGACGTGAGATGAGGTGCGCTCAGCCAGTGCGCAGCGTTTTCATAGCGGAAGACACCGGTGGGGTCGCAATAGAAACGTCCACCGCAGGCTGCACTCAGCAGCCATATCTCTTCGAGTGGGCTTTCATCGTCGAGCCAGGCCCAGCCAATACGCCAAAGGCCAGGATCGAGCGTCGCCGGTGTGCCTGGGTTGGCAGCGTGATACGCCTGGCTCACAAAATCGGTGCCGTCGATCAGCCCTGCACCCTCCAACCACGCCGCGATGATCTGCTCCTCCGTCCACAGACCTCCATAGATGGTGGCAAATTGCCCCGACGTCGTCGACTGCCGTGCGTTGCGCAGCAGCTCGTCCCGGCTGCGAGCGTCGATGTCGACGCGCCCGGCCTGCTTACTGGTTGCGCCTGTCTCGCCAGGGATTTCGATCACGCCATGGAAAATCTGCGTGTATGCGCCGCCGGCTTCGGTGGCCACCAGCAACTTGACGGGTGCGCGGTATGCCTTGCCGCTGCCGATGTATGCGTAGAGCGGGCTAGATGTGTTGAGAGCGCTGAAGCGACCATCCGTGTTGTCGAGGGCGAGCGCCATCTGATCGACGATGCCCCGGCCTGCCGTCAGCCCTTCTTCGGGGTTGATCAGACGGTGCTGCCCGCGGGCGCTGATCAGCCGTGCGCTCTCGTCCACATAGACGCCGGTTTGACTCCAATCAATCAGCAGTTGCCAGGAGATGAGCCGCCCCACGTTACACCTCTCGCAGCGTGACGCTGCCGCTGTAGCGGAAGCCCGCGGCCGCACGCGTCCATTTCCATTTGACGCTGACCAGACCGTCCGCCGTCACGTTGAAGGTTGCGCCGTTGGGGTCAGTGAATGAGCCGTATGTGTCTTTGATCACAGCCAGCGCCGTCTCAACGGTGCCTTTCTGCGTGCCGGTGATGTTCGCCCATGTGAGCTTGACGGTGCGCTTTCCCGACGACTGCACCAGGTCGGTCTTCTGTGCGCCGTTGGCCATCTCGACCACACCGCCGCGATAGTTCAGATCCTCTTCGTATTCAGATGGCTCTGCCAGCGTGTAGCCGGCCAACGTCGTCGCCATTAGTTCACGGCTCCTGTCAGGCTGCCCTGAGCGCGTAGCCGGGCATAGACTTCAGGCGTCACCAGGTCGGTCAGAATGCCAATCAGCGATGATGGCACACCATCACGTACCGTCTCCAGGAATCCGCCACCCCAGACACGCCCGGCGCTGCGTCCGTGCTCCGTCAAAGCATCGAAGCCGGCCTTGATCTGAGCGCCGATCTCCTCGATCACCTTCGATCCGGTGTTGCTGGCGCGGATGCCGGCCAACACACTGGCACCAATCTGATCGCCGGTGCCTTCACCGTCCTGAGCCTGCACGCCCAGGGCCTGGGCTGCCGCCTTTTGAATGTCGGCAGCGCTGAACTGTCCTCCCATTTCCTGTGAGAGTTCCTGGGCAATCTCCTGCGCCATTTCTGCCATCGTCGCTTCACCCAACAGCAGCCGCTTGATTCGCTCTTTAGCCGCTGCCTTGTCGATTAGTTGAGGATTCAAACCGTCCTGAAAGTCGCGCAGGATGCGCGCAGCCGCTTGCTGCATATCCCCGCCGCTTGCCGCAAATGCCTGGCTGAAAAGGTCAGGGAACTTTTCTTGCAAATACCCAGCCCAGGGTGATTGGAACCCATTCACAGCCACATCAGCCAGCCGTCTAGCGTCTTCGTTGATGGCGTCTTCGCGGGGTAGGAAGTCATCAGGATTCACGCCTACGCCTGGATCGAGCGCACCCTGCAAGACGCCGGCGACCTTGCTTTTCAGATTCTCGAAAGCCCGCTCGGTCTCGCTGGCCAATTTCTGGGCGGCCTTCTCTGCGTCGCTTAATCCGGTCTTTGTCTGCGTCAGCGCCCGGTTGGCGTCGCTGATCGTGTCTACTTGCGCTGCGATCAGGAAGTCGATCCTTTCAGCCGGCAGCCCCATCTGCTCCCATAGTTCGATCTGTTTTTGCAGCCGTTCGTTGGCCGTCTCGTACCCCTCGAAAGCACCTTCGACGCCAAGGGCTGAAATTGCGCCCTTGTACGAGGAGGCAAGTGCAGACGCTGCACCTGCGGCCAGATCCTGCACCTGACGCAGCCGATCCAGCGAGTCGTTCAACTGATCGATAATGCGACGGCGAGCGTCTTCCTTCTGTGCCGCATCTGCGGCAGCGCTGCCGGCGTCCGCTGTGCTGCCGGCCACCGCCTGCATCGTCTGATCTAGCCGGGCATTGGCGGTGTTGGCTTCACCTGCCGCGTTCGACAACGCATCGACGAGCGCCCTCTGACCGGCCAAAGCCGCATTGACCTCAATCAGTGCCGCGTTGAGTTCGTTCCATTGCTTAGTGCCGGGTGTGGCCAATGCGAGCCGCCCCTCAAGCGCAGCCGCCGATCGCTCCAGCCCTTGCATCTTCTCAATCTGGCCGTCGAGGGTCTTCTCAAATGGCGACCGGGCTGCGGCCACCATCACCGCCGTCACCTGATCGACGGCTCGCGCAAGCTGCTCAGCAATAGCAGCCGCCGCCGGCGAGAGGAGCGCCCCCAGAGCGTCCTTGGCATTGGCCAGCGAGGCATCCATGCGCTCAAACGAGCTGGCCAGATCGTCGCCTTGTTCTTTGTTCGAGCGGATCAGGTCCTCAGAAGCAGTGTAGGCCGCATTGAGCAGCGCCTGCTTCTTCTCGGCCTCACTAAGGCTATCTGCCGTCTTGCCCAACGTCGATGCGTATTCGGCATACGCCTTCTCCTGGTCGACGACGATACCCAGGTTGTCGAGAATCATCGGGCTAAGACGCCCAATACCGGTGACGATGTCTTCCAGCGCTTCCGTGGCGCTGCGCCCGGTTGCCTTGCCGCGGGCAGACGCAATCTCCAGCAGCTTGGTCATGTCGCCGGCGCCTTGAGCCACTTCGAGCAGCATCGCCTTGTTGGCTGATGCTACCAGGCTCGTGTCGTCGATGGTCCCGCGCGCAGCCTGGCGCATCGCTTGCAGCATTGCCTGGCCAGTCGTGCCGGCCTGCTCTGCCAACGTTCCGAATGCCCCAGCCAGACGCAGACTACCCGCTGTCGCCCGCCCCATCTCGAAGGCCGCTTTGCCGGCTTCGATTGCCGCCAGGGCAGCGCCGGCAGCGAGCGCACCTTTGGCCATCACACCAAACCCGCGGTTCAACCCCATCACCTGGTCACCCAGGAAATTGAGATCGCCACTGGCTCGGTTTTTGGCCTCGATCAGGATCTGCATGATTGCAGCGTTCATGCCACCGTCCTAACAAAAAAGCGCCCACGGACAATGTCCGTAGGCGCTGTGTGTCTTCGTTCCTAGCGCTGTTCTAACCACTCGGCATAGAGCTTGTCATGCTCTACGATGGTCGCCCAGTCGCCGGGGTCCAGTTCGGCCGCGTCACCGGCCATGAAGGCTGCCCGCTTGCGCTCAGTCGACTCCAAGGCCGCTGCATCGAGCGCCCGCAAAAAGCGGGGCCAATCCATCGCGTCTAACTCGTCGAGTGTTTTCCCAGGAAACCACTTGAGCAGCCAGGCATCGATCAGTTCTTCCGGCGGCGCTGCTTCTGGGGCGTCTGGGTCCGGTTCCTTTGGCCTGCGGAACCAGGCGATCCCAGACGCCCGCTCAAGTTTCCCAGTGTGCGCAGGATGGCCGCAGCCTGAATGAGGACCGTGCCCAGAAAGTCGACCAGGCGCAGATCGAGGTCGTCAATGTTGGTGATCAGCTCGTCGGTGGTCGTCACCGGCGGCTGGCCGTCGCCTCGCTCCAGGTGGCAGCCGGTCACCTTCGAGCGTAGGAACTTGACGATCGTCGCTTCGTCGTCGCGCTCCATCAGCTCACGCACCTCACGCCGGGTCCAACGCTCTTCGATCTCTACCCAGCAGTGCGTCAACCCCTCGATCTCCGGATGAAACTTGAGCGGCATGGTTAGCTCCGTACCGGCTTGCCAGAGATGGCAAGATTGCCCGACCATTTGATCCCGTCTGTCGGGCTGGACGAGTCAATCTTGTAGTTCTCGATGAACGCGCCGAATGTCTCACTTGGACTAGACCAGGTGTAGGTCGACTGATCGCCCGATGGGCCGATCACGACCACCAGCGCCCGCAGGGTCGAGGGCGGCGTCAGCGCATCCGGCGCTAAAATGGTGTCCAGCGCCCGCGACCAGGGACCGCCGACTGGCACGTTGAATTTGGGCAGGCCGGCGATCTGCTCTTCAGCCGTGCTGGCCAGGTTCGTCACGCTGATGGCGTTCGTCACCATTTCCAGGCTGGCCTGGTCAAGGTAGGCGGTGATGGCACTTGCGTTATAGGTAACGGTTACGTTACCGGCTACTTTTCGCGGTGGCATGTATAACTCCTACTCTGTCACATCTGTGACGGCAAGGATGGCAATCAATTGCACGGATGTGGCCGTGCCCAGGCTGGTGACGTTTATGCGCACGTAGCGGTTGATGCTGCCGGTAAAGGCAGCGACGACGACGCCCTCGGCGTCAATCTCACCGGTCACCTTCGACGCCCAGCCGGTCGACCCGTTGGCGCTATGCTCGACGGCCACAATCGTGTTCTGGCCGTTGGTGGCCTGCACAAACAAAAAGAGCGTGCCGCCCGCGCTGCCGCCTGCAACCAGGTCAACGGTTGCCCCGGCACCGGTCGCCGTGATCACGGCATCGCTCAGCCGGAGGCCCCGCCGCAGTCCGACTGCGGCG
>WBZL01000511.1_pt1 | contig 43216 bp, 47 predicted proteins | sample 5204291 | NCBI WGS metagenome assembly WBZL01 (sample SAMN12344345, study PRJNA552823) | activated sludge metagenome | biome: Activated sludge suspended growth; feature: Nitrification reactor; material: Wastewater; isolation source: activated sludge from nitrification reactor of wastewater... | reverse complement strand
GTTGCGCCTTGTTTATATTGGATTGGCTCAATTATTGCCAGATGAGACTTACTATTGGCAATATTCCCAGCATATGGATCTAAGTTTTTTTGATCATCCACCCTTAGTCGCATGGTTAATTTGGATTGGAACTGCTATAGCAGGTCAGAATGAATTTGGAGTGAGGTTGGGTGCGTTCATATGTGGTTTAGTGACGCTCATATATCTTTATGGTTTCGCACGTAACCTGTATAACAAATCAGTTGGTATGCGAGCCGTAATGCTTTTTTCTGTTTTACCATTTGGCTTTGCATCCGGTTTAATTATGACGCCAGATGCACCTCTGATTGCTGCCTGGGCTGCTACTTTATTTTATATGGAGCGGGCGTTGATTGCAGGTCAGAAAAGTGCATGGCTTGGCATGGGAATTGCTTTTGGCTTGGGTTTGTTATCGAAATATACGCTCGGGTTACTCGGTATTGCCGCGTTAGTTTTTGTTATTTTGGATGCTACCGCGCGCCGTTGGATGATTCGGCCATATCCCTATTTATCTGCGTTGCTCGCTTTTGTTCTTTTTTTGCCTGTGGTCGTATGGAACGCTGAGAACAACTGGGTTTCGTTTTTGTTTCAAACTGAAAGAATCGGAGGTGGTGGCCATGTGTTTTCTGTTCATTACCTAATTTTATATATTGCAATTATATTGACACCGGTAGGTTTGTTTTCAGCTGCTCATGCATTAGCTCGTGCTCCATATGACAAAAATAGTGATTTTGAGCGTAGGCGTCGGTTATTCATTTATGTTTTTACAGGTGTTCCACTCGTCATCTTCTTAGGTCTTAGCACCTATGATACGCCTCGATTTCACTGGACGGGGCCGCTCTGGCTAGCAATAATTCCTGCGATGGCCTGGGTGATGGGACAAAATACACTTGATAAATTTTTTAATGGCCTACGAAATGCATGGCAATCTACCATCGTTGTATCATTACTGGCCTACGCTTTCATTTTGCATTATGTCGTACTGGGTTTTCCTGGGGTACCCTACCAATTCTTAACAGAACATTATTTCTGGAAAGAAGCAACGATTGAAGTTGAGCAAATTGCCGAAGAAATCAAAACTGAGACTGGGCAAACACCAATTGTAGTAGGTATGAGTAAATGGTCGGTCGCGAGCGCGCTATCTTTCTATAACCAAAACGGTAATAGAATGGATATACGCTCACGTAACATGCTTGGGGATACTGGAGCAATGTATGAATACTGGTTTCCAAGCGAGCCGCCCACAGATCGCCCTATACTATTGGTGGGAATGAATCGCTATGCACTTGAGCGAAGTCGGACTGGAAATCAGTTTGATCATATGCTAAACCATCCTAGTTCAATACAACACCGTGTGGTTAGTCGACATGGTATTCCGGTAAGACCTTTGTATTATCGAATTGCTAAAGGTTATCTCGGTAGCGCAACTCCATATTTTGCAAAGAATGCAACTAGTTCTCCATAAAATAAACATTTTCAGCTTAATAGAAATGGTAATAAACTATTCCTAGATCTAAAGCCAGCTGGAAGCGATTTACCTTGAAGATTACTATTTATTGCTATTAGGCATTTTTATGATTCTTGTTTTAAAGCCAAATACTTTACTTGAGAGTTTGGAATATAAGCAGCTACTTGCGCATCTGGGAAATTTGTCTGGTATTTCTACTCGAATTCATTCTGAAACTGGTATTGAACAAACGCTAACAGAGATTTACTTGATCGGTAATACCAAAGTATTATCGATAGAAGACATTCAATGTTTCCCTTGTGTCGATCGTGTGGTCAGGGTTTCAGAAGAATATCGCGTGTTAGGGAGGCACCAAAATGATGATCGTCCAACCTATTTTGAGTATAACGGGGTGCGCTTTGGTCAAGACACATTGAATGTGTTTGCAGGGCTTTGTGCAGTTGATACGTTAGAGCATGTAGAGCTCATGATGAAAGCGTTGAGAGACCATGGTCAGGTATGTACTAGAATGGGAGCCTATAAACCACGAACAAGTCCTTACTCATTTCAAGGTCATGGTAAATCTTGTTTACCTTATGTGTTCGATCTTGCTGGTAAGTATGGTATTAAAGTTATCGCAATGGAAGTGACGCACGAGTCTCATGTTGAGGAAATTCGTGAAGCTTTATATCAGACAGGAAGTTCTGCAGGGGTAATGCTGCAGATTGGAACGCGTAATACACAAAATTTTGAATTGTTGAAGATTGTTGGTCGTCAGCAGGATTTTCCGGTTCTTATTAAACGTGGTTTTGGAATTACATTGGACGAATCACTAAATGCAGCCGAGTATCTTGCTTCCGAAGGTAATCGAAAAGTGGTTTTTGGTTTGCGTGGAATGAAAACGAATATGGGTGATCCATACCGTAATTTTGTCGATTTTGCACATGTTCCTGTTGTCAAACGTTTGACGAGAATGCCGGTTTGTATTGATCCATCACATTCAGTCGGTATGCGTTCAATTGCGCCGGATAGAATTTTGGATATTATGCATGTGACTGCACAAGGTGTTATTGCTGGGGCTAATATGGTACTGGCTGATTTTCATCCTGTTCCAAGTAAAGCGCTCGTTGATGGACCTCAAGCATTATTGATCAAAGAGTTGCCGCTTTTCCTAGAGGATATTCAAATCGCGCGTGAAGCTTATGAAAAAAGGGTAAGACTCGCTACCCGTTATCTGGAAGTGTAATTGAATTGATCTTTATCAGTGTATAACTTTGAGTTTAACTGATTGAGAACATACTCAATTTGTTTACTTCTCCTATTTTTTGCTGTGGGACTTGTTGTCGCTGATACTCAAGGAAACAGAAGCGATTCCCTAAATCTCGCTAACCGTTCTAATAATATTGATTTTAATGCTGAGAGAATTATCTCACTTTCTCCCGCAATTACTGAATTAGTTTTTTCAGCTGGGGCTGGAGGTAAGCTAGTAGGCGTAAGTAGATTTAGTAATTTTCCTAGTGAAGCTCGATTGATTCCTGAAATCGGGGATGCATATAACCTCGATCTTGAGAAAATTATCGAAATTAGCCCTGAACTCATTATTGCTTGGAAGCAGGCTTCGATCCATAAAGATCTTGATCGATTGAATAATCTTGGTTTTCAGATACTTGAGATTGAGATCAAGAGCTTGGATGATATACCCAATTTAATAAGGTTAATTGGTAAACTGGCAGAGACAGGAGAACGCGCAGAATTAGCAGCAAGTCAATATGAGAAAACTTTGTTTCAAATGAAGCAGAATTATGATAATAGAACGCTAATAAGTGTCCTTCAATTAATTTGGCTACAACCGCTAATAACGTTTGGAAAGGATCATCTAATTAACGAGATATTAGATGTGTGTGGTGGGGAAAATGTAGCCAATTTTTATCCAGGTAGCACATTTGCAATCGCTACAGAGAATATTGTAGCAGCAAATCCTGAAGTGATTTTTGATAGTACAGCTACTATGCCAGAGGAACGGGATTTTTTTAGAAAGCTTTCATCGATTAGTGCAGTGAAAAACGATTATATCTACTTTATTTCACCTGATTTGATTTTTAGGGAAACTGTACGAGCTCTCGATGCCATTCAAATAGCTTGTAATTATTTTGATGAGGTTCGAGAAAAAATGTATCAATGAAGGCAACGTATAATATCTTATAATGCGAGTAATGTTCATAATAAATAAAAAAGTTAGTTTTTCTAACTAAAGCTAAATGCTTTTATGGAGAAGAGAAAATGATTAAAGTTTTGCTAGCTAATCCCAGAGGGTTTTGCGCAGGCGTTGATCGCGCGATAGAAATTGTAGAACGTGCGCTTAATATGCATGGCGCTCCAATTTATGTGAGGCATGAAGTAGTGCATAACCGCTTTGTTGTTGAGGATTTGGAGAAAAAAGGTGCAGTGTTTGTTGAGAATTTAGAAGAAGTGCCACAAGAGAGTATTTTGATCTTTAGCGCACATGGTGTTTCACATGCGGTTCGTCGTGAAGCAGCGGCACGAAAGCTTAAGATTTTTGACGCAACTTGCCCACTTGTTACAAAAGTTCACGTCGAAGTAGCAAAAATGCGTAAAGAAGGTAAAGAGATTGTTATGATTGGGCATCATGGGCACCCTGAGGTAGAAGGAACGATGGGGCAAGTGGAAGGAAATGATAAAGGAATGTATCTTGTGGAAACAGAAGATGATGTTGCCAATCTTCAAGTTAGAGACGAAAAGAATTTAACTTATGTGACTCAGACCACTTTATCTGTTGATGATGCAGCTCGTGTAATTGATGCTTTGAAGAAAAGATTTCCAGGGATTACTGGCCCAAAGAAAGATGATATTTGTTACGCGACTCAGAATCGCCAAGATGCAGTTAAAAAAATGGTACGGAATTGTGATTTAGTGATTGTGGTGGGCTCTCCCAATAGTTCAAATTCTAATCGCTTGTGTGAAGTTGCGCGAAATGCCAATGTTGAAGCATATATGGTTGATCGAGCGGAACAGCTTCAAGAATCATGGCTTATAGGAAAGAAATGTATAGGTATTACTGCGGGGGCATCTGCTCCAGAAATCTTGGTTCAGCAAGTTTTGGCTAGGCTTAAGCAGATTGGTTCTAATCAAACGGGTCAGGAAGTGAATGTCGAAGAGCTAAGTGGTGTTGTTGAATCAGTTGTTTTTCCTTTACCTAAGGCAGAAGCTATTGCTTTAGAAAAGCAATTTTAAGTTTTAGGAGAATTCGATTTTTCCTAGCTGATTCCATCCCTTTTGATAAAAAGAAATATCAAAAGGCTGCGGCTTTCCCATTATTTCGTTTAAAAGGATTTCTGCACTTCCTGGGGCCATAGTTACGCCATAGCGAAAGTGGCCGCTATTGATGAAGAGATTATGTAAATCTGGATGACGTCCTATGGTTGGAATATTAAAGGGCGAGGCTGGCCTTAAGCCAGCCCAATGTTTGATTAGGTGCTTAGTTTCTATTTCTGGAAGAAGTCGTGATGCTTTTTTATATAACTTATCATAGGCAGCCTGGGTTATTTGCTTATTAAACCCAACATTTTCCATTGTGCTTCCAATCAATAAGTGCCCATCAAGTCTTGGAATCAGATACAGTTCTTTTTGGAGGAGAATAGACGGAATAGGTGGGGCATCAAATTTGTATAATAGCATTTGCCCTTGTATCGGGATGATATTGAGATTTAATGCGTATTTTCCTAGTATTTTTCTACTCCATGCTCCTGCAGTAATGATGTAGTCATCTGCAGAATAATTACCACTAGTTGTGCTGATAGACACAATGGACTTATTTTTTAGATTTAGTTTACTTACCTCACAAAATTCTTTAATCACGCCTCCTCGCTTAATTACTTCACGCTGAAGTGCGGCTAATAAGCGTGGGTTGCGAATTTGAGCAACATGAGGAATAAAGATTGCTTCTTCTAGAGCAGATTGGTGAATCGTACTCCAGAAAGATTTATGGTTTATTTCTTTCTTGATATTGTGTGAAATACACCATTGATGTGCTTTTACTGAATCATAGGGAGGTAGCACTAACATGCCGCATTCGTTGAATTCAGGGTCTATTTCTGTAGATAACGAGAGCTCGTTCACCCACTTGCTATATATGCTTGTGCTGTAGCCTACAAGCTGCGTAACAGGTTCAGAATAATCCCACGGGGCTAGGGGCGATAGGATGCCACCACCAGCCCAAGATGATTCTTGGCCTACTTCTCCTTTTTCCAAAACTGTAACGGAAAATCCCTCCTTAAGTAGGCGTACTGCTGATGTAAGGCCAATAATTCCAGCGCCAATAAGCAAGAATTGTGACATTTTTATTAGATGATTTTTCCGTTTTATTAAGTAGATGTCATTTTTTAATCAATTAAAGTTGATTTTTTAATAACCGTTACTTTGTGTGGATGAAGAATGAACGGGAATAATAATGCATTTAATTGTAAATGATGGTTTTACAACGTTGGAACTGATGATAACGCTCAGTATCTTAGCTATCCTGGCTTCTGTTGCTGTGCCAAGCTATCAGAGCATGATGGTTCAATCACGCTTGACGACCCAGACCAATGAACTTGTAACAACGCTTCACTTTACCCGATCTGAAGCAATTAAGCGAGGTTCAAGGGTGACGATTTGTAAAAGCAATAATGGAGCTAGCTGCACGACAGGGAGCAATTGGCACGATGGTTGGATTGTATTTACTGATACGAGTGTTTCAGGAACGGTCGATGGGACAGATCAGGTACTTCGAGTTTTTCCTGCGCTTAAAGGAAGTACACTAATGAGCGGTGGGAATTTTCAGAATTGGCTTTCTTATATGCCGAATGGCCGTGCGTTATCAGGTAATTTTCAGAACGATACATTTAGCTTCTGTGCTAGTACGAAAAGACGCGATGTTGTGATAAACGGTACAGGTCGTCCACAAATAGATAAATCGGTAGCGACATGCTAAGTGCCAATATAAAAAATCAAATAATTGCACAAAAGGGTGTAACGATGATCGAAGTGTTGGTATCAGTCATTGTTCTTTCTATTGGTTTGCTTGGCCTTGCTGGACTTCAATCCGCAGGACTTACTCATAACCAGAGTGCAAGTTTTCGTTCAACAGCAACGATGATGACCTATAGCATTCTTGATAGCATGCGTGCTAATCGAACTGAGGCGAGTAATGGTAACTATAACATTGCCTTAGGAGCAACTAAACCTACTGGCGATGCAACATACCAGAAGGATCTCAATAATTGGATGACTGAATTAGCATTAAGATTACCTACAGGGTTGGGATCGGTAAACGTGGATAACAATAATAATGTGACGATTACTATTCAGTGGGATGACAGTCGAGGCTCCATGGCTGCTCAGCAATTCATGATGGCTACTCGGCTCTGAGGTAAAAATGAAAAAAGCAATTAAACAGCAGTATGGTTTTACACTAATAGAGTTAATGGTTGCAATGACGATCGGACTACTGTTGTTAGGTGGTGTTATTACAATACTATCGTCTAGCCACCAAACATATAGAGTCAATGACGCATTGTCTCGGCTACAAGAAAATGCTCGCTATGCATTCCAGCTTCTATCGCGCGATATCCGCATGGCGGGATACTTAGGTTGTGTAGGTGATGGAGTACCTATTGTGAATACTTTAAACAATCCATCAGATTTCCTTTGGAAGCTAGGGCAACCCATAGAAGGATTTGAAGCAAGTAGTTCTTCGGCATGGACTCCTGCATTACCATTGCCATCAGGGACTATTCCCAGCCCGCTGGGTGGGAGGGATATCATTGTGATTCGGGGGGTAGATGGTACTGATGTTAAAGTGATTCAACATCCGGGCGGAAATCCTCCAGGATCGGCTGATTTGAAGGTTACAGTAGGCAGCGGCCTTCAAGATAATGATATTGTATTGGTTACGGATTGCCTCGCAGCGGCGGTTTTTCAAATCACTAATGTGAATACGTCTGCAAACCAAGATAATGTCGTTCATAACACTGGAAATGCAACTGCACCTGGTAACTCTACTAAGAACCTAGGAAAAGAATTTACGGGTGGGGAGTTGATCAAAATTTCTACACGCTCTTATTTTATCCGAATGAATTCTAATCCAACACCTTTTCCTTCGCTTTATCGTAAGGTAGGTGCGAGTAATGCTGAAGAATTGGTTGAAGGCGTTGAGGATATGCAGATCGAATATGGGGAAGATCTGGATGGTAACTCAACAGCAGATATTTATCGTACAGCAGACGCGGTTACGAATTGGGCTGAGGTTGTTAGTGTTCGAATAAGTCTTTTGATGCAGTCATTGGAAAATAATGTAGCCACTGATGCGCAAACTTATACGTTTAATGGAACCACAACAACACCCAATGATCGGAGATTACGCCAAGTGTTTACTACCGTAGTTACATTGCGCAATCGTACTTCTTAAAACAGATTGTTGAACATCATACAAATGAGAAATCAAGAAATATCAATGACTAATCAAAAAGGGGTAGTGCTTATCACGGGTTTGGTTTTTCTGGTCATGATGACTATTCTTGGTGTAACGGCGATGCAAAATACCGTTTTAGAGGAAAGAATGGCTGGAAATCTTCGTGATGAAAATCTTGCGTTCCAAGCTGCTGAGGCTGCTTTAAGGGAAGGCGAGCGATTCTTGGAACAAATAACGCTACCTACTTTTAATGGTTCTGATGGGCTTTATCATCATGCATCGTCTCCTGCGCCCGACCCAATGACATGGACAGGTTGGACGACTTCAGGAAAAGCAATAAGCACATCGATTACGGGAGCAGCGAGTCAGCCCCGCTATATTATTGAACAGCTTGTCAGTGTCCCCTTTCAGGGGAATAAAGGTAGCGCACAACAATCGCCAGTAACAAATATGTCTAATATGTATCGCGTGATTGCAAGGGGAGTCGGTGGTACAGATTCAGCAGTAGTCGTACTGCAAAGTATTTATCGTCGATAATTCAAAGGAGTGGCTTAATTGAAGAATCAAGTTTTTACGGGATTTATTATCGTATTGCTAATCTCCTTGCTAATTCCATATCGAGTTCATGCAACGCTGGCGTTATCAGATGTACCTTTATTTCTGACTACAGCGGTTGATTCAAATATTATGTTTACGCTTGACGATTCTGGATCCATGCAGTTTGAAATCATGCCAGAGGAGAAAATATACGGTGGGGTTGTTTATATGTTTCCACGTGCAGAGAGTATTTATAGTGGGAATGTTTATAGTAATGCTTCAGTAGATTTTGATTCAAATAACCCTTATGCAGTTGCATTGCGTTCCAGTTACGTTAATAAGATTTATTATGATCCAGCAATAAGGTACCAACCCTGGAGTAATGCAGATGGCTCACTGATGAGTAATGCATCAATTACCTGTGCACCCCATAATCCAACTAATACCGGTGTTGGTTGTAGGGATTTGACAACCAATAATACGGAAACAGCCAGTTGGTTAAATAGTGATGCTAGTCTTTCAACCTCATCTAAAACTTTTTATCCTGCGGTATATTATCTTTATCAGAGCGGGGCAATATTGTCGACGACTAGTTATACGAAAGTAGAAATTAAATCTTCGATTGCGACTTATACAGGTAGTATTGATCGCACTGACTGTGCAAGCGCGCCCACTTGTAGTTATGCAGAAGAGATTCAGAATTTTGCTAATTGGTATACTTATTACCGTTCTCGGATATTGCTTTCACGTGCAGGAATTGGCAAGGCATTTGCCGCACAAGGGAGTAATATGCGGGTGGGTTTCGGCGCAATAAATAAAGGTAATACCAGTATAGATGGGGTAATGGCTTATACCATTGTAAGGGGCGTTAGACCATTTACTTCTAGTAATAAGTCAACTTTTTTTAGCGATCTTTATAATCATCCAATTTATACGTATGGCACTCCACTTCGATGGGCTATCGATGATGTTGGCAGATATTTTCGACGAACCGATGATAAAGGCCCTTGGGGAGAGACACCAGGTTCAACCGGCGGGACACAATACGTGTGTCGTCAAAATTATCATATTTTAATGACTGATGGCTACTGGAACGATGGATTTTCAGGAGTTGGTAATGCTGATAATACAGAGGGTAGCTCAATCACCAACGATACACCCAATGCTGCTCCTGCATCATATAAATATATTCCGACGCTACCCTATTCTGATAGCTTTAGCAACACATTGGCTGATATTGCAATGTATTATTGGAAGACTGATCTGAGGACTGATTTAGCCAATAAAGTTCCCACAAATGGAAAGGATCCCGCTTTCTGGCAGCATATGGTAAATTTTACTGTTGGACTTGGAGTTAGTGGAACTTTATCTGAGCTACCATCAGGTGTTGGGAGTTGGCCAGATCCAACTGCTAGTGATGGCGCCAAAATTGACGATTTATGGCACGCGGCGGTAAATAGTCGTGGTGAGTTTTTTAGTGCTCAGAATCCTACTGCTTTTGCAACCGGTTTAAGCCAGGTTCTAAGTAATATTTCAGCTAGAACGAGCTCTGCAGCAGCTGTAACAACTAATACAAGTCGGCTTAACTCGGGTACTCGTATCTATCAAGCTAAGTTTAATAGCAGTGATTGGAGCGGTCAGTTATTATCCTATAATTTGAATTCCGATGGTTCCATAGGAGCTGTGCAATGGGAAGCGTCCGCGGTTATGCCGAACCATTCGAGTCGAAAAATTTTTACGCATGATGGAACCAATGGAATTGCATTTACAACGAGTAATTTTTCTTTATTAACCAGTTCTCAGCAGAATGCCTTAAATACAAATATCGGTGGGGTTAATGATGGGCAAGGTGCTAATCGAGTTGCTTGGTTGAGAGGAGATAAGTCGACAGAATTAGCACAAGGGGGAAGTTTTCGTAATCGGAGTGCAGGAATACTCGGTGATATTATCAATTCCGATTTGTTTTTTGTTAGGTCATTAAATTTTGGCTATGATGGCCTCGTTTCAGGAACGCCAGGTCAAACCACTTATTATAATTACGTTCAAGCAAATGAAAGTAGAACTCCTGTTATTTATACAGGAGCGAATGATGGAATGCTGCATGCTTTTAATGCTGATACAGGCGTTGAGCTTTTCAGTTATGTACCAAGTTCAGTTTATTCAAAATTAAGTTCTTTGACATCACCGAACTATACACATCGCTATATAGTGGATGGCAATGCGTATGCCGGAGATGCGTATATAGGAGCGACACCCTCGTGGAGAACTATTTTATTAGGAACGACTGGTGGGGGGGGTAAGGGAATTTTTGCGCTTGATATTACTGATCCAACTAATTTTTCAGCTTCTAATGTTCTCTGGGAGTTTACAGATGCCGATCTCGGTTATGTGCATGGTCAGGCAAAGATTGCTATTTTGAATAATGGTGATTGGGTTGCGATTATCAGTAATGGCTATAATAGTACGAGTGACAAAGCTTTTTTGTATATAGTTAATCTACAAACTGGGGCACTGATTAAGAAAATTGCAACTAACAGTACAACTAGTAATGGATTATCTGCACCCGCGCTTGTGGATACCAATGGCGACAAAATGATCGATTATGTTTATGCGGGAGATTTGCAAGGTAATGTGTGGAAATTTGATATTTCGCATACGAATACATCGCAATGGGATGTGGCATATGGTAGTGGTGGAACCAAATATCCGTTATTTACAGCAAGGAACTCGAGTAATCAGGTACAACCAATTACATCTCCACTAGAAATTGGAGTGCATCCGAATGGTGGTTTTTTTATTTATTTTGGAACCGGTCAATTTATTGCATCCGGTGACAATACCAATACTCAAGTTCAGACTTTGTATGGTATTTGGGATAATGGTACGAGAATAAGTGAAACGAATCGTAGTACATTGCAGCAGCAGACGATTGAAACTCAAACAACATCTTCGCCATTCAGACGAACTGTCTCTACAAATGCGGTTAACTGGGCGAGTAAGCGAGGGTGGTATATGGATTTATTGAAACCTCCCAGTTCAAGTAATCAAGGAGAACGCTCTATTGTCATGCCACTCCTTAATTTTGGAAGAATCTTGTTTACAACTCTAATTCCTTCAAGTGATCCTTGCGCATCCGGTGGTAGCAATTGGGTGATGTTATTGAATGGTGAAACGGGAGGGATGTTAACAGCACCTCATTTTGATACAGATAAAAACGGTCTACTGAACAGTAGCGATCAAATTATTGCTGGTGTAGGATCTGATGGGGTTCGAAGTGAGTCGGTTGCGATTAGTGCAGGTAACTTGCTCCATTTGATCGCAGGGACAACGACCGGTTCGGTTGAAACAATTACGGTTAGTGGAAATCCACTGACTCCAAGACGTTCTTGGCGGCAAATTCAGTAGATTATTGCATCACAAATTTTTTAATAAGAACTTGATCTGAGTTTAAATTGCTCATTTGGGAGAAATAATGAATTCCATTTATCGTCATCGTCCTAACTTTTTTACAAAGAGACATTTTTTGTGTTCAGGTTTTACCTTGATAGAACTAATGATCGCAGTAGCGGTACTCGGTATTATTGCAGCGGTTGCACTTCCATCCTATCAAGACCATGTGCGCCGAACAAATCGTGCTGAAGCTAAAAGTATTTTGCTCGAGATGTCACAATTATTGGAACGGAACTATACAACTGTGAATCGGTATGATCAGAAAAGTGATGGGACTGGTTTTACTTTATCAACAACACAATCTCCCAAAACTGGGACTGCAAAATATACGATTCAATTTGCAGCAGGTTCACTTACTCAGAATGCCTATACTTTACAAGCAGTTCCGACTGGATCAATGACCGGTGATGCATGTTCAACATTGACACTGACGAATACTGGTGTAAAAGGGGTAGGAGCTGGCGCTACTCTAGATGCGGCTACCTGCTGGCAGCGTTAAGAATGATTCTTTTGTTATAAAAATTACCCTAATTTGATCAATAATCGCCCCAAAGAGCCTGGATACTTGCTAGTGCTGCTAAACCAGCGCTCTCAGTTCGCAACGTTCTTTGACCGAGGCGAATCGGTATAAATCCTGTAGTAATTGCTAGCTTTTCTTCTGAGAGTGTTAAACCACCCTCAGGTCCTACCAGTAAAATAAAAAAATCTTTGTTGTTGGGTTGGAGCTCTGACAATTTTATTTGAGCTGTTGGTGTGAGCATTAATTTGGTTGATGATGTAATTGAACGATCAGTTTGACTGTTTTTAAATTGGCTAAGCCAGTCAGTATATGAAACTAATGGCAAAAGCTCAGTTATTTTATTTTTTCCGCATTGCTCACAAGCCGAATGGATGATTTGTTGCCAGTGTTCGGCTCGTTTTTTAACTTTTTCTCCATGAAGATGAACGATGCAACGATTTGTCATAATCGGTTGGATGCGATTAACACCAACTTCGACTGCTTTTTGAATGATCCAATCCATTTTTTCATTTGTACAAATAGCTTGAGCTAATTCAGTCATCACAGGAGATTCACGATTAATATCGTGGAACTGTTGAATTTGTACTGTCACACCATTTTTATCAATTTGCTCAATTTGACCTGTGAACTCGCCCCCCTGACCGTTAAATAAAATAACTTGATTGTTCTTTTTGAGCCTTAGAACATGAGCTGCATGATGTGAAACTCCACTTGGCAGCAAGATAGTTTCGTTAATAGTTAGTGGGTGATTACAATAAAAACGTGGGGGCATAGTGAGTGGATTGATGTGCGTGAAAACGGGTTGATCATGATCCATGATAATATTATAGATATTAAAAAGAACAATAGTTTGGAGAAGTCGGTATGGCTAGTTTGGAAACACCAGTTTGTGAGTTTGGATGGAAAGCAGTTGATTTTGATTTACTGGGGGTCGATGGAAAGCGATATAGCTTGTCTTCATCCAGGGGAAGGAGTGGGCTATTGGTGATGTTTATATGTAATCATTGTCCTTATGTGAAAGCAATCAGAGATCGTATTATTCGCGATATAAAAGAGCTTGAGGCGTATGGCATTAATTCCATCGCAATCATGTCTAATGATCCATTGGATTATCCAGAAGACTCATTTGAAAACATGACCAAAGTGGCTAAGGAATATAATTATCCTTTTCCTTATGTCTGGGATGAATCTCAAGAAATTGCAAAACGCTATGGAGCTGTTTGTACACCAGACTTTTTTGGATTTAATGATAAATTAGAGCTTCAATATCGAGGACGTTTTGATGCATCACGAAAGGAGGCTGCTCCTTTAGACGCGCATCGTGATTTATTTGAAGCGATGGTACAAGTGGCAAAAACTGGTAAAGGGCCGATGGATCAAATACCGAGCATTGGTTGCTCGATAAAGTGGCGTACTGATGGAAATGCTTGAGCAAGTTATTACCATAGTCAAGCGCGTAGCAGAAAAGGATGTTATGCCACGCTTTATGCAGGTAAGTCGTCAACATAAAGGAGATGGAAGTTTCTATACAGAAGCGGATCTTGCTGCGCAAGCGAGCTTAGTGACAGAATTAACAAAGCTATATCCTGTAGTTGTGATGGGCGAAGAAATGTCGCAACAACAGCAACTCCAATGCTGGGAAGACGGAGCTGCAGGATTGTGGAGCATTGATCCGATTGATGGCACGTCTAATTTTTATAACGGAATTCCTTATTTTGCAATTTCTGTTGCTTTGATGCAAAACGGGAGAGGCTTACTTGGGGTTATTTATAATCCAGCCACAAAAGAACTATTCTATGCTGAGCGAGGGAAAGGTGCTTTCCTCAATGGAGTTGCCTTGCCGATAAGAAAATCGACTGCTTCATTACAGAACGCTGTGGCAAATGTTGATTTAAAACGGTTATCTCGAAAATTAGCTGCAAAAGTAGCAGCTAACCCTCCTTATGCTTCGCAGCGGAATTACGGTGCTTGCGCCCTGGAATGGTGTTATACCGCTGCTGGTTATTTTGATCTCTATTTGCATGGTGGACAAAAGCCTTGGGATTATGCGGCAGGAAGCCTTATTCTGGAGGAAGCAGGAGGTCATATGTGCGGTTTTGAGCATGATGATTATTGGTTACAGACACCGTGGCAGCGCTCAGTTATTGCCGCTTTAGATTTGCAATTGTTTGAACAGTGGCGTGACTGGGTTAGAGAGCAATATTTACTGCTCAAATAAGTGAGTATGTTTACCATTCAAGAAGCTATTCTTTTCTTGTTAAAAGATTGAGTAATACAATTTGAAGATTCTTATTTTAGGTGCGGGGCGAGTTGGTTCTACAGTAGCAGAAAGCTTGGTTAGTGAATCGAATGATATTACTGTAGTTGATATCGTTTCGGGACAGCTTGCTTTGTTGCAAGATCGTTTGGATCTCAGGGTTGTTGTTGGAAATGCCTCCTATCCTTCAGTATTAAAGCGTGCCGGCGCTGAAGATGCTGATATGATTCTTGCGGTAACGGAGAGTGATGAAATAAATCTGGTATCTTGCAAACTTGCCGCAAGCTTATTCAATACACCCACAAAAATTGCCCGAATCCGCTCAGCCGAATATCTTGAGCATTCTGAAATTTTTGCAAGAGATAATTTTTGTGTAGATTTTGCTATTTGCCCTGAACAGATAGTTACAGAATATATTGAGAATCTAATCGAATTTCCAGAAGCGTTGCAGGTATTGAGTTTCGCTCATGGAAAGATAAGTTTAGTAGCGGTAAAGGCGCTGCAAGGGGGACCATTAGTGGGTCAGCAGTTGCAAGAGTTGCGCCGTCATGTACCCAATGTCGATACACGTGTTGCTGCTATATTCAGGAAAGATCGGCCCATACTTCCAGAAGGCGATACGATCATTGAAGTCGGTGATGAGGTCTTTTTTATTGCTGCGACTGAAGATATTAGGGCTGTAATGGCAGAACTACGTAGTATGGATAAGCCAGCAAAACGAATCATGATTGCTGGCGGCGGTAAAATCGGTAAACGTCTTGCATATGTACTTGAAAAAAACTATCAAATTAGAGTGATTGAGCGAGATGTCAAGAATTGTGAGTATTTGGCGCAAGAACTTCAAGATACATTAGTGTTGCAGGGTGATGTAACTGATGAGGAATTGTTGGAAAGTGAAAATGTAGCTGAAATGGATGTGTTCTGCGCACTGACTAATGATGATGAAAACAATATTATGGCTTCATTGCTCGCCAAAAAAATGGGGGCACGTAAAGTTATTGCTTTGATTAATCGCAGTATCTATGTTGATTTAGTTCAAAGCAGTGGCATCGATATTGCGATTTCTCCAGCGCAAGTGACGATAGGTTCATTGCTCGCTTATGTCAGACAAGGTGATGTTGCAGTAGTGCATAGCTTACGGCGTGGCGCGGCGGAAGCGCTAGAGTTGATTGCGCATGGTGATGCTAATTCCTCCCATGTGGTTGGGAAAAAAATAGAGGAAGTTCAGTTACCCAAGGGCGCTACTATTGGTGCCATTGTAAGAGGACTACCTCCCGGAGAAGAACGATGGGAGAATAAAGCTGGTGATAAAGAAAACGATTCGGGAAGCAGAAATAAAGCCAAAGTGATTATAGCGCACCATGATACCGTGATTGAATCGGAGGATCATGTCATTGTATTTGCTATTAATAAAAAAATGATTCGACAAATCGAGAAATTGTTTCAGGTGAGCGCATCATTTTTGTGATAACTAATATTTAATGAGTCATTTTTTATCGGTTGCGAATTTACTCGGTAAGATCATTGCTGTGTTCGCTTTGACCATGTTAATCCCCTATGGGATTGCAATTTGGTCAGATGATGGTTCATCTACTATTTTTGGTGATTCAATTCTGGTTACATTCATATCAGGCATTGTTATAAGCCTTATCACTCTTCCTTATAAGAAAGAATTGCAGATTCGGGACGGTTTTTTGCTGGTTGTGTTAGTGTGGTTGTTACTCCCATGTTTTGGTATGCTTCCTTTACTTAACTATTTCCCTGAATTGAGTATAGCAAAGGCCTATTATGAGGCAACTTCAGGACTAACCGCGACAGGTGGAACGGTTTTGACCGGATTGGATACATTGCCTTATTCGATTAATCTTTGGAGAGGGGAGATGGTATGGCTGGGTGGAATGGGCCTCATTGTGTTAGCTGTCGCAATCTTGCCTATGCTTGGGGTCGGGGGCAGGCAGTTATTTAAAGCAGAAATACCTGGTCCTATGAAAGAAGCTAAATTGACCCCCAGGATTGCAGAAACAGCAAAGGGGTTATGGCTTGTCTACTTGGTTCTGACAATCGCTTGTTTGATTGCTTACAAGCTAGCAGGAATGAATTGGTTCGATGCAATAATGCACGCATTTACCACGCTGGGCCTCGGTGGTTTCTCTTCTCACGATGCTAGCTATGGATATTGGAATTCACCCCTAATTGAGTTTGTGGCGATGGTATTCATGCTCATTAGTGGAATTAACTATGCAACTCACTTTTTAGTTTGGCGAACAAATAGCCTTTCTTCTTACCAGAATGACCCAGAGATAAGACCTTATATCTATATCGTGTTATCGAGCTGCATTTTTCTTGCAGTTTATTTGTGGTTAATGGGTGTTTATGATGATCCTTTGCATGCGCTTCGCTATGCGGCTTTTAATACTATTTCAGTGGCTACTACGACTGGCTATAGCAACACGGACTATAGTTTATGGCCTATTTTTGCACCCTTATGGATGCTGTTTTTGTCAGGCTTTTGTACTTCGTCAGGGTCAACGGGTGGTGGTATTAAAATGATACGGGTACGTATTTTGTACCGACAGTTTTTCCGAGAAATGATTACGATTATGCATCCTCAGGCTGTTTCTCCTGTTAAGCTTGGTCGAAACGTTATTTCAAATCAAATTATTTTTGCAGTGCTTGTTTTTTTATTTGTTTATTTATCTTCGATCATTTTAATAACGCTGCTGCTTACACTGAGTGGACTTGATGAGATGACTGCTTTCTCAGCAGCGGTCGCGAGTTTCAATAACCTAGGGCCAGGATTAAATCAGATCGGTCCGGCAACTACTTACGCATCGCTTTCAGATTTCCAAATCTGGATATGTAGCTTCTCTATGCTATTAGGACGGCTGGAGTTTTATACACTTCTGATTGTGTTTACAGCAGCTTTCTGGCGGAAGTGATTCTGTATCGTTAAGTTTCGCCCTATAATAGAGCTATTGTGTTAATGAATCGTTTGCTAGTTCAAGGGGAAGTGATGGAGTGCTTTCCATATATAGACGAGAATAAAAGGGGGCATGGAAATGACGGAAGCAACAAGTGGAAATGATTTAGTAGGGAAAAAGATCATGATCGTTGATGACAGCAATACGATCCGTCGCAGTGCTGAAATTTTCCTGGCTCAGTCGGGTTGTGAAGTTATCCTAGCGACCGATGGTTTTGACGCGATGGCTAAAATCATTGATCATCAACCTGATGTTATTTTTCTTGATATCGTAATGCCTCGCCTGGATGGTTATCAAGCTTGCATGCTTATCAAAAAGAACCCCCGCTTTCATTCTGTTCCGGTAATTATGTTATCAAGTAAAAGTGGCTTATTTGATCGTGCTCGTGGAAGAATGGTCGGATCAGATGAATATTTAACTAAGCCTTTTACCAAAGAAGGTTTACTCAACACGATAAAAAAACACACGCAGCAACAAAATAAAGTTGCTTGATAAAATAACCTATTTTGTATGGTTATAGTGGTTAGAACATGGATAATGAAAAGAAATATGATATCGATATAGTGGTTAGAACTGCTTATCTATCGGAGCAATCAGATGAGGAAGCGGGTCGCCATGTGTTTGCTTACACAATTACTATTTCCAATACGGGTTCAATTGCTTCGCAGCTGATAAGCCGACATTGGATTATTACGAGTGGTGATGGAAATGTACATGAAGTGCGGGGGTTGGGTGTCGTCGGTGAACAACCCTTGCTAAAGCCTGGTGATAGTTTTGAGTATACAAGTGGCACAGCGATATCTGCATTCGCTGGCTCTATGAAAGGAAGCTATCAAATGGTCGCTGAGGATGGTGTTCATTTTTCAGTAGAAATACCTGAATTTATTTTAAGTGTCCCGAGAGTTCTACATTGATTTTTGTCTTAAGCTATAAAGTTAATTGATGCCACTCGCTACCGAGCATTATTAAGTAGCCGCGTTATATTCTTACCCTTGTATGCAATATGGTAGGCTATTTCTCATTCCTTCTCCCTTAGGTGAAGGAGCCATTGATTGGATCATTCCAAGCCATGTTAAGCAGTGTATTGCGAATTTAACGTACTTTGTTGTAGAGCATCCGAAAACCGCGAGACATTTTCTAAAGCAGATTGCTTTGCAACGACCGATTCAAGCTATCACGCTACAAACCCTGGATAAACATACACCTATTAATGAATTAGACAGCTTGCTTGGGCCTATTTATGCAGGAAATGATATGGGTTTGCTATCAGAGGCAGGATGCCCGGCTATTGCTGATCCTGGTGCAAATCTAGTCCGAATAGCCCATGAAAAGCAAATACAAGTTGTTCCTCTAGTGGGGCCATCTTCGATATTGTTGGCACTAATGGCTTCTGGGCTAAACGGACAGTGTTTTTCCTTCCACGGATACCTTCCAATCGATAAGGTATCGTGTGCCAAGAAGATAATTCAGATGGAGTCGGAATCATTCAAATTTAATCAAACTCAGATTTTTATCGAAACACCTTATCGAAATAAGAAGTTATTCGAATTGCTGGCTATGCATTGCCAAGGAAGCACGCACTTATGTATAGCGAGCAATCTTACGTTGCAAGATGAAGCAATTAACACAAAAACAATAAAAGACTGGCAAACTAATTTGCCAGATTTTGAAAAAAAACCAACAGTTTTTCTACTACATCGGTATCAAACCTAAGAGCAAGGTGGAGAGTTTTTTGAGTAATTTCTTGCTACTTTGTCATACAAAGTCCTTTTGCTTATTCATTTTTCTTTTGAATGAATTCAATCTTATAACCATCAGGATCCTCAACAAATGCAATGACTGTCGTTCCATGTTTCATGGGGCCTGCTTCACGAATGACTCTACCACCTAATTTTCTAACGCTATCGCAGGCTTGATATGCATCCGCTACTTCTATCGCAATGTGTCCATAGCCGGTCCCGATATCATATTTTTCTGTATCCCAATTGTGAGTAAGCTCGAGAACTGCACCTTCTGATTCATGCTGATAACCAACGAAAGCTAGGGTAAATTTTCCTTCCGGATAATCTTTCTGGCGGAGCAATTTCATCCCGAGGACTTGAGTATAAAACTGAAGCGAGTTGTCGAGATTTCCAACTCGAAGCATCGTATGAAGTATGCGCATTAAAGTTTAACCATTTCAAAATCATCTTTACGAGCACCGCATTCTGGACATGTCCAGTTGATGGGCACATCTTCCCAACGTGTACCCGGGGGAATGCCCTCTTGTGGGGAACCTTCTGCTTCATCGTAAATATATCCGCATATCAGGCACATGTAACGGTGATAAACTGGATTTTGATCGGTTGACATAATAGATTGATATATCCTTTTAAGTTAAAATACTATTTTACGGGATTATTGCATGTTACAACCACCACCTATCGTACTATCCTTTGCTGCAAGTGATCCGAGTGGTGGTGCAGGCATTCAAGCTGATATTCTTACATTAGCGAGTATGGGTTGTCATCCCCTTTCTGTAGTTACTGCAATTACGGTCCAAGATACAGTTGGTGTGGAAAGTTTCCTGCCGCTTGAGTCGGAATGGGTCGCAGATCAAGCGCGAATCGTGCTTGAGGATATGCCGGTTCATGCATTTAAAATCGGTGTGCTAGGGAGTGTCGAAGCAATCGTGACGATTGCTGAAGTAGTTGCGGATTATCCTAATATACCCCTTGTGCTTGATCCGGTGCTTGCATCGGGTCGTGGCGATTCATTTGCTAATGACGAAATTCTTCAAGCGATGCGCGATTTACTTTTTCCACAAACGACAATCATTACACCTAATAGTTTGGAAGCAAGAAGGTTAATGCAGGAGAATGAAGAAGATCCTGAAATAGTCGACCTGAGTCAAAGTGCAAAATCTTTTTTGCGTTTAGGCTGTCAATATGTCTTGATTACAGGTACACATGAAAACACTTCTAAAGTAATTAATACGCTTTATGATAAGAATGGTGTTGTTCGGGTTGATGAGTGGCAAAGGTTGCCTGGATCATTCCACGGATCAGGTTGTACTTTGTCTTCAGCGATATCGGCTGCATTGGCGCATGGAATGTCAGTATCAGAAGGTGTGTATGAAGCGCAGGATTATACTTGGAACACGCTAAAATCAGGATTTCGTCCAGGGATGGGGCAATATTTGCCTGATCGGTTTTTTTGGGCTTCCAATGAAGGTGAATCAGACCAGAAGTAAGACACCGATGGTGCGGCGATCTAGAATCGAAGGATTGTATGCGATTACTCCGGATATTGAGAATACAAGCGATTTGGTTGAAAAAGTAGATCAAATACTATCATCCGGTATTCAGTACATCCAATATCGAAATAAATCTATTGCTCATGAGCAACGAGTGAATCAAGCCTGTGCGATTAAGAAGCAGTGTCAGCGATATGGCGCTAAATTAATTATCAATGATCATTTGGATATCGCGCTTGCCGTCAATGCTGATGGGTTGCATGTTGGGAAAGTTGATGTTTCTATCCAGACAGCAAGAACTTATCTGGGTAAGCATAAAATGATAGGGGTTTCTTGCTACAATCAGATCGATTTAGCGCTAGCCGCTGAGAAAGAAGGGGCCGATTATGTTGCTTTCGGTGCATTTTATGCTTCAAAAACCAAAATCGATACCGTTGAAGCGAACCCCGATTTACTGACTCAAGCGAAGAAAGTTTTACAAATCCCTGTTGTGGCAATTGGGGGTATTAATGTAACGAATGCGGCTTTGCTTATTTTCCGTGGCTGTGATGCCATTGCTGTAAGTGATGGTTTATTTAATACTGCTAATATTCCCTCTATCGCAAAAAAATTTAAACGTTTATTTTGAGCAAATTCATATTTTTTTAATTAATTGAGAAACCAAATGAATATAAGTAATCAGCAGTTATATGATCTTTCCCAGCAATATATACCTGGAGGCGTTAATTCACCGGTAAGAGCGTTTAAATCAGTAGGGGGGACGCCCATTTTTTTTCAACGGGGGGAGGGTGCTTATTTCTGGGATGTTGAAGGTAAATGTTATATTGATTATGTCGGTTCCTGGGGACCTTTAATATTGGGACATGCACATCCTCAGGTTGTTAAAGCAGTTCAAGAAACCGCAATTAATGGGCTATCTTTTGGTGCTCCGACAAAAGCAGAACTGGATCTGGCCGAACTACTTTGTAAGTTACTACCATCGTTAGAACAAGTGCGTCTGGTTAGCTCAGGAACAGAAGCCGGGATGAGCGTTATTCGGTTAGCGCGTGGGTATACCGGGAGAAGTCATATCATAAAATTTGAAGGCTGCTATCATGGTCACGATGATGCATTGTTAGTTAAAGCAGGTTCTGGTGCATTGACTTTTGGCCACCCAAGCTCGGCAGGTGTTCCTGCTGAGACGGCAGCACATACGCTTGTGCTTAATTTTAATGATGTAGAAGGATTAAAGCGTACTTTCACTGAATTGGGTGAGCAAATTGCAGCGGTTATCGTTGAGCCGGTAGCCGGTAACATGAACTTAGTTAAGGCAACGCCAGCTTTCTTATCAGAGCTGAGAAGCTTATGTTCTCGTTATGGTAGTGTTCTGATTCTTGATGAAGTAATGACAGGCTTTCGTGTTGGTTTAACCTGTGCACAAGGGATGTACCAAATTCAACCCGATTTGACAGTTTTAGGTAAAGTGATCGGGGGGGGGATGCCCCTCGCAGCCTTTGGCGGGAAACGAGAGATCATGCAATGCCTAGCGCCTGTCGGTGGCGTTTATCAAGCAGGCACCCTTTCAGGAAATCCTGTTTCTGTTGCAGCGGGCTTAGCAACACTACGAGAAATTCAGGCAGAAGGTTTTTATTCAACACTTGCCGTCAGAACAACCCAGTTAACAGATGGCTTAACAGCTATGGCAAGGAAACATAACGTGGCATTTTGTGCGCAAGCTGTGGGCGGCATGTTTGGTTTATATTTTAGCAGTAAGCTTCCTCAAAGTTTTTCAGAGGTAATGGCTTGTGATAAAGAAGCATTTAATCGTTTCTTTCATGCGATGCTAAAGGAAGGTATTTACTTTGCGCCTTCGGCATTTGAAGCTGGGTTTGTTTCTTCAGCGCATTCTGAGGATGATCTATCTAAAACGTTAGCTGCCGCAGATCGAGTATTTAGTTCCTGGTAGGAAATTAATCAATTATTGAGAAATAAATAAAAAAAGCCTGCTTCAAAATTTTGAGGCAGGCTTTTTTGTATGAAGCTTGAGTAAGCAGTGCTGATTAGTTATTTCAAAGTTGAAATATATTCAGCGACAGCTTTTTTCTCTTGCGCGCTCAGACGTAACACTATCATTTGCATCGTATTATTGATATCGTTTGCTCTCGTACCTTGCCGGAAAGTTTCTAGCTGAGATAAGGTATAGTCCGCATGCTGTCCAGCCAACTTGGGGAAGAGTGGTGGTATACCTGCTCCATTCGGTGAGTGACAGCTTGAGCACGCTGGCACTGAATTTTCTAGATTGCCACCGTTATATACTCGTTTCCCCAATTCTAATTGAGATTCATCGACGTTATTGTTAGCAGGCTGTGTTTTTTGCTGGGCATAGAAAACGGCTAAATCCTGCATATCATCTACGCTGAGCGGCGCGACCATCGATGACATGATTGGATTATCTCGTTTGGCTGGTGTATCCTCTTCCACTTTAAAATCTTTTAATTGTTTCAGAAGATATTCAGCGTGCTGTCCTGCAAGCGTTGGATTTGTTGGGATAACACTATTGCCATCCGCATTGTGGCAACCCGCACAAACACCTGAAGCGATTTCTTTACCCTTTTCGGCATCACCTTGTACAGTTTTGGTAGCATCTGCCAGAATTTGATTAGAAAATATCAACGCGGTAATGATTACAATATTTTTAATAACTTTCATTTTTGAGAAATTGTTGTTTTTTAAGGTTTCAATAAAAAAACACTACGATTAACGACGAATTCTACCAACTTTTGCTAACAACAGTAAACGTTAATAGGTAATAATTCAATTATATATGAAAATATTTTTTTACTTATTATTGTTTATCAACATCATCACGTTGGTAATTATTGCGATAGTCGAATTGAATTCGAATAAAAATAATAGAGTTATGGAGTTTCATGCCGAGAAAATTAGGATTTTACCTGCACAAGTTGCGTGTCTGGAATGGCTAAATTTATACGGTGTAGCACTTCAACAAGCTAGAACCGAGCTTCCCAAGCTTAATCTAGATCATTTTGTTATCGAATCGCCTATGGACGAAATTACAGTTTACATCATTCATATAGCAGCACTAAAAACCAAACGGGAAATGGATAGACAACTCGCCCAATTGCAAAAACTAAATATTGCTTATCAACTCATTCAAGAAAATGTTGGCTACCTTCAGAAAGACTCGATTATGCTTGGAATGTATCAGGAGCGATCGGCTGCAATGAGAAAGCTTGAGGAGTTAAGTAGTATGAATGTGAATAACGCCATTATTTCGGAGCGTGATATAGAGCAAGTAAAATACATATTTTTAGAACCAACGGAAGATGTGAGAATTTACCTTCAGCAGCTTGTTGAAAAATTTCCTGATAGCTATCTTAAATTAACTCAATGCGATCGATTCTAGAAATACAACAGAAATGAAAAAAACAAAAAATTGCAGTCAACTATGGAGAAAGTTGTGGCCATTCAAATAAAAACGCCAAAGCAAATAGAAACAATGCGGATTGCGGGTAGGTTGGCTGCTGAAGTGCTGGATCATATTACACCACATGTATTGCCAGGAGTTACGACAGGTGAACTAGATGAGATTTGCCATCATTATATGGTTAATGTGCAAAAAACTATCCCAGCTCCCCTCAATTACGCACCGCCTGGGTATAGCCCTTTTCCAAAATCGATTTGTACGTCAGTCAATCATCAAATCTGTCATGGTATTCCGGGCGCCAAGAAACTTAAGAATGGGGATATCGTTAATGTCGATGTGACAGTAATTTATGACGGTTATCATGGTGATACGAGTCGTATGTATTATGTTGGAGAGCCATCCATACAGGCTAAGCGATTATGTGAAGTAACTTATGAATCCATGTGGCGGGGAATCGAAGAAATAAAACCTGGAAAGTACCTTGGTGATATTGGCCATGCAATTCAAAATATGGCTGAAAAGGCTGGTTATAGTGTTGTCAGAGAATTTTGTGGCCATGGCATCGGCGCTAAATTTCATGAAGAACCTCAAGTGCTTCATTATGGCCGGTCAGGGACAGGAATTGCTCTTAAAGCGGGAATGGTATTTACGGTGGAACCGATGATCAATGCTGGAAAAGCTGCAATTCGCCATTTGCCTGATGGTTGGACCGTAGTGACAAAAGACGGTAGTTTGTCAGCACAGTGGGAGCATACTGTGTTAGTGACCGATACAGGCTATGAATTGTTAACGGTTTCAGCAGGGACTCCACCTAAACCAACTTCCTATCAAATAACCACTTAGTGGTTTTAATGTAGAATCCATCTTAATTTCCTCTTGTTAAAAGAGGATTGCTAAATTTTAATAATGATAACTCATGCAGCGTAAGAATAATCGAGCTACGTATCAAATTCGTCCCATATCAGTAACGCGACGCTATACGAAATATGCTCAAGGATCAGTACTAATTGAATGCGGTGATACGAAAGTTATTTGTACCGCGAGTATCTCTGATAAGGTCCCTCCGTTTCTCAAAGGAGGTGGTCAAGGTTGGCTAACTGCGGAGTATGGAATGCTTCCCTGTTCCACTCACGAGCGAATTCAGCGAGAGGCTTCAAAGGGCAAGCAATCTGGACGGACCATGGAAATTCAACGATTGATTGGTCGTTCACTTCGGGCGATTACTAACCTAGCCTTAATCGGTGAACGTACCATACAGATTGATTGTGATGTTATTCAGGCAGATGGTGGAACTCGTACAGCGAGCATTACCGGTGCTTATGTTGCTTTACATGACGCTATCGATACATTGCTAGAACAGAAAATTATCACCAGTAGCCCTATTCTCGATCAAGTGGCAGCTATTTCGGTGGGGATTTATCAGGGTATTCCAATCATTGATCTTGATTACACGGAGGACTCGGCTTGTGATACCGATATGAATGTGGTTATGACAGGGAATCTTGGTCTAGTAGAAGTACAAGGAACTGCAGAAGGGGTAACTTTTAATCGTGGTGAATTGAATACGATGCTCGATATGGCCCAACAAGGAATTCAAGAGCTGATTGGCATACAAAAATCAGCGCTGGCGCTCAGTTAGGAAAGGTATGCAGCAATTAATCATTGCAAGTAATAACACGGGTAAATTACGAGAAATTGAACAAATCTTGGCGCCACTTGAAATTCAAATACTGCCACAGAAAGATTTGGGTGTGACTGAAATCGAGGAGCCTTATCAAACATTTGTTGAAAATGCACTAGCAAAAGCACGCCATGCGAGTGAACAAACAGGATTGCCTGCACTTGCAGATGATTCAGGGATTTGTGTGCAATCATTAGGAGGGGCGCCGGGTATCTTTTCGGCTCGTTATGCAGGTGAGCCCAAATCCGATCAGCGAAATAATCAAAAGCTTATTGAAACACTCAAATTTAATTCAGATCGAGCAGCCTATTATTACTGCATTATGGTGCTAATTCGCAGTGCTGATGATCCACAACCAATCATCGCCGATGGCTATTGGTTTGGTGAAATAATCCTAGAGCCCCGGGGTGAGGGTGGATTTGGCTATGATCCGCATTTCTTTGTACCAGAATTAGGAAAAACTGCAGCGCAGTTAACTTCAGAGCAAAAGAATCAATATAGCCATCGTTCGAAGGCGCTGGTAAAACTGACCCAAATGCTTGTGAATTGTCGTTTCTAGTTTTTATGGTTGAACCCAAAACGATTGCACCAGTTTTAAATTTTCAATCACCTCACTTACTTGAGCTACCTCCGCTCAGTTTGTACATTCATTTTCCCTGGTGTATCAAGAAATGCCCTTATTGTGATTTTAATTCACATGAAATTGGGAGTGGGGCAAATGATTTGCCCGAGAAAGAATATTTATCTGCACTGTTGCGCGATTTAGAGGCTGCATTACCTCAAATTTGGGGGCGATCTATTAGTAGCATTTTTATTGGGGGAGGTACGCCTAGCTTATTGAGCGCATCAGGACTTGAGCAACTATTGTCTCAAGTCAGGATGCTCTTGCTATTGGAACCTTCCGTTGAAATCACCTTAGAGGCCAATCCAGGTACATTTGAATCAAAAAAATTCGAAGCATTCCGTGAAGCTGGCGTGAATCGTCTTTCAATAGGCGTTCAAAGCTTTAACACAGAGCAGTTGTTAAAGTTAGGTAGAGTCCATAATGCCAATGAAGCCCGCCATGCAATCGAGATTTCACAGCATTATTTTGATAATATCAATTTAGATTTAATGTACGCATTGCCCAATCAAACGATTGAAGAAGCGCGAGTAGATATCGAAACCGCTTGTACTACTGGCGTGCCCCATATTTCGGCTTATCATTTAACGTTAGAACCGAATACAATGTTTTATCAATATCCACCGCAATTGCCAGATGATGATTTGTCTGCTGACATGCAAGCATTGATTGAGCAAACTTTGAAGAGTTCTGGGTTTGCTCAGTATGAAATCTCAGCTTTTGCGCATGCTGGACATCGGTCTCATCATAACTTGAACTATTGGCAGTTCGGTGATTATTTGGGGATAGGTGCGGGCGCGCACAGTAAGATTAGCTTTCGTGACAAGATCATTCGCCAAATGCGCTATAAGCACCCCAAGAAATATCTTGAGGTATTGTTGAGCCAATCAGTTACGCCTATTCAAATGGAGCAGGAGCTCGAAGTAGCTGATCGTATCTTCGAATTTATGATGAATTCACTACGCCTTATCGAGGGATTTCGTCTAGAAGATTTTCGTTCTCGAACAGGATTACCCATTATTGCTGCACAACAGCAGCTTAAAGTTGCAGAGCAGATGGGATTGATTCATCGGGATTGTCATCGTATCGTGCCGACCGATATAGGCAGAAAATTTTTAAATGATCTATTGCAGATTTTTTTGCCCAATAAATAGCTTATCAGTATCGTTCTCAGAAAGCGTGATTGAAATCCAATGACTTATGTAAAATTAACCGAAGTTGTTGAATGTATGTTGGATGCAGGAACCAAGAAAGCAAATCTTTCGATCAAAGATATGCTGATTCGAGGGGCACTTGCCGGAGCATTTCTAGGCTATGCAACAAGTCTTGCGGTTTTGGTTATTGTTCAAACAGGCCTGGGAATTTGGGGAGCAATCGTGTTTCCCGTAGGGTTGGTGATGATCGTACTACTGGGGCTCGAATTAGCAACAGGAAATTTTGCAGTGATCCCGATTGCGGTAAAAGATGGCCGAACTCGTATAGGACGTTTGTTTCATAATTGGTTTTGGGTTTTAGTCGGAAATTTGATCGGGGGAGTAGGTTATGCATTTCTTTTTGTTTTGGTCATCACGAAACTCGGTCATGTTGATCCAATTAATCTAGATCAAGCAATAAAGTTAGTTGCACTCGCAGAGCAGAAGACAATTGCCTACGCGGCAATTGGTTTTGGGGGAATGGCTACAGCTTTTATCAGCGCAATGCTATGTAACTGGATGGTAGCGTTAGGGTCAGTTATCGCTTTCACATCTACCTCAACAGGAGGAAAAATTGCTGCAATGTGGTTGCCGACCATGACTTTTTTTGCGCTGGGTTATGAGCATGCCATTGTGAATATGTTTGTTATTCCTGCGGGTATGATGCTGGGTGCAAATATAACGTTCCTGGAATGGTGGACGTGGAATGGTATTCCAGTGATTTTAGGTAATATTCTCGGTGGAATGGTTTTCACAGGCCTTGCGCTCTATATAACAACAAGGGAACAAGGATAAGGTAACGCGTTCTGATTTTTTGCTAAAGCTGGTTAATAGCAAGCGATACGCTATAATTACTACGGCGCCCGTCATTTAAGAGACGCCCACCTTCTATCACTGCGTTACAGCTTGTAATTTGCCCAGCGAGTTTATTAGTATTTAATCGTATGCGGAACTTTCTAGCGTCATTACGATTAAAATAACCAACAGTCATCCCCTTAATATCAATACGAATGGCTTGACTATCAAATGCGTTGGTGTTTTCTGGAATGAGCGTGGCGAGGCATTCGAAATAAACCCCTCTATTGCCATGATTTTCAACTAGCTTCTTAAAAGCGGACTGATAATAAAATTCTCCGACTAACTGAAATTGTTGGTAGCGTGAAATAGGCTTCCAATAATATGTGACTGCTTGATGGTTTAAATTGTATTTAACTAACATGTTCTATCGATAGCCTAATCTAAAAATAAAAATGAATTGCCTTGCTGATGTAATGAATCTGTATCCATCGGTTATTTAAGAAACATGGGATGTTGAATTCTTTACGCCAAGAAGGTTTTAGTAGCTATAGAGAGCAACAATAATGCCAGCTATTTATTGTGATTATTAATCAGAGGGTTATGTGTTTATTGGTTTAGTGATGGTAAGCTGGTTGTAAAATAAATTGACGCAATATCACTGAATGCATCAAAAAAGTTGAATTTTTCTGAGAAAGATAGATAGAAAGCGGTTATGTTAATACTGGCTCATTCGAAGATAACAGCTGTGCCACTAGCAGATACCATCAACATGCCATTTTCTTTGCCTAATACTTCATAGTCTATGTCGATACCGATGACTGCGTTTGCGCCCAGTTCTTTAGCTTTATCTTTTAATTCATTAAGAGCGATATCGCGGGCGCGCTGTAGTTCTTTTTCATAGGTTCCTGATCGTCCACCGATGAAATCACGAATACCAGCAAAAAGATCTTTCAGAACATTGGCACCGAGCACAGCTTCTCCGGCGACAATACCGCAGTATTGTGTGATACGTTTGCCTTCAATCATCGGTGTGGTTGTTAGTAGCATGATTAATTTAAATCTTGAGATTATTATTTATGTTTTCTACATCTTTATTCCTAGTATATTTCGAGGGCATTTGTCGAGTCAAAGTCATTTGCTTCGTTGACGTAAATTGCCAGGCAGGTTAAAATCTGGGACTTTAAAGTAAAGTGTATTTACGTACTTTCTGGTTCTGGCAAAGATTATATGTCTTGGATACGGAATGAACCATTACGTAGGGTTGTATTTTGGCAAACGCTAGCAACGGGTTTGGCAACTCTTGTTTGTGGATGGTTAATGGGAATGCATGGCGCAATTTCTGCTTTACTGGGCGGTTTAGTCAGTATTGCTGCTTCATTGGTATATGCTGTATTGATCGATCGTCATGAAGGATATACAGCCGGTGATGTAGTGAAGACGGCGCTTAAAGCAGAAGGGATTAAGATTTCGGTAATGATCGTACTCCTTTTGGGAGTATTTTTGTTATATAAAGAAGTTGTTCCAATTGTGTTTATTGGGGTATTCATTGTCGCGGCAATTATCTTCAGTATGGCTCTATTTGTAACAACTGCAAAAAATAAATAATGGGAATAAAAAGCTAAAAATAATGGCAGCAGAACTTACACCAACTTCTTATATTAATCACCATCTAACAAATATGACCACCACTGTGGGTGATGGTTCATTTTGGACGCTGCATCTTGATACGCTAGTTATGTCGGTGATGTTGGGCATAATGGGTATGGGTTTTCTTTGGTTGATTGTGCGTAAGGCGACGCCAGGTGTGCCCAGTAAAACGCAAGCTTTTGTTGAGTTATTGGTCGAGTTTATTGATAGTCAGGTTAAAAATACTTTCCACGGAAATAGACATGTATTTATAGCGCCGGCAGCCCTGACAATTTTTGTTTGGGTTTTGCTACTTAATGCGATGGATTTGTTGCCCATTGACATAATGGCTTGGGTTTATGAGCATGTGTTTGGCTTGCATAATTGGCGTAGTGTGCCTACAACTGATGTTAATACAACATTTGCGCTAGCGTTATCGATATGGCTGTTGACGATATTTTTTAGTATTAAAGTAAAAGGGTTAGGTGGTTGGATGCATGAATTGTTCTGCACGCCCTTTGGTACAAATATCATCTTATGGCCACTAAATTTACTCTTTAACATGATTGAGTATATATCTAAGCCGCTTTCTCATTCATTGCGATTATTTGGAAATATCTATGCTGGTGAAATTATTTTCTTATTGTTAGGGATGTGGGCGGCTACTGGTGTATCAGGCGCATTCTTTAGTGCAATTTTAGGGGCTGGTTGGGCGATTTTTCATATTTTAATCGTTAGTCTCCAGGCCTTTATATTTATGATGCTAACCGTTGTTTATCTTGCAATGGCGCATGAGTCCCATTAAGGTTGTTGTTTTAGTTAGAAATTTAATTTTATTCATTAAATAAAAAGGAAATGATATGGAAAATTTGCAGTATCTCGCGATGATTCAAGCTTACACCGGAATTGGCATTGGGTTGATGATTGGATTGGGTGCGGCGGGAGCGTGTATTGGTGTGGGTGTGATGTGTAGTCGTTTTTTAGAGGGGGCGGCGCGTCAACCTGAAATGATTCCAACTTTGCAAGGTAAAGTATTCTTGTTATTGGGGCTGACCGATGCTTCATTCATTATTGCAGTTGGTTTGGCAATGCTATTTGCTTTTGGTAATCCTTTGTTAGCTGTCGTTCAATAGTATTTAAACAAGAAAAATTTTAACAAAGCTGCCCAATGAATATAAATTTTACACTTATTTCACAGGCGATTGCCTTCTCCGTATTTGTTTGGTTTACAGTTAAGTTTGTGTGGCCGCCGCTACTGCGTGCGATTGAAGAACGTCAAAAACAAATAGCGGATGGACTTGCTGCTGGAGAACGTGGAAGAAAAGAACTTGAACTTGCAGATCAACGATCATCTGATGTTCTCAAAGATGCAAAGCAACGTGCGGCTGATATTGTCACTCAGGCAGAAAAACGAGCGGCTGAAATCATTGATGAAGCAAAATCAGTTGCAAAAGTAGAGGGTGATCGAATTATTGCGGGTGCTAAAGCAGAAATAGCGCATGAAATTTTTAGTGCAAAAGAAGAGCTACGCCAACAAGTAAGTGGCCTCGTTTTAACTGGAGCAACAAAAATTTTGCGACGTGAGATTGATGCAAAAGCACATGCTGATTTATTAACAGCAATCGAAGCAGAGTTAAAGTAATGGCTGAGTCAATAACTATAGCTCGTCCCTATGCAGAGGCTGTTTTTAAGCTTGCAAAGGAAAAAAATAGCTTATCGCATTGGTCGGAAATGTTAAGTAATGCTGCGCAGATTACAGAAGTTGCTCCTGTTCAAGAATTGATTGGTAATCCAAACGTTTCGGCATCGAAGCTAAAGGAGATTATTTTCAATATAGGCGGTAGTAAACTTGATGGAGAAGTAAAGAATTTGCTATCGGTTCTGATTGACAATGATAGAGTTACGATCATTCCCCGGTTAGTTGAGATGTATGAGCAGTTAAGAGCAAATCATGAAGGCGTCTTGGAGGCGAATGTCATTTCGGCCTTTTCAATGTCAGATAGGCAGCTGGAGAAATTGGTAGCTGCGCTTGAGAATAAATTCAATCGTAAGGTAAAAGCGAAAGTAAGTATTGATCAGGAATTAATCGGTGGGGTAAAAATCGAAATTGGCGACGAAGTTATTGATAGCTCGATATCCGGTAAACTAGAAGCTATGTCTATTGCCCTAAAAAGCTAGGAGTTAATGAAATGCAGTTGAATCCATCAGAAATTAGTGAGCTGATTAAAAGTAAGATAGAAGGACTATCAGCGTCGTCAGAAATACGTACACAGGGAACCATTGTATCGCTAACAGATGGAATTGTTCGTATCCATGGACTTTCAGATGTTATGCAAGGTGAAATGCTGGAGTTTCCAGGGAATACCTATGGCTTAGCGCTGAACTTGGAAAGAGATTCGGTTGGTGCGGTTATTTTAGGTTCCTATGAGCATTTAACAGAAGGAGATACGGTTAAATGTACCGGCCGTATTTTAGAAGTTCCTGTTGGTGAAGGATTGCTTGGGCGCGTTGTTAATGCATTGGGTCAGCCGATCGATGGGAAGGGACCAATTTCTGCGCAAGGGAAAGAACCCATTGAGAAGATTGCACCGGGCGTTATTTGGAGAAAATCAGTTGATCAGCCAGTGCAAACGGGATTAAAAGCGATTGATGCCATGGTTCCGGTTGGAAGAGGGCAGCGTGAATTGATCATTGGTGACCGCCAAACTGGAAAAACTGCTGTTGCAATTGATGCGATCATTAACCAAAAAGGTGAAAACATGATCTGCATCTATGTAGCAATTGGCCAAAAAGCTTCATCAATTGCGAACGTAGTCAGAAAATTGGAAGAACATGGCGCAATGGCGTATACGATAGTTGTCGTTGCTTCTGCGTCAGAATCAGCAGCGATGCAATTTATTGCACCTTATTCTGGCTGTACGATGGGGGAATATTTTCGTGATAGAGGCCAAGATGCATTGATTGTTTATGATGACTTGACCAAACAAGCTTGGGCTTATAGACAGATATCATTATTGCTACGCCGTCCTCCAGGTCGTGAAGCTTATCCAGGTGACGTTTTCTATTTGCATTCTCGATTGTTGGAACGCGCGGCAAGAGTTAGCGCAGAATACGTAGAGAAATATACGAATGGAGCTGTAAAAGGGAAAACAGGCTCACTTACAGCGCTTCCAATTATTGAAACGCAAGCGGGTGACGTAACGGCATTCGTTCCAACCAATGTGATCTCGATTACCGATGGTCAGATTTTCTTGGAAACAGACTTATTCAATGCGGGGATTCGTCCGGCAATCAATGCAGGTATCTCTGTTTCTCGGGTGGGTGGTGCTGCGCAAACAAAAGTTATCAAAAAGCTTGGCGGTGGTATTCGTTTAGCGCTTGCTCAATATCGTGAACTAGCAGCGTTTGCGCAATTTGCTTCCGATCTTGATGAAGCAACACGTAAGCAACTTGAGCGCGGCAAAATGGCGACTGAGCTTATGAAACAACCTCAATTTGCAACACAAAGCGTTTCAGAGATGGCATTGACACTGTTTGCTTTGAATAAAGGATATCTTGATGATGTTGAAGTCAAACGTGCATTAGCGTTTGAATCAGCATTACGAAGCTATATTCGTAATCAACATGCAGCACTGATCGATAAGATTGAGAGTACCAAAAATCTTGATGAAGATACTGAGAAAGCACTGATACAAGCGATCGAAGAATTTAAGAAAAACGGGACTTATTAATGGCTGGTAGTAGAGAAATACGCAATAAGATTAAAAGCGTAAAAAATACGCAGAAGATTACACGCGCCATGGAAATGGTGGCCGCATCAAAAATGCGTAAAGCTCAGGAACGGATGCGTAAGGCACGTCCTTATGGTGAAAAAATCCGTAATGTGGCTGCTCATATGAGTCGTGCTAGTACTGAATATAAGCATCCTTTTTTAATTGAACGCGATACTGTGAAACGTGTTGGTGTTATCGTCGTTACTTCGGATAAAGGTTTGTGTGGTGGACTAAACACTAATATTCTGCGTAGAGCCTTAAATGAGATGAAACGATGGCAAGCAGAGGGTGAAGAAATCGAAGTATGCTGCATTGGCAATAAAGGCTTGGGTTTCATGAATCGCATTGGTGCAAAAGTTATCTCTCACGTTGTCAGCCTAGGTGATACTGCAAATATTGAAAAGTTGATTGGTGCGATTAAGATTGTTCTAGATGGGTATACCAATGATCGGTTCGATCGTGTCTATGTTTTTTATAATCGGTTTGTCAACACGATGAAGCAAGAACCGACGATGGAATTGTTGTTGCCGCTGTCAGATGATCGGTTTGGCAACAATAAAGGTGATGAGGAAACGAGTCCCAAGAAACTTTGGGATTATATCTATGAACCCGAGGCCAAGTCTGTTATCGATGATGTAATGATTCGTTACGTTGAAGCACTGATCTATCAGGCAGTAACAGAAAATATGGCATCAGAACAATCAGCGCGTATGGTGGCGATGAAAGCCGCATCAGATAATGCTGGCAATTTAATCAATGAATTGACATTGATTTACAACAAATCGCGTCAAGCGGCTATTACCAAAGAACTATCAGAAATCGTGGGCGGTGCGGCCGCAGTCTAATTTTTTTGTATATCTATTTTTAAGGAACAATAATGAGCGAAGGAAGAATTGTTCAATGTATCGGTGCGGTAATTGACGTGGAATTTCAGAAAGACGGAATTCCCAATGTTTATGATGCCCTGACTATGGAAGGATCAGAGTTGACATTGGAGGTCCAGCAACAATTGGGTGATGGTGTCGTAAGAACCATTGCCTTGGGATCTTCGGATGGATTGCGTCGTGGAATGATGGTCGTTAATACCAAAAAACAAATTTCGGTACCGGTCGGAACGAAAACACTCGGTCGCATCATGGATGTATTAGGTCGGCCTATCGATGAGATGGGACCAGTCGGCGCTGAAAAAACGATGCCGATACATCGAGTCGCACCTGCTTTTGATGAACTTTCTGCTTCAACAGAACTCCTTGAAACGGGTATCAAGGTGATTGATTTGATCTGTCCGTTTGCAAAAGGCGGTAAGGTTGGATTATTTGGTGGTGCAGGTGTTGGCAAAACTGTAAATATGATGGAGCTTATTCGTAATATTGCGATCGAGCACAGTGGTTATTCCGTATTTGCGGGAGTGGGCGAAAGAACACGTGAAGGGAATGACTTCTATCATGAAATGAAGGATTCCAATGTATTAGATAAAGTTGCATTGGTGTATGGTCAAATGAATGAGCCACCTGGCAATCGTCTACGCGTTGCATTGACAGGATTGACGATGGCGGAATCATTCCGGGATGAGGGACGTGATGTACTCTTCTTCGTTGATAATATTTATCGTTATACATTAGCAGGAACAGAAGTTTCAGCATTGTTAGGTCGTATGCCTTCTGCAGTTGGATATCAACCGACCTTGGCTGAAGAAATGGGACGCTTACAAGAACGCATTACATCATCTAAAACGGGCTCAATTACATCGATTCAAGCGGTGTATGTTCCTGCGGATGACTTGACCGATCCGTCACCAGCAACCACTTTCGGTCACTTGGATGCAACCGTGGTTCTTTCGCGTGACATCGCTTCGTTAGGTATATACCCAGCAGTTGATCCGCTTGATTCAACATCAAGGCAGTTAGATCCGCTCGTGGTTGGGGAAGATCATTATCAAACCGCGCGTGAAGTTCAACAAACGTTACAACGCTATAAAGAATTACGCGACATCATTGCGATCCTCGGTATGGATGAATTGTCACCTGAAGATAAATTATCAGTCAGTCGCGCGAGAAAAATTCAACGCTTCTTATCACAGCCCTTCTTCGTGGCTGAAGTATTTACCGGTTCACCTGGAAAATATGTACCATTGAAAGAAACTATCAAAGGTTTCAAAGGTATCGTGAATGGTGACTACGATGATATTCCTGAGCAAGCGTTCTACATGGTCGGTGGTATCGAAGAAGTTATCGAAAAAGCGAAAAAACTCCAATAACAACTTTCTGATAGAGAAAATCAATGGGTACTGTTTTTCATTTGGACATTGTGAGTGCGGAGGATTCGATTTACTCCGGCCCTGCTGAATTTCTCGTTGCACCTGCAATGCTGGGTGAAGTAGGTATTTTTCCGCAACATACGCCTTTACTGACACGCATCAAGTCAGGCATGGTTCGCATTAAAGCGCCACTCAAAGATGAAGAATCTGTCTATGTATCAGGGGGCATGTTGGAAGTACAACCCGATGTGGTAACTATCCTAGCTGATACGGCGATTCGTAGTCATGACTTGGATGAAGCTAAAGCACTCGAAGCGAAGAAACATGCTGAAGAGATCATGAAGGATAAACAAAGCGGTATTGAATACGCGCGTGCTCAAGCTGAATTGATTGAAGCCTCAGCTCAATTAGCAGCAATCCAGAAACTCAGAAAACGTGGCAGCGGCCACTAATCATATTTCCATTCCTTTCGCCTTGAAAGGAATGGAGTCGTCATTCCAATCGTAATATTCGTTCATTTTAAGTTTCAAAAAAATTTAGCTTGTAGTGATCTTACGGTACTAGGTTGAATTTTTTCTTGATTCGTTTTCACGTTCTGCCATTCTTGTTTATTTCTTAACAAAACGTTACAGATAATTTTCTTTGTGCTAGTTTTTTTCATCTGAAAGGGTGTATATTTTTTGCTGGCATTCTTGAAAGGACGTAATAATCATGGCGAAACGTACTAAAAAAATCTACGTGCTGGATACCTCCGTATTGCTGTTCGATCATAATGCTATCAAGAATTTTGAGGAAAACGATGTTGCCATTCCAATCACCTGCTTGGAAGAGCTCGATCGATTTAAAGTCGGAAATGACATTAAAAATTTTGAAGCACGAGAAGTGATTCGCTTCTTAGATAAATTATCTGAAGATTATGGCTTAGAAAAATGGATTCCCCTGGGTGAAGAGAAAGGGCGATTGAGAATCGTCATGTCCAATAGCCTGAATGGTATCGATGCCGAAGAAATCTATGGTAAAGGTAAGAATGACCATAAAATCATCAATGCAGCTCTAACGCTTGCTAATAGCCATAAATCAGCGCGAGTTGTTTTAGTCACCAAAGATATCAATCTTCGGCTCAAGGCTAAAGCGATCGGTTTACCGTCAGAAGATTACGAGACGGGCAAGGTTAAAAATGTCAAATCGATCTCTGCGGGATTCCCTATTCTTGAGCAAATCCCTTCGAGCACTATCAATGAAATTGCCAGGCGTGGCAGTATCGAAGAAGCGGGGCTACTAGGAACACATAAACTCGCGAATGGCTATTATATTCTTCGTAATGCCAATGATTCCCTACTGGCACGCTATAATCAAACCCAAAATACCATCGAGCGCGTCGAAAAAGCTTATGTCTATTCAATCAAACCCAGGAATGCCGAGCAAGCATTTGCAGTCAATGCGTTGCTAAATGACGATATTAAATTAGTCGCGCTACAAGGTGTCGCAGGTACTGGAAAAACCCTGCTTGCACTCGCTTCTGCGTTGGAACTCAAAAATAAATACGATCAAATCATCTTAGCGCGACCAATCATACCGCTGAGTAATCGCGACATTGGTTATTTACCAGGTACTGCCGAGGATAAAATCTCACCTTTCATGCAACCGCTCTGGGATAACCTCAAATTCATCAAAAGCCAATTTCGCCCTACCGAACGCAAATCCAAAATACTCGATGAGATGGAAGAAAGTGGCAAACTGGCCATTACGGCCCTCGCGTTTATTCGTGGGCGGAGTTTATCTAACGTGATGTTCATTATCGATGAAGCGCAAAACCTCACGCCGCATGAAGTTAAAACGATCATCACTCGCGCTGGAGAAGGTACCAAAATCGTCTTCACGGGTGATATTCACCAAATCGATACGCCGTACTTGGATGAGCAATCCAATGGCTTGACGTATATAATCGATCGATTGAAAGGCCATCCTTTGTTTGCGCATATACGCCTAGAAAAAGGGGAACGCTCTGAGTTGGCCAATCTTGCCAACGATCTGCTGTAGAGAGTTGAATCTACACTGCGCTGCTACTGAGTCAATGCTTGCAGATTTTATTGCTTGAGATCAGTTTTTCGGGTTCGTGAAAGTGGGCTACGCACACTATGATCAACCAAATCCGTCAGAATCATGATGATGCCGTAGATACCAGCAAGTGCCATGGCATGTTTATCAATATGAACCCCTTTGAAAACGGGGCTAATTGCGATGAGAACAAAATACGGTAGCAATAAGCCATTGGCGATATCATGCCGCACGTTGCTGGCTTTGAACGCGGGTTCTATACCTTTATATTTGCGGAATAATGCGCGAATGAATGGAAAGCTAATACAAAAAAATAGTGCACATTTATCGGCGAACGCGTTGATTGCCTCTGGTGCCATGCTGATGTTTATCGGAACGATAACAGTTTAGCGACAACCGCACCAACGATAGCGCCGGTTAGAGTAGTTGCTGTATCGATATCGAGATAACCGAAATCACCGAGAAAAACCGTCTCAGGTGTTCCTAAATAGGTTCTAGATAATCTAACGAGTAGATACAATCCGGTTGCACCAATGATGACATATTGCGCAAAAGAGTGAATTTTTGCGAGCTTGAGCTCCGTTGCTTCAGAAATGATGCGCTCTTTTTCTTCGCTGTTATTAGTATTTTTGAGCGCAGGATGCGATTTCAGTAACATAATTCCCTCTTGTTCAGAAAATTGAGTATGAATTTAATCAAAATATAATGCCATTGGACAAATAATTCAATGGAAAGCTCAATCGTTTTGCTTTGGTAGTTTGGTGGGGATAACCCACCAAGCATTATCACGCGCGCAGCATCAGCTTGATTGACTCTTGAATCGATTCAATACGGTCGTGCATAGCAGCACGTCCACAATCAACCAATTTTTCAAACTCATTGAAATTGTATCCAGATTCCACCGGCGTTTGTGGGTTGATCACGATTTCTGCACGCAATGCTTCGCTAGAAGAACGCCAGGAACCGAGCAAACCCCAGGAAGCGCTGAGCACATCTTTGAGTCCCAACGGTTTCTGGGTTTTTTGCAGTAATCCATCGAATCCCGTGATGACATCATTGCCACTGGCAAAAGGTTTGGTGTTGACATTGATAGCGATGCGCAATCCACAACGGCGATTGCTCAGAACATCCACAGGTACCAACGAAACCACGCTGCCATCGACCATCAAACGCGATTGATTGGCCACGGGCGGGAAAAAACCTGGAATTGCAGACGTAGCCAATACCGCAGGCGCGACCAAACCTCGGTCAAAGATAATACGCTCATGTGTCACTAAATCGGCGGCGACTACTGCGGCGGGGTGCTTAAGATCAGCAAATGTACAGTCACCAAAGGTGGCTTTCGCCGCTGCTGCAATTTTGTTACCGATGAATAGCGATCCACGGGGTAACAACGATGGATCCTTGATCTTGCGGTTAGAGCCCAATTGCTCACGCACTTGTCGAATCGCCTGGTCGATACTACCCAAGTGTGCAACCGTCAAAGCCACAATGCCGCCCATGCTGCTGCCACAGAGCACATCGTAAGTAATACCACATTCAGCCATGGCATCGAGCACGCCCAAATGCGCAAAACCGAGCGCAGCACCAGAACTCATCGCGATACCAACTTCTTTGAACGTCAAATAGCGTGCAATCTTATCCAAGGTTGAATTGAACGGCTCTTGCCAGGAATTCGGCGAGGTAATGCTTTTTTCGAGCGCTGCTGGCATTAATTGATAAGCCCAAGGCTCCAAGTCACAATAAGTTTGATCCCGTTCCCCTAAATAAACCCGTGCAAAATCAGCGACTCCCACTTGATCCGCGCTATTGAAGTGTTCTATGTAATTCGTCGTGGTATCGATGATGTGTAGCACTACATCTTTAGGCTCAAAATAACGGCTGAGATGGGGCAACTCCGCTGGGCGAACTCTGAGCACCAGCAACTGCCCATTGGGGGCAGATTCACGCCAAGCATTAAACTTGGAGTGTAATTCAGGATCAGCCGCGTCGCTGATTGGGTTTTGCAAGCCTGAAAATAGCCTTGAACCCGCTGAATAGTGATGAATTCCATCGATGATCCGCTCCACTAATTTTTGCGAAAGCGCCGATTCTGTTTCATAAGCCAGCACCACCAAGTTTGGGGCATAGCCTTCATGATGCGTGCGGCGCCGTAATCGTTCGATTAATAAATTCGTTAGATTGACATGGAGTTGCGGTACGCTTTCCAGCAAATGCAGGAATTGATTACTGTTGAAACAATAGGTTTTAGTATCTTTGGAAGCGACTAGCGTCGCAGAAATAGGCATGCCTGAAAACAGCGACATCTCACCAAATACCTGACCCGGCCCTAAGACAATGCCACTTTTGCGATGATAGCGATCCGCTTGTTGTACCCACACGGCACCTTCGGCAATCGCCTGGAAAAATTGGCCTTTATCTCCAGCGCGTGCAATGACACTGCCTTGCTTGTAATGGCGCACTGGAATCGTGGCCTGTAGATGCGCTAACGTATGAGGCGATAACGCATTGAAAAATGGAATATCCGCAAGTTTTAGCATGGAAGTCGTCATCCCTGAAAGAAACAAAGCTTTCATTTTGTCAGCAGCACCGTGAATATTCATCGATTCCAGCGCTTGCCGCAGCCCTTACAACGCTTTACTCCTCATTGTATTCTAACAGTTCTCTTGGCAAACGCACTGATAACGAAACGAACACCCTGTATTTTTTGATGAAACTAAAGCCGTACACTGCGAAAAATAGCCAAATTGGCTATCTATGCCTAAATTGCCTTATGACATATTAGTGCAAGCAACCCCACTTTTATGCAATGACGGTGGTAGAATTTTCAGTATCGCACGATCGTGGCTTTAAAACAGGCAAAACATGGGTGAGCAAAATGCAACTGTCAAAGAATTAGCGGGCAAAGTGCCCATTCAAGCTTATTTGTCCTACCGCCAGAATGTTAAAGAGAATGAAGCAGCCAAGAAAATATTAGAGGAGTACTGTCAGGCGAATGAGATCGCATTAATTTACGATAATAAAGCGATTAAAGTTGGCGGCAAGATTAAAGACTTCATGAATAGTATAGGAAAGGCACGTTTTGCTTTTATTTTCCTAACCCCTAATTATTTTGAATCGGCTTATACATTGTATGAATTAGCAGCGATCTATCAACTCAATGAGAAGTACAAAGATTACAAACGATTCATCGTTCCAGTTATAACCAAAGTCGATGACCCTAAACAAGACCCTAAGAAAAAAGTATCGACTTATTTGTGGACTTATGCTGAAGACTATTATTGGGGGAAAAAAACGTCGTCCAAGGCGCTCCGAAATGAATTGACTCACTTGCTTAATCTTAAAGAAGGGGAGCATGAAGAAGCTTGGACAATGATTAGAAAAGCCTGGGAAGAAATTATTGATCCCTGTCTCGGAGAAAAACAGATTGTTTTCTCTGGAAAAGATGCTGATGGTGCTTTAGTTAGAGCAGTCAATGAAATAAGCGGTTTAATTAAACAAGCAGTCGATGATCAAACCGTGAAGCTCAGGGCTAAAGTCAAATCAGAAATTGAAAGAATTCTTAGCGCAAAGTTTAATTTGCTTGCTGAGTTGAAATTGGAAGTAGAGGAAAAGAAATCTCAACAAATCCATAGTGATCAGGATGCTGCCAAGGCAGTTGCAGATTATTGGCTATCAGAATGTACGGTGGAAGACGCGCTAAGCCATTTAATTCGGGTTTATAAGCAAGCAAAGCGAGAAAAAATTACCGAGTGGGAAGCGCTTTATCTTAAGGGAGAAAAACTCTGTGGCTGGTTGCTTATTTTAAGCGTAGACCCAATTTGGTGGTTCAATCATCAATTAAGAGTCGATCACGCTTCGGCTCCTCAGGTGACCAAAGATTATGTAATTGATCATCCACCTTTTGCTGAGGTTATTATTTCTAGAAGCTTGCTGGAACGAGCTGATTACAAACTCAATAAAGGTAAAGTCACGCCAGCGAATGGCGAGCACAACGTTTCCCTTTTTGACGGTATATCAAACCATGCAACGATTGAGGAATCATTAATCGCTATTTATAAGGATATCTATCCACCAGATCGAGAATTACCAAAAGGGGCTGGCGAATTAATAAAAGATATGCTGACGCGAGCCAAGAATAATTTTAAAACGTTTGGTAAGCCTATTTATTATCTGATGGATTCCATGATTATTGAGCTGTTTGAGAAGCACGAAGAGTTTAGCAAGGCCCAGCCTAGCTTGGCGCAATATATCCATTTTATTCGTTGCAATCCTGCTGACAAAGCTGAGAGCCCTACAGCGAGTGGAGATTCGGTGTCGTTGCTTGATCTTTTGGGCATGTTTTTAGAATTAAACAAAAATGAAAGGTGACAAAATGTCTCAGAAAATGTCCGAATTTTTGCGATTAGAAAACTTTCTTCCACCCAAAGATAGCGCCGAGAAAGGGTTGACTATCATAAATAAAGAAAAAAAGCTTTATCATATCTTTGATGAGGACGATTGCTATGCGTTATGGGCCGCTTATGCGGCGGGCAGGCCTTTATTGTTAAGAGGCAAGCCGGGAACTGGTAAAAGCCAAATGGCCAAGGCGATTGCTGAGCAACTGGGATGGGCATTTGTTAGTGAAGTAATTCGTGGTAATACTGAACTGAGTGATTTGCATTGGCATTTTGATGCCATCGGTCGGTTGAGCGAAGCCCAAGCCATGAGCTTTAGGCGGGAAGAATCTGACACTGATTGGAACAAACATACTGATAATCCTCTAGCCAGCCTCGTCGCAGTCAGTTGTTAAACTGACTGCTCCAATAACGATGAGGAGACTGACATGCAACATTACTGCGGAATTGATTTACATTCAAATAATCAT
>WBZL01000510.1_pt1 | contig 43294 bp, 29 predicted proteins | sample 5204291 | NCBI WGS metagenome assembly WBZL01 (sample SAMN12344345, study PRJNA552823) | activated sludge metagenome | biome: Activated sludge suspended growth; feature: Nitrification reactor; material: Wastewater; isolation source: activated sludge from nitrification reactor of wastewater... | reverse complement strand
AGGTAGAACACAGCGGTGTCGGTCATCACATGAGTGAATTCCAAGTAGTTTCCATCCCCGCTGTTGTTTTCGACTACCAACAAGTTGCCAGCCCCATCGTACAACCGAACCTGGGTATCGAATCCGCTGGAACTCGGTCCTAACCCGATTAATGCGATCTCTCCTGCCACCGCACTGAAACTGTAGAAATCCATCTCAGCCCGCAGGTCGATACTGCCTGCCGTTAAGCTACCATAGCTAACCGGTGTGGCGTTTACTGGTGGGTTCAATCGTTGCAAATGTAACCAGTAGTTAGCCGTGTCTGTGCCGCCATTATCACTAACGGTAATTGTGTACGCGTCAGAACTCATTAGTGTGTGTGTAATCTCAATATAGTCTCCACTTGACCAACCTGAAGCGACTAAGCTACCATCAGACGCGTAGAGACGAATCTCGGGGTCGAAAGCAGAACCTGCGTCACCCAAGCCTATTAGTAGTTTTTCTCCACTCATTCCGGAAAAAGTATAAACATCAGTTTCTCCTGCCGTGGCAATAGTCCCTGTCACAATCTGCCCATAAGTGATAATCGTGCTAACCTCAAGCACTATGTCTAAATTTTCAAGAACATCAGTCTGTACCTGGAAACCTTTCTCCCCCAACCCTTGCCCCACCAAAATTTTGTCCATCGGCTCGCTCCCCGAACTGGCAGGAGAGAAAGTCTCTCCCGGTTCACCCGCCAAAGGGGGGTGCCGTTGTTCGAAGGTTTTGGGAGGGGTGGAGGCAAGGACCGTCGCTTCCGGGAAGATCACGGCATCTGGTTCTTGCACCAGTAGTTCCGCTTCCTCGACTGGGGAACCCGTCTCGTCCTCTACCACCAACGCCTCGGCACTGGAGAGCAGCATGGCGGGAGAATGGGTGGGGTCATCCAGGGTGTTGGCGGGGGAGGTTTCGTCTGCGTGAGAGGGCACGTTTCCCAAGGCCGGAAGAAAAGAATTCGCCAGCAGGGAAAAACTCATCAGCAAATTCAAGAAATAAGAAGCAAAGGAATTCCTGGAGTTTTTATTCATCGTCATCTCCTTGAGCCAATCAATTTTTAATTGTTTAAAGTAGTCGAGAAATATACTTTTGGGTTAGAGTACCGGCTGAATGCCCTCCCAGTGCAGGGATGTACACACAACAGCGTATCAGCGTTACCGATTGAAACAAATTCCAAAACACCTGATTTTTCTAATACTATACTAATTTTCACAAGGCATTGCAATAACCAGTTTTACAAATCTAATTGCCACGGATCCCTGGTCTGTCTGGTATATGCTGTCGCTTCTTCCTGTCCTGAATTCGTTGACTTCCTCCCCAACAATGGATCCAACAACCCCTTCACAGCCACCGGCTTACTCGCCTGGTGGAGGGGTTTCAATTTCCGTCCGGCCCCGGGATGCCCTGCCTGTTTCCCAGGCGGATGTTGGCCCTTCACCCGCTTCGCCTGAGGCGGAACGTTGGGATGATCCGAAGATGCCGGTTTGAACGAGTTGTGCAAGGTTTTGTGCAGGCGTTCCTGCAGTTTTTCCACTTCCGCCTGCAAATTTTTCACCTGCGTCGCCACCGCACCGACTTGCTGTTTCAAAAGGTGCTTCTCTTCCGCCTACGCAAGCACGCGCGCTTTGAGCGACACGGGTGCTTTTTCCCAAGCCTTCAGCGAGATGGGCAATCCATGAGGGACTTTCATAAGCACAGTTTACTCACCCATCAGCAGTTCTTCAACTGTCAAGGGCTTCGTTTTTTGAGGTTTTTTGACACTTTTGACCATGTTTTTCTACCAACTTAACAGTTACGTCTTGACTTATACCCCAGATGAAATTGAAATTTATCCATCCAACGTTTTATCATAGTATGTTCCTTGTGTTTGGGATGGATTTACTTTGTGGTCGCTGGGCCTAGCGGACTGCGGGAGGCGTAACCGCCTCCCGAGCTTTGCCTAGCCGCCTGCGCCCCCTCACCTTGTCCTAACGGCCAGCGGTGCAGGGGCGGCCAGGCGAAGCAGGCCAGCGGTCTACCGACCGGGGATGAACCTGAGGAATGTCTCGCACACTGCCTACCAGCCCCTTGGACGTGCACATAATCTCATCCACCGCTCAAGCTCGTTGTCGAGGGGGATTGGGCCTGCCAACAAATCTGAGGCACCGGGCAAACTGAATCTGCCCACGAAACTACGAATAGATCACGTGTAATTAGCCGAAACTCGGTGGAAGGTTTCGCAGGACAATTGCCATGCTCAATTTTCTTCCAGCCGGTAGCCCCGGCGCATCTTGCGTCGAACCAGTTTTTCGGCCAGGGTTTGCCCCAACTCCGGTGTGGCCACCTGGATGAACTGCATCCGTTGGTAGCCCGTGTTTCGGTTGCCCCAGGCACAGATGACGGTGTAAGCGTCAAATAGAGTGGGCTGGATGGTCACGAGATACCAGCGGTTCATGTGTCTTTCAGGATCAATGCGGATTAGTAAGGGCATAGGGAGTCAACCTGATCATTTTCTACCTTCAAGCGTACGAGAAACATTTAGAGGGCATGGTGGGCAAAAAATCAGCCATATGCTGTGGCTTGGGGCATCAGCCAATTTTCTATTGCCGCCCGGGAGAGCCGCCACTGACCGCCGATTTTTTTGCCGGGCAACGTGCCCTCGGCCAGGAGTTTGTACACGGTAGACTCGGTCAGACGCAGATAAGTGGCAACTTCGCGCACGGTCATGGTGGGCGATGGCGTAAGGTTACTGGGCGACGGAGGGAGAGGGGAAACATCAGACATAGGGTTCTCCTGGGGTTAGACCGGTTTCAGCGGTAAGACCTTCGAGTAAGGTAAAAAAGCCGTGGGCGTTTAAGGCGTCGAGTATCTCACTTTGGGCTTGGGTCAAGTCAGAGACAGAATAACGCTGGCTATGAAGGCTCAAGTGTGCAAGCGCGCGTGGGGTGTGTTGCGCCAGGGCTAAATAATCGGGTTCAGGGAGTGCGCCCGCACGGCTGTTGGCAAAAAGAGCCGGACTCCGAATCCCTTTCTCCTCGCCGGGCAGGCCTTTGTGGACATATCCGTACAGCAACCAGGCCAGGAAACGGGTGCCGATGGTTGAGTTTTTGGCGATGCGCTTGAGCGTGATCTTCGCAGCGGGCTCGGGCACCCCGCCCATTTCCAGCAATTTTGCAAAATCCCAGGTTTCGGGTAAAACCTCCTCCCCCACCGCCCCCTGCTCAGGCTCTGGGCTTGGCTCAGAAGGCGGGGGGGAAAGGGGGGGATGTTGATTAATTAAGTGCTTAAGGTTTAAGTGCTTAATTAAGTGCTTTAAGGTGTCAAAATCGCGCCTCAAATCATGTAAAAAACGCGCCTCAAAATCCGCTTTACATGTCAAATTCGCGCCCCAACCATGTAAAAATCGCGCCTCAAAATGAGTTTCCATGTCAAATTCGCGCCTCAGATCATGTAAAAAACGCGCCTCAATTGGCGTTTCCACGTCAAAATCTCGCCTCAAGTCATGTAAAAAACGCGCCTCAAATATATCGGCATCTTGGGCTTGTTCCAGAAGTTCCACCCAGGCCAATGCTCCCGTTTGCGTCACCCAGGTCAGCAGTTCGATGGCGCGAGTGTGTTCTGGCAGGAGCGGGTCTTGTAACCCAATTTTGAGTGTCCACTGGGCGGTTTTTCCATACCGACCCGGACGGAAGCCAGCGACCGTTTTTTCGATAAACAGGCCTACCAGGTCCCGCACCGGTTGCCGTTTTTGCCAGGTGTCCGAGGCGGTGGTCTGACGGCCTCGGCGTGCCATCTCGTCGAGGGGCGGTAACCAATCTCCTATCGTCTTAGGACGCTCAAGGCCGAGAGCTTGTGCGAGTTCCTGGTAGCCATCGGTTAGGGTAAGTTGATTCCGTAGCTCGCCAGTGTGGTGGTTGTGGTAACACTGATCGCGTAACACTGTCAGCATCCAGGCAGGTCCGGATCCCAGTTTGGGGAGCCAGTACAACAGAAAATAATGGCTGAGCACCAGGACGTCTTTCGCAGGCAGGATGTGGGCCTCTAACTTGCGGGCGAGCTGGGAGAGTTCGTTATACTTCGCATCGCTGACAGGCAACCCACAGACCTCCAAAACCACCTGCTGGACCGTTCTGGGGGTCGGTTTGCGGTGAAGTTGCTCTGGGGTGGGAGACAGCGGGGGGTAGGGCAGGATTTCCTTCGGTTGAAGTTCCAAAGCTTTTTGCAGCGCGGCGATTGGGTCAGTTCTGCCCCCGTTGATTTGTAACCAGTCTTTTAGCCGGTCAGCATCGCCAGGGGTCAAAGGCATCGCCAGGCGGAACTGATATGTATTGGTTTCTCGACTATGACTCTTTTCGACGCGGGTCACAAACCAGTTTAACAGGTCATCATCATCCATAGCCTTAAGATAATTCTGTAATGCTTGCCGGGTCATGCCTGTCCACCGGGCGACATGCGCGCCAGAGGCCTCAAAGGGGGTGTTGGCAGTCGCTGTTTTCCTGTATGTTTGGAAAAATGCTTGCCGGAGTGCGACGACGATCCAGGCCCGCGCAGGTCCCAAGTACGGCAGCCAACGCAGGAAATATCCAGGCACGGTCACGACCTTTTCCGGCTGTAAGAGGGCTTCTTCTAGCGATGTCCGGAGCATGGCAAACCGGGTGTCAGGGGCCTCTGCCTCCCGGGTGGGTTCGGCATCGGGTTCGTTTGGCGGTGGGGATGACTCAGCTTCAGGATTTCTGGAAAGGATTACCTCAAAACATAATTCCACTTCCCGATTAAGAATGCCCACCAGGATGCGTCGCAGGGTACTCGTCAACCGACTCGCCACCCAATCACAAGCATAGGCATTGTGAAAGCCAAAGGTCATCACCCCGTCGGTATAACTGACAAAACGCGTGTCGCGCACCCAGGTGTCGAAGGTGGCTTTCGGCATTTCCATCTGGAGTTGACCGAGGGTCGCCTGCCAGGCCTGTTCAGCGTTCATAGTCAGGACATCCTCTTTTTTCTGCCAATAGGCACACCGCCCAATTCGGTGGAGTAGGGAGGGGGCTTATGCCCAATTGGGCGGAAATTCGCTTTTTAGAGCAGGTCAGGCAAACGCATTGAGAATATCCACAAATCTCACATGCACGACCGTTCGGTCGGCTTGGGTGAATAAACAGCCCTCGATCACCACATGCGGTTTCAGATGGGGATGCTGTCGCGCCAAATCCAGAATCAATTGGGCGTGTTTTCCGGTCAGTAAAACCGGATGGGTTTCCTGAGGATCGTGAACTTTGGGTTGCACCCATCCATGCACGACAAGCTCCGTGTGCCCATTCAACGGCACTTGATGAATGGCTTGGATGGATAATTGACCAGATAGGTAACAGTTGTTCGCACCGCGCATGAGACTCCTGATGGGACGTGCTGGAATTTTGTAAACGGGCACAATTCTTAGGCAAATTCCACCAAAAGTCGAGGGACTTTTGTCCCGATTTCCTTTTCATGGTGCGTCCGAGAGCAAGCCCAACGCGCGGGCGCGGGCAAGGGCGGTCACCCGTTTATTCATTCCAGGATGGTCAGCCACATCCAGTTTGCGATAGAGCGAAGTTAAAAGATTACGGATGGTTTTATCCGAAAGCCCCAGTGCAGTGGCAATCGCGTCATTTTCATAACCTACCGCCATGAGCCGAAGAATGGCCAACTCCTGAGTTTCACAGACCTGGTGTTTCGGCTGCATAACAGGTTGAATTTCCGGCGAATACACCAGCTCCCCTGCCATGATGGCGCGGAGAGCAGTTGGGAGATCGAGAGTCAAATCATCCGTTTTCAGGAGGTAGCCGTGTACGCCCATTGCTAATACCTCTTGGACGTACGCCCCGGCCTCGAGCGCGGAGACGACAAGGATCTTCAGGGCCGGAAAATAGTGGCGTATTTCTCGCAGGAGGTTCAGAGGGTCAAACGCCCCCGGCATGAACAGGTCCAGCACCACTATCTCGCAGGGGAATTTACGGAGTGCAGGGATGAGTTTTGTGCTGTGGTCGAGGGCGAGGACTACCGAAATGTCCGCCGCATGGGTCAGGGCGGTGACAATATGCACCCGAATCAAGGGATGATCGTCTACAACGATTACGCGGAGCATGGGCATTTCCTGGTGGGGCAAAAAAAGTAAAAAAGACCGTTGCGGGGTGATTTTTTCATATAGGTCACATTAGACATAAGTCAAAAAATAGGGGGCTTGTTGGGCGTTGTAGCAGGGAGCGGTAAGCGGCATGGTAAGCGGTGTGGTAAGCGGGTGGCAAGCGGTTGGTAAGCGGTAGGTAAGCGGCGTGGTAAGCGGCATTTTGGGTGGAGAAAAAAAAGTTGTTTTTTGCGGGAACTGAAGAACTACTCATTTTCAACTCCTTGGAGAAATAGCGCACCATGCGTATAGGCATCGATGGAGAACGCTAAAAAACGGGCCAGGACCTCGCCGACGTGATAGGTGTACTCTGTGCGGTTACCCACTTGATACGGTACACAAATTCGCTCGAGTTCCGCCACCAACTCCACCGATAGACGATAAGTGGCCATTTGTCCTCGGAGAGACGGTTCACTTTTCCGGCGGCGTTTTTTTTCAGGGGGTATTTTCCCCCAGGTTTTTTCCGCCCAGACTGGCTTTTTGTCCTGGCCCCATCCACCCGGAAACAAGGTTGTGCCACGTTTGCCCAAGCCAACCTCCAATTGAAAATCTCCCCGGGCGTAACAATACAGGGCATATTCTAAAAAAACCTGGGCGATCTGGCTGGCGGTGAAATCTGTCTCATCCGCGACGCGGGTTACTGCTGTGCGGATTTCGGTCGGGACCTTCCGGTAGGTTTTACTAGGATGCTGTTTCTCCCAGGTGCGGGTTCGTTTCGGCTCCGGGCGGGGTTCAGCCACGCGAATTTTGTCCAGCATAGATGGCGGACGCCCTGGCGGCGAGACGGGAGCCGTTCCTTCGAAAGGGAGTTCTGGGGGCGGGGTCCCCCAACGATCCCCGGATGGAGGGGTGGGGGAGTGCTCCGGTGGGGATTCGCTTAACCAAACACTGCGACGTGGATGCGATGGAGGCATAGGTTACTTCCTAATAACGATAGACTAAATCAACAAGCAATTGATATTCCTGCGCGGCACGGCTTTCTGGATCCTTCTCGAAAATCGTGCGTCCCATTCCTGGACACTCACTTAATGCGGTGGCGCGGTGAATGGGGGCCAGGACCCGATTTGCATATCCTTGCTGTAGGTCGCCAAGCGATGCCTTATGTTCCCGCAACTGTTCGTGGTACATCGTTGGCAGGATGCCCAGGAGTGCGCCCCGCCAGGCTTTTTCCGTTTGGAGTTTGACCAACATTTGCCCAATTTGGCGGACGCCATCCGTGCCCAGGTACTCGGCTGACGAGGGGATAATCACCAAGTCCGCCGCCCACAAAGCCCGTTCCTGGATGCCGCCCAACGAAGGTGCTGTATCCAGGATGATATAGGACAAGCCATTATGGGTGAAGCGGTCCAACGCTTCCCGGACGTGCGACACCGGCTTACCGCGGGCATTGATCACATCCTGGGCCGCGCTAACGGTTTGGTCGCTGGCAATCAACCACATCCCCTCGCGCCCAGTATTGCGGACAAATTGTTTGACAAACGCGGTCTCGTGGGGTTTTATACCCATCGTGAGGAGGTAGTATGCGCCTTCTTCAGGTTTTAGGCCTAGGCTGGTGGCACAATGGCCTTGAGGGTCCAGATCTACAATCAAGACTTCCCTCCCTTTGAGGGCCAGACCGTGGGCCAGATTGAGGGTGGTTGTGGTTTTGCCTACGCCCCCCTTTTGATTTGCAATGGCGATAATTTTAGTGGGCATGTTAGATTTCCTTGATCAGTTATTGGTAGGGTGGCTAAGGCCTGCTGGAATTCCAATTGGGCGAGTTTTTCCGAAGGTTTTTTTCTTCCAGAGGACCAAGCTATTCACCTTATCGGTGCCTCGTATTCCTCTATATGCGTGATTTCCAATATTTCCAAAAATATTGGAAATTGTGCTGGTAGGTCAACCTTCGGTAAAGGGCATCGCAGGTTCTTTGCAGGTTGGCCTCGCGTTGAAAAGCCTCAACGAGCAGGGATGATGATTCAGTATCTTCCGGGGCAGAGTCAGAGACTTAAGTCATAAGTTTTCTTTATAGGTTGCGCCTAAGCGGGTCAATAGGCACCGCTGAGCTTTGGTCAGGTGGGTGGGAATACGCACATGAACGCGCACGATTTGGTCGCCCGGCTCGCCCCAGACATCCGAGGCAGGCACGCCCTCCCCGCAGAGTACGAGCGCCGTGCCGCTATGGGTTCCGGCGGGAATGGGCAGGGGACGCCATCCGTAAAGGGTCGGAACCTGCGCCACTGTGCCTAAAACAGCCTGGGTCACGTTAATCTTCACATCCAAAAAAATGCACATCCCTTGTCGGCGAAAATATTTGTGGGGCCAGACGTGGATGCACAGGTACAAATCGTTCTTCGGCATAACCTCTCCCTCGGCGGGGTCAGCCTGACCAGGTAGGCGCACGCGCACACCCGCGTCCGTCCCAGGTGGGATGTACGCCTGTGTTTCGGTTAAGCGATACTCCAGCCCTTCGCCTCGGCAGTGGGAGCAGGGGTTGCGGGTGTCTACATCCGATGAGGCATGACCAGGTTCGAGACCACGTCCGTGACATAAACTACAAGGTCCAGGCCGGATGTACTGAATGGTTTTCTGCGCGCCCAGTGCGGCTTGCTCAAAGGTCAGCCAGATGTCCACCTCCAAATGCTCCCCGACAGGATGTGCGGTGGGATGTGCTGGGAGGAGAGGAAACAGGGACGCGAACCGTTGTCCCAGGCGAGTCAGTTTATTCATACCCTTCCTCGATTTGCCACAGGCTCCCTAGCCAATCCCCCGGTTCGGCCTTGCCGGTGGTTTTGGCGATATCCACCATCGCCTGCGCCAGCACATCCGCTTTTGAGAGTCCTGTGCGTTCCGGGAGGGCAGGCATATTTTCGGTCAGCGGCCAACTCGCGCCGGTGCGGACATCCAGAATGCGCAATTGCACTCCATCATTGAGCATCCGATAGCCATCGCCTAGGTTCACTGACGCAGGGAGAGCCATTTGTTTAACGGACTGCACCGCGTCTGTCCCAGCACGAAAACTTCCGGCAATCGCCCAAAAAACCGCGACGATCACCAGCGCGCCTAATCCGACTTTCCCGGCCCGGAGTAGGGCATCTCCACCTGCTTCCGTTACTTCATTGATTTCCTGTTGATGACGATTGGTTTCGGCCATTTGTGTTGCTGCGAAGGGTAAAGCCGTTTGCGTCGCAGGCACCATCATGGTCGCTTCAGCGTAGTCCTGGGGACTGCGGGTACTGCCTAACGAAAAGATGCTAGCGGCTAGCAGGCACAGCACAGTCACGAATAATAAAAAGCCGAACAAAACGAGTGAGGGGGAGGTGCGGTTTTCTTCCATTAATATCGTTCAATCCGGGTAAGGTTATCCCCGTCATTGCCATCGAGCAGGGTGGCGATCCGGCGCAGGGGTGCTCCCAGGCGAAGGAGATATTGCACCAGTGCTTTTTCTTCGGAACTGCCTGCATCTGGGCGAGAGCCAGAAGGAATTTCTGGGTGGGTGGCTCGAAGTGTGTTCACCAATTGTCGTGCCTCGTGAGTTGCATAAGGCAAAAACTCGCCAATCTTGCGCGCTCCGTAACCAGAGGCCAGCAGATGTAAAACCAACGCTTCGGCTTCTTGTCCGTTACGCCCACACGTAGCTACAAATTCTGCGTACGTGCGTAGGGTTTCGCACCCATGTTTGTGCGTGTCTAGGGTAGATTTTCTGCCAGACCCACGTTCAGACCCTGCGCTGGACACGTTTTGAGGCTGCGGCTTGGATACAGGCTGGACACGGGGTTTCAACAACCAGGTTGGGTTAACTACTGGCGATCCGGTGTATGTCTTGGGTGCAGGCACCACAAACCGTCCGGCGGGTAGATTATCCTTACGGCGGGGGTTGCCGTAGTACACCGTCACGACACGGGGTTTGTACTTATCTTCCTCCATCACGAAAGGCATTTCGATGTAGGCGAAATTCTCGCGGGCATCCCCTCGTCCTTGTGCGCCCATCTGCTCGACTTCGGTTGAGTGGGGGGTTAGTATCGTCCACACGTCCACCTTCCGTCCTTGTTGCGCCAGATTGAACAGCCGTTTCCCGGCATCAGGGATTTCGCCGGTCAAGGCGCTCATTTCATCTACAATGAGATAGAGCGATTTGAATTGCAGTTGTCCGCGAGGCGTGGTTGCCAGCAATTGGTAACGGCGTTGCATTTCCGCCAGGGTATAGTCCAACGCTTGGTCAATCGCCGCCCAATTCAATCCGGCTCCAGCCACCGTCACCCGGCTGGGCCAACTCCCCGGCTCGTAGTGCGGATCAAGGATGAGCACCTCGGCCTCCTGCCTTTGGAGAAGTAACGCCTTGATCACACTGCTCTTGCCCGATTTGGTGGGACCATAGATGACAATTTGATACCCGGTCAAGGCCGGGAGCGGGGTCAAGCCTCGGTAGGTGGAAGGTTTGTGCCGGAGATGTTGGAGGGTAGTGGTGATGGGCCGTCCGGGGGTCGCGGGGGGCCGCGCAGAGAGACCCGCCTTTTGGCCAGGGAGAAGAACCTCTTGTTGTATGATGTCCCCCTCAGCGTCGTTTAGAAAAGGGAGTAGATTTCGCGCGGTTTGATTAAAGATATCCCGGTCGCCACGTGCAAGCCGCGTTATGTCCTTGAGGGCGCGCCTTGTATGGAGCAAGACAGGCGTTTTCCGCAGAATCATCTGCGTCCCAAGCGTCAACCCCCCCGCCAACAAGCCGGACAGTCCCCCCATCGCGTAGGATGCAGGGAGACCAAAAAATAGGAGGAGGGTATCCACCCCATCGAACTCGGTTAGCCTGTGCATCCAAGTTGGGGCCTGGGAGGTATGGAAGTCTTCTTCCGTGGGGGGCGTAGGAGAACGTAAAGGAGGAATAGGGGGCTGGTCAGGTTTCTGCATAGGTTTGTCTTCCTGTTCTGCCTTTCAGCAGCCTGAAAAGCAGAACACGTAGACCAACGATCGCGGTATCTTTATGGTCGCACTGGACGAGGGCGACCCATCGAAGCCCAGAATAGCCGGAAGCAAGCCAGTAGGAATGAGAGAAATAGCGTCTCGATCACAATGGTTGCCAGTAATAGCACTGGGCCGGTGAACAGAACTTCGATCCAGGGCAGGACCCCCTGGAATTGTGCGGGTAACCCTGCCGTGAAGTAAGCGACGACAGTGTGGGCAAAAGCAAAGGCCCCAGGCGCGTCTGTGATCGCGTCGAAGATTAGCGCGGCTTTGAGGGACAAATCCACGGCTAGATTGCCGTTGAGGGCCAACCCCACCGTGAAAAACTCCAACAGGTTAGGTGTAATGGACAAGATGCCGATGATCAGGACCGTCATCAGTCGGGCGGTTTCGGCGGAGACAGTGAAGGGTAAGGGCTGACTGAACGCACTCTGCCCTACATAAGTTGCAAAAGCAAGGGATGGCCGCACGTCAAAAAACCAAGCTAAGACACCAGTCACGAAGGTCAGGGCTAAAAACGCCAGCAGGTATAGTGCGATCATGCCCGGACGGACGCTCTTCATCCAATGTTGTGCGAGGGCATCGATCATTTGAACGTCGCCGAACCGCCAGAGAAAGTAAGTCAGGGAATTCCTCCCAGCCTGATAAGGGGCAGACTGAGAACCTGGGCGCGGAGGGCGGTGTGGCGAGGGTGACGCTCCTAAAGGACGGGGCGTCCCTGGTGCCCACTGGGTTGCACCATGGGGAAAGGGGGTTTGAACCCTCTGCCCGGAATACTGACCGGAGGGAGGCTGTTGATGGGGCGTGGGGGGCGGGGGCATGTTCATAAGGTTTGCTCCTTGGTAGGGGGTGAAGGTGAAAGGGTAATCAAGTGGCCGTTCAAGAAGGTCTTTTTTTCACCAGTGCGCTTATGTTGAAAAATAATGCCTTCCGGCCAGTAGCCAGCTTCAGCAGTTAGACGCAGGTCAATCTCCCGGAAAGGGCCGGTGTACATCCGTGCAGGATCATAGACCACTTGCCAGGGGTAATAAGGGGCAGCGTGCTGTTTTGGCATGAGGCTTGTCCCATAGATTTTGCGCTTTTGTGCGGTCTTGGGCTTGGTACCTCACTCTGTGTGTGCGCAATTTTTTTGCAGGTTCGTTTTGCTTCGGTAACTCTGGCTTGCATGGCCTGAAGCGATGTTGGTGTTCCATGACTTTTTTCGACCTCGGCTGTGTCCTGTTTGTCGCAACGTGTTGGCGCGAGCGGGGCGATTCTCCGACACTGTTTATCCTTCAGGTTGATGGCTTTACGTTCTCGTGCGAGATCGGGGTGCCTGGCTTGGGAAAGTGTGGTTCTTATCGGGTTTCGATCCGGGTTTGGGCGAACCAATCGCACAAGCGATCTCCGTAACGTGTGGGTTTGTACCAAGACGTTTTTTCCACTTTGATGGCGAGGCTCAAACCACACACATAACCTTTCCACCAGTTGGCCTTGCTCCAGTCATTCTGTGCGACCGCCTCTTGTAAAGTTGCTTCCCCGGTGGCTTTCCAGGCTTCGTAAGGAGGCCGATTGTGAATGACAGTCTCAATCCCCTTGAGTCCCCCTTCTAAAAAAGCGGCCTCGCCAAACCGGTGGTCTGCAAGGGCAACTAAATAGGCTTCGATGTTTTCCTGTCGCATGGCATTCAAAAAAACCAAGAGCGTGATGGGGTGTGCCTGTGATTGAGGCCTTTCCATTACCACCTCTCCTTTGGAGGAGGGGATGATCTGAAGATGAGCACAGGGCTTAGAAATAAATCGTGCAAAGGCGGACATGTCTTGGCTCCTGATCAAACAAGCCCCTACCGAGGCTGGCAGAGGCTTGTTTTCTTTTGTGCGACTATTGACCCTGCAAGCAGTAACCGGAATTTGCTTGTTTGCTGGCCTGGAAGTCTCTCCACTTCCAGGCCAATTTGTTAGGGTACGGCGGATTTTTATCCGGTGGGAAGTTCGCCGGGCTTAAGGGGAGTGAACCCGGCGAACTTTTCCCGTTTTCCAGACCCAGAGATGAAATCATGGGCTGGATAGGGGAAGTTTACCAACTCTTCCAAGTTAAGTCAATAAACTCGGAAGAGTTGATCCAAAAAAAGACAGCACACTTGCGCTGTCTTTGGAAACTCATCCTCTGCATTTATAAAATCGTATATTTAGTTATTTGTTCAATTTTTGATTTGGGAGCGTAAGGAGTTCCATCTTTATTGAAAAGCCACTTTCCGTGTCCGCCATTCCTATGATAGATTTCAGAGCAATAGGCTACGTCTGCTTGATCAATTAAGACTTTCTGCCCTTCTTGTCTCAAAACGCGAATGTAACCAGCCTTTACCCACCTGCTTACAGTTGATAAATTCAAATCATATTCTCTAGCTGCCTCACCGATCCCGATTTCTACCCCTTGCAAATGGGCATGCTTTTTATATTCAGGCAATTGCTCTTTTTTAGTGGGTGGGGTTGGTAAGGTGGTTTCGCTCACGCCGATCTCTCCATTGGGTAGAATCGCTCCTTTTATTCTACCAGCCTGGATCATAGCGCGCAATTGCGCTTCAGCCACTTTCGTGCGGTTGGAGGCTTCGGAGAGGGTGAGAAAGCGTTCGAGCGTTGGGAGAGTCATCGGTTTAATGACGAGCAAGTGTCTATATCTATAGTAGGGTGTTCAACTCAATCACTTTAATCTGAACAAAATATGTAATCCCCTAGGAAGCGCTGAAAACTGCTTATTATGATTCGATACCCTTGCCCCTCAGCTTTAATGAGCTGAAGATGCAAAAGAATTTATCGAGGGTTTGAGACCTTATCTCACAGCACAAAAGGCCGCTGAAGGCCTACTAAGAAAAACACCCCATCCGAGCATAGGTGGGGTGTTTTTCCACCAGAATACATAGTCCTGGTTGAACTTGGGCGATAGACGGGGATCGAACCCGCAACATCTACATCCACAGTGTAGTGCTCTGCCATTGAGCTACTATCGCCATATAAAACCGCAGGACGGTTTTCAGGTGGCGAGGGTGGGACTTGAACCCACAACCTACGGCTTATGAGTCCGGTGCTCTGCCATTGAGCTACCTCGCCATGGGATTGGTGATAAGCGGCGGAATATTACTATGTTGAGGGGATTTTGTCAACTTTTGGCATTAGGGTCTGTCGACGACCTTGCCCACTTCTTAAGTACACATGAGTGAATGGTAATAGGACGGTTAGACATTGTATAATTTACGTCTGTATATATTGACTGTTTGTATTAAATTTATATAATGTTTGTATAAGTAAATTAAACCTGGATCACAAATCCAAGAACATTTTGTCAATATAAGGAGACAATATCCCATGAAATACCGTTTTCTCGTTACTGCTTTGCTTCTTTTAGCTGTCCTCATGACCGCTTGTGCGCCACAGGCCACGCCCACCGCAGAACCCACTCCGGTGGAAACTGAAGTGATGGAAGAACCCACTGCAACGGCTTTACCGGAACCTACCGCGACTGCGGAACCGGCTCCCCAAACCATCGTCGATATCGCTGTGGCGGATGGCCGTTTCACCACCCTTGTCGCCGCCGTGCAGGCCGCTGGATTAGTGGATGCTTTAAGTGCCGATGGCCCGTTGACGGTCTTTGCCCCCACCGATGACGCGTTCGCCGCGCTCCCCGAAGGAACGGTCGAAGCGCTTCTGGCGGACATCCCCACCCTGACCAACATCCTGCTGTATCATGTTGTGGAAGGCAAAGTCATGGCCGCCGATGTGGTCGGTTTGACCTCTGCCACGACCCTGTTGGGCGAAGATGTAACCGTCACCGTCGAAGGCGACACCGTCAAAATCAATGACGCCACCGTCATCATCACCGATATCGAAGCCTCCAATGGCGTGATCCATGTCATTGACACCGTGCTCCTGCCCCCGCAGAAACCCTCCGCGGACATTGTGGACACCGCGATTGCCGACGGACGTTTCACCACGCTGGTGACTGCCCTCGAAGCCGCAGGTTTGGTAGATGCCCTGAAAGCCGAAGGCCCCTTCACGGTCTTTGCCCCCACCGATGACGCTTTCGCCGCTCTGCCTGCCGGAACCATCGAAGCCCTCCTCGCGGACATCCCCACCCTGAGCAATATCCTGCTGTATCATGTTGTGGAAGGCAAAGTGATGGCCGCCGATGTCGTCGGGTTGGCCTCTGCCACCACCCTGTTGGGCGAAGATGTGACTGTCACCGTCGAAGGCGATACCGTCAAAATCAATGACGCCACCGTCATCATCACCGATATCGAAACGACAAACGGCGTCATCCACGTCATCGATGCCGTGCTCCTGCCCCCCACCCCCGACGTGATGCTCGAAACCGACATTGTGGACACCGCAATCGCCGATGGACGTTTCACCACCCTGGTGGCCGCTTTAGAAGCCGCTGGCTTGGTGGATGCCCTGAAAGCCGAAGGCCCCTTCACGGTCTTTGCCCCCACCGATGACGCCTTTGCCGCTCTGCCCGCTGGCACCATCGAGGCCCTGCTCGCGGACATCCCCACCCTGACCAACATCCTGCTCTATCATGTCGTGGATGGGAAGGTCCTGGCCGCAGATGTCGTCAACCTGACCTCCGCCACCACCCTGTTCGGTGAGGATGTCACCATCACCGTCGAAGATGGGGTCGTCAAAATCAACGATGCGACCGTCATCATTACGGACATCGTGACCACCAACGGCGTGATCCACGTAATTGATACGGTTCTTCTGCCCCCAACCAATTAGTTCAACCCTCTTGATCAAAGGAGCGGTCTGCCCCAACGGGCAGACCGCTCCTTCTTTAATGCATAACTTTCCAGAAAAGTAACTACTCAGCCTGGAGTAGCAATTTCCCGAAAAAAAGGATGGTTACGGTCAAAACACGCAATACGGAATACAGAAAGCAAAAACCTGGACAACGTTTGGTATCTTATTGCGATAAATACCAAAACATGCCCCCCAAAATCAGCGCGATGATCCCCAAAAACGCCAACCCGCCGGGCAAAAACCACTTTGCGGACGGGGAATCGATCTCGGCGTCGCGGGGATGATCGGGGTCGTACAAGACCGGGACCGCTTCCCCCTTTTTGGGGTGGCGCGGATAACTTCCCACCTTACTTTCAAAGCGCATCGTTTTGCCACTCGGCAGGCGGAACTCGACCACCGGAAAATAATACGGATTCCCCGGCGTGACAGACTCCGTGCGAATGTCCACCACAGACCCTTCGGTGGTTTGATAATGGCTCCATTTTTGCCATCGGGTGACAAACACCACCCCACCCCCGATCAAGAATCCCGCCCCTACCAGCGCCAACACGATCCCAAGTATCGAAAATAAAAAAGTATTCATCGTTTACTTCTTTGGTGTCCTTGTTTTAGGTGTAGGCGTTTTTTTGCTCCCCGTTGAACTGGCCTTTGCCTTCGTTGTCCCGGCGGGTTTGGCGGAAGATTTTTTCGCCGCCGGACTGGCTTTGGACGTAGCGCCGGCTTCCCCTTTGGCTTTTTTCTCCTTTTCGCCGCCACTCACCTTTTCAACTTTTACCTTTTCCGCCACAGGCCGTGGATATTCCAACGGGATGGTCAAGTTCAACACCTCATCCCCGGGTTTCAGCTCGACCACTTCCACGCCTTTCAGCGCCCGCCCCCGCACGGGCGCGGCATCCAGCCGGAACGCTTTTGCCGCCAGTTTCAGCAAATTCGCCGTGACCCGATCATTCGGTTTGCCCGTCGCCAGCCCTACCAACCGGGTTCTGGCCTGCAACGGCCACACAATCACCCCTTGCCCGTAGCGTCCTTGTTGCGGGAATTGCTCCACTTTCACCCGTTTGGCCTGCCCGTTGGACGCCATAAAGAGAATTTCATCTTTCACAGGCATCACCGTGGCCCCAATCACCTCATCCCCCACTTTTAGCTTGATCCCCATCACCCCTGCTGCCACCAATCCCATCGGGCGGACTTCTTCTTCCGCAAACCGGATGCCCATCCCGGTTCCGGTTGCCATCAAAATTTCCGCCTTCCCATCGGTGATCAGCACCCAGCCGAGGCGATCTCCCTCGTTCACCTTCACCAGAGTGAACGATTGCGCGCCGGGGCCGGGCAGGTCACTGATGTCGGTCTTTTTCACCATCCCCCCGCGGGTTACCGTGAAGGCAAACCAGCCTGCCGCGCGTTCTTCCTTTTGCGGCAGATTGAACACGACCGCGAGCAGATCATTGTTTTTGAGGGCGGACAACCGATGGAATTCCCCGCCCTGATCGGGATCGTCCGTCTCGGGCAGGGTGTGGACCCCGATGGCGGCGGCGTCCCCGTTTTCGGTGACGAGATAGAGGGTGTCCCGGGTGTGGGTTTGCAGTAACCACGCGGGGGCCGCGCGGCCACTGATCCGGGGTGGTTTATCCTCCGTCGTGCGGCTGATCAGCCCCCCCTCGGTGACGGACACCCACACGGATTGGTCGGGGGCCAGATCCCGCGCGGTGAGGGCATCCTGGCGGGTTTGCCCCTCCCCCAGGCGGACGATTTGCGTGCGGCGGCGGTCACCGTAGGCTTGTTTCACCACCCCCAGTTCTTCCGTAATCACCCCTCGGATTCTTTGCGGAGATTTGAGCAGGTCTTCCAACCCATGAATGGTTTTGAGCAATTCCTGGTATTCCTCTTCGATCTTTTTGCGTTCCAACGCGGCCAGGCGGCGAAGCGGCATGTTGAGAATGGCCTGCGCCTGCACTTCGGTCAGCTTGAACCGCTTGATCAAATTGGTTTCGGCGGTTTCGGCAGATTGGGATTTGCGAATGATTTCGATGATTTCGTCCAGGTTTTTGAGCGCAATGCGTAACCCTTCGAGGATGTGGGCACGTTGTTTGGCTTTTTCCAGGTCAAATTCACTGCGGCGACGCACGACCACTTGCCGGTGATCAAGATAGACGCGCAGGGCTTGTTTGAGACTGAGCATGCGCGGTTCCCCGTCCACGAGGGCGAGGGTGATGATGCTGAAGGTGGACTGCATGGGGGTTTTGGCGTACAGATCGGCGAGGATTTGGCTGGCCTCGGTCACTTTGCTGAGTTCGATCACGATCCGCATCCCTTCGCGGTCGCTTTCGTCGCGCAGGTCGCTGATCCCCGTCAGTTTCTCCTCCCGCACGAGTTCGGCGATGCGCTCGATCAGGCTGGATTTGTTCGTCATGTACGGCAGTTCGGTGACGATGATCCGGGCGCGGCCGCGGGTCATGTCTTCGATGTGCGCCCGTGCCTGGACGGTGATCCGTCCCCGGCCTGAGCCGTACGCGCTTTTAATGGCGTCCTCATCGGACGGGACGAGGATAATACCGCCGGTGGGGAAATCTGGCCCCTGCACGAACTGCATCAAATCGTCCACGTTGATGTCGTCGAGTTTGTCCCAGCGGGCGAGCATGTAGGTGAGGGCGTCCACGATTTCGCTCAGGTTGTGCGGGGGGATGCTGGTGGACATGCCGACGGCGATCCCCGTGGCGCCGTTGACGAGCAGGTTGGGGATGGCGGCGGGCAGGACGGCGGGTTCGGTCAAGGTGCCGTCAAAGTTGTTGGTGAAGTCCACGGTGTTTTTTTGGATGTCAGACAGCAAGTCAAGAGCGGGGGCGGCGATGCGGGCTTCGGTGTACCGCATGGCGGCGGGCGGGTCGCCGTCCACACTGCCGAAGTTGCCTTGCCCGTCCACGAGCATGTAGCGCATGGAAAAATCCTGCGCCATGCGGGCCATGGCGTCGTACACGGCTTGATCGCCATGCGGGTGATATTTCCCCAAGACTTCCCCGACAATACGGGCGGATTTTTTGTAGGTTGAGTCTGCGCGCAGACCCATATCGTGCATGGCGTACAGGATGCGCCGGTGGACGGGTTTTAAGCCATCCCGCGCATCCGGCAGGGCGCGGGCGACGATGACGGACATGGCGTAGTCGAGGTACGCCTGTTGCATTTCGTGTTCGATGTCTATTTTGCGGACGAGGCCGATTTCCATATTTACTCCGTATGGCGTATTTCGTATGGCGTGTTGCGTAGTCGGAGACGATACGGAACACGCCATACGCAATACGTTTTTTTAGAACATATTTACAGTTTTATGTTACGAGGGAATGGGGAAAACGTCAAGCGGGTAGAGAGACTGCCGGAAGTGGCGGAAAAATTCGCCGGAAGTGGCAGAATATCTGCCGTTTTTGACATGGTAAGGAAAGAGGGGCAAAGGTAACATCTTCTCTGTTTGCACAATTCTTATCAATAGGAGAATCTCATGAAATTCAATCAAAAAACATTTTGGATAGCTTTGGGCCTGGTTTTGATTTTGGCAATTTCTCTTTCCGCTTTTTCCAAAACCAATGCTCAAACCACTGAAGCTCCATCAGAGGAAGTTACGGATGCGTTGTTATACGATGCCAATATCTATGCCTCCAACGTGGGGATCAGTCTTGATGAAGCGGTCAAACGGCTCCAGCTTCAAGACCTCGCAGGTGATTTAGAGGCAAAGTTAATCGAGAGTGAACCAGAGACCTATGCTGGAATGTGGGTTGAAAACACCCCGAAATTCTTGTTTGTTGTTTTGTTCACTCGGAATGGGCAGGAGACAATGAATGCCTACATTCCGCAAGCGTTATCAGGGATGGTTGAAGTTCGTACAGCGAAGGTATCCTTGGCTCAACTTGAACAAACGCAAAAGGAGGTTCATACTTCCATTAGCAATTTGGGAATTCCTGTCGAATCTGATATTAACGTTTTCGAAAATCGTGTGGCAATATATGTGACTGTGGCTGATCAAGGAAAACTGGATGAAGCTATCGAAAAGGGAAAGGTACAATTGCCTGACGATGTGATATTGATTCCGGTTCAAGAAATGGGAAAACCCGCGACGGATATTTATGGGGGTCTTGCTTTAACCACTTGTACAAGCGGTTTTTCGGTTCAAAATGCGGCAGGCACTAGAGGTGTCACTACAGCTGGGCACTGCCAACAGTCCCAGTATTTTGTTGCTATTGGAATACCTCTAGCATATCAGAGCCAAACGTTTGCAGGCTCGTACGATATCCAGTGGCATACAGCAACATGCTGTGATGTGAAAAATAAAGTGCAAGATTCAAGCAGTGGTTCCACACGCAACATTACTGCAACGAAGAGTCGAAATAATCAAGTGATTGGAAGTTTGGTGTGTAAGTATGGCATGATAACTGGATGGACATGTGGTTACATTTTTAGCAAGAACAACTGTCCAAATTGGGTTCCATCCTGTGCGGGAACTTTTATTCGGCTTAATAACACGGCAGGTTGGGGAGTTATTGCTAGTAATGGAGATAGTGGTTCTCCTACTTTTTCGGGTAATACCGCCTATGGAATTATGAGTGGTATACCCAGTGATGATCCTGGAGATGCTATTTATATGGCAGTAAATTATATAGCCCCTGGACTTGGTGGTAGTGTCACAGTTCTGACCGCTCCCTAGTACCGCCACCATGTAAAGAAAGATGTAGGGCAAATTGCCAATTTGCCCTACATCATTAAGCATGTTTAGGCAGTAGTTTATCAGCTTATTTGTATACTCGCCGCAGACACAAATTGCGCTTTTGGGGGGCTACCCCCTAAGATTGTCAAATCCCCTTGATAATTCGACAAGAGTGGGGCGTCTTTGCAAATGCACAATTTGTGGGCGTTCGTGATATGGATTTTCATTAGGCATAGATTTATGGAGTAGATAGGAGATGATATGAAAACAAAGATTAATATATCTATCGGGCTTCTCATTTTCCTTATGGTATTAAGCGCGTGCGGAAATAACTCTGATGCTACTTTGTTGCCTGCACCCTACTTTCCCCAACTTAAAGATGAGCCGAATGGTTATCCGGCGGAGTTATTAACTGGGGAACTGGTGCTAGTAGATGGCTGCCTTCGTTTGAATGATAATGAAGGTACTAGCCGTTTGTTAATATGGCCCCATGATTATTCAGTAAGTGTCGAGAGTAATGTGATCCATATCATTGATGGTACGGGTCAAGCCGTTGCACAAGTAGGCGATAAGTTAAGAGTTGGCGGAGGTTCTGAGTTTGCACAAGCCTTACTACCAGCCATCCCGGATAATTGCCCAGGGCCTTACTTTATTGTTGGAAATGAGATTGGCAAGGTTGACGAAAATAAATAATCATCGGCAGGCTTCAACGAAGGTATGTGAAAGGGTAGCTATCCTTTTGCATACCTTTTTTCTTTGTCTGGTGAGTTAGTATGATTGGTCACGGAGATGGCGGGAAATCTTGGACAATAAAACCAGTTTTGCAGCCTTAATCTCTTCGGAAAATCGAATCCACACTTGCCCGTTCTCGCTCCCTTGTTTATAATCAGGTCAACGTAACCCACTTTGTGTGTTTTCTGTCGAATGGGAAAACAGGGAGATCCCAATCCCAATCCCAATCCCAATCCCAATCCCAATCCCAATCCCAATCCATATAACTTTGGAGGTGTTTTTGATGGAAAAGATTCGCGTTGGATTAATAGACCGTTCCCCGGCCGCGCGCCTGGGACTGCGTGTCACGTTGGAAAAAGAGGATGAAATTGAAATAGTCGGCGAAACCCGCCGAGGGATGGATACCGGGGCAGAAGCCCTCCGCCTTCTCGAACGCGCTTCCCCGGATGTGTTCGTTTTGGGTCTGCCTTTGCCCGATATAAAAGCCATTGAACTCATTGCCACCCTGCGGGAAAAACGCCCTGAAATCGGTCTGCTGATCTTCAGCCATTGGCCGCACATCAAAGTCTCAAGATTGGTCCGTGCAGGTGCAATGGGGGTTCTCTTGGAGACTGATTCACTGATCCTGCTTCCCGAAGCCATTCACACGATCAAGCAAGGGGAAACCTGGCTTAGCCCCAAAGCACAAGCTTTGGATTCTTCCGAGGGTAACGGCCCTGTAGAAATATTATTTTCCGATAACGAACGCGCATTAATCGCTTGGCTGGCAACAGGCATGAACAGCCAGGCAATAGCCGATCAACTGGGCAAGGGGGAACGTACCATCCGTGATTATGAGTGTGTTTTGAAACGGAAATTGGGGTTTGATAGCCGCGCAAAACTGGTAGCCTGGGCTTCACAGCTCACTCCAGAAACATACCAGGAATTACCCCCTACCTAAAAAGACAAAACCCCGGCAAAAGCCGGGGTTTTGTCTTTTTAGGTTTAGAACAGGTTTGTGGTTTATGTTATGCGGGAATGGGGTGGGGGCAAAAGTGGCGGAAAAATTCGCCGGAAGTGGCAGGAAATCTGCCGTTTTTGACGTTTTGTGAGCGGATAAAAATGGTTATCCTTATTTTAATCTTTAATCCAGCAATCGAAGGGTTATTGGCAAAGTTAATCGTAATTTTTATCTGACAAAAGGAGAACGTATGCGGCGATTATTTGTAGGCTTTTTGTTTTTTATAGGATTGATCCTGATAACACTTAACCATTCATTCCCAGCAGTTGCTGCGCCTGTTTGTGTTCATATGCCTAATCATGGTGTGGGTAGGACGACACCTGGAGGGACCTGGTATGGGGGAAGAGCCTATTTCCCTGAGAAACAGCATTATGCAGATGATTGGTCAAATGGCCGGTTTGCCTTAACCGCCTTATGGAATCAATTCCCTGATAATTCATGGGTAGAACTTGGGTGGACTCATGGTTTTCAAGGGCAGGACATTTTTGCTTTCTACTTTGCTTATCAAAACCCAAGTGGATATTACTTTGAGTCTAAATTTTCAAAATCTCCCTCAGGTTTTGGGACATTGCATAAATACTATATTTATCGCAATACCTCACAAACGAAACGATGGTATCTTAATGTGGATGATACCAACACACTCATACTTGATTGGGAAAAAGCCTATTCCTCAAGCTGGCTTCAAACTGGCGGCGAATTTAATGATGGACATTCTTATTACAGTTCAATCGCCTCAACCAATTTCACCTCTTTGATGTACTATAAAAACCCTAATCGTGGTCTCGCTACATCCTGGCCGAATAATGAAACCAAGACCATTTGCTTTGAAGACCTGACACTTGATGACCTTTATTGGGATTGGATCAGTTACCCCACAAGTGGCAAGGCTTATACACCTTAGGAGCATATGATGAAATCATCCAAACTCACGCTCATTGTGTTTATCGTCCTCGTTTTTTTCCTGGTAGCTACAATCGTCGTAAATGCCAGAAATGTTTTGCAGTCAGATGATCCGTGTCAGGGTTCAGTTCCTGGTCAGGGACCGCTTCCTGATAGGGCAAGCGTGATGGCTGTTGCAAATAGGTCCGCCTGCCTTTATACCCAAAAGGGGGGAGTGGAACCGGTTCTCCTCTCTGTAAAGGTGGTGAATGGTCAGGAGTACCAGGAACTTCTAAGTGAGAAGGGGATTGTTAATCCAGAAGACCTTCTTCCTGAGGTCGATCTCATTGAACCAGAATTATGGGTTGTTAGCTTCCAGGGTGAATTTACTGCAAAACGCACAAGTCCAGATGGGACACCCATTATTGGCCGTGTGTTGACCTTGACGTTTGACGCTCGCAATGGGGACGTAATTAGCTTTGGACTTGCACCTTGAGGGAGGGAATAGGGCCTAAACAGGGCGGAATTTGAGAAAGTTCCTAAAGTGGATAACCTTTTCCAAACTAAAAACACCCCCCCGGCTCAAAGCCGGGGGGGTGTTTTTAGTTCTTTATGGAAAACTTCGAGGAAATGGAACTCTATTACGAAAAATCGTCCTCGAACTCGTCAAAATCACCGTAAGGTTCAAACTCTTCCTCAAACTCCATACTCACGCCATCCCCATCTACGCCTTCCAGTTGTTTGGAAGAAGAGAGGCGGGGGGTTTCGAGGGGGTGTTCGCGGATGACCTGGTTGTTGTACCCGGTTCCGGCGGGGATCAGCTTGCCGATGATGACGTTTTCCTTCAACCCTTCCAGGCCGTCTTCACTGCCTGCAATCGCCGCCCCAGCCAGGACGCGGATGGTGTGCTGGAAGGAGGCCGCCGACAGGAAGGACTCGGTGTTCAACGACGCTTTCGTGATGCCGAGCAGGGCGTCGGTGTATTTGGCGGGTTGTTTGCCCTCTGCGAGCAGAGATTCGTTCAAACGGCGTAGTTCGAGCCGTTCTACGAGATCACCGGGCAGGAGACCGGAATCACCGGGGCGGGTGAGCTGGGCACGGGACATCATCTTGCGGATAATGACCTCGAAGTGTTTGTCGTGGATGTTCTGCCCTTGCGAGCGGTACACGTTTTGGACTTCGGTTAGCAGGTACAACTGAGTGGATTCACGCCCGGAAATGCGGAGAATCTTGTGCGGGTTGAGGGACCCTTCGGTCAGCGGTTGACCCGCTTCCACTTTATCACCGTTTTTGATCAGGATCCGGGCCGTGGTCGGGATGTCGTATTCCGCTTCCTCGCGTTGTTCGTAGCCGACGAGCACACGGTGGCCTTCAATGCGAACCCGCCCGGCATGTTGGGAAGTGACTTTCGCCTCGCCTAACGTGGCAATCACATCGCCTTCGCCGACCTTGCCGCCATCTTCAACATTAATGTGCCAGTCATCGGGGAGGTCATATTCATCGTTGACCATCTGGCTGTATTCGATCTTGATCGTGCGGAGGTCACTGTACCGGTCATTTTGCACAATGTGAGCGATCCCGCTGATTTCGGAGACAACCGCTTCCCCTTTCGGGGTGCGGCGGGCTTCCATCAACTCTTCCACGCGGGGGAGACCGGTCGTGATGTCACTGCCTGCCGCGACACCGCCGGTATGGAAGGTACGGAGGGTCAACTGGGTTCCAGGTTCACCAATGGATTGGGCGGCCACGATCCCGACTGCAGAACCGACTTCGACCAGTTCCCCAACACCCATATCGATGCCGTAGCAGTTCGCGCACATGCCTTTATCCATTTCACAGGTTAAGGGAGAGCGGACTTTGACCTCCTGGATACTGGAGTTGCCGATGCGACGGACTTCATCTTTGAGAAGAATCTGATTCTTTTCTGCGAGTACTTCGCCCGTCTGAGGATCAAGGATACGCTTGGACGCCAAACGCCCAAATAACCGGGCGCCCATGGATTGTCCAGCGATGTTATCGGAGCGTCGGATCAGGATACCGTCTTCTGTGCCGCAATCAATTTCGCGGATAATCACATCTTGGGCAACATCCACCAAACGCCGGGTCAAGTACCCTGCATCGGCAGTACGGAGCGCGGTATCGGCGAGACCTTTGCGGGAACCGTGTGTGGAGATGAAGTATTCCAGGGCGGTCAACCCTTCGCGGAAGTTGGAGCGGATGGGGAGCGGAATAATGCGCCCGGAGGGGTCTGCCACCATGCCTTTCATCCCGGCCAACTGGGAGATGGTCGTAAAACCACCTTTGGTTGCGCCAGAGTTCGCCATTGTCGCCAGGTTGCCCATGGGGTCCATGGATTTTTGAACGGCTTTTGAAATCTGGGTATTGGCATTCTGCCAGATTTCAATCACGCGTTGGTTTTGTTCTTGTTCGGTTAACAAACCACGGCGGAAATCTCGTTGAACCGCTTCATCATCTTTGAGCGAGTAATCGATAATGGTTTGTTTTTCGGCGGGAATAGAAATATCGCCGATGGCGATGGTGGTCCCGGAGCGTGTAGCATAGGTGAAGCCGATGTCTTTGATGTCATCTGCGGCTTGTGTCGTGCGCTCCGCGCCAACGACCTCGTACAGGACGGCGATCAAATCTTTGATCCCGCCTTTGTCCAGCACGTCATTGACGAACTGAACTTCGGGAGGCAGGATGCGATTGAAAATCACGCGCCCCACGGTGGTCTCGATGATCCGTTCTTCCGGGGCACTGAGACGATCTTGGTTGTCATCGTTCCAGGTTTTGTGGCGTAATTTGATGTTCGAATGAACATCTACATGTTTGAGCTGGTAGGCCAGTTCAACTTCATCCATACTCCCAAAGATGCTCCCATCGCCGATGTGTTTACGCGTATCCTTAATGGTCAGGTAATAGACCCCCAATACCATATCTTTGGACGGGGCGATAATCGGTTCGCCGTCGGCGGGTTTGAGCAGGTTTTTGGACGCGAGCATGAGCTCACGCGCTTCCCACACGGCTTTTTCCGAGAGGGGCACATGCACGGCCATCTGGTCCCCGTCGAAGTCCGCGTTGAAGGCGGTGGTCACGAGGGGGTGGAGTTGGATGGCGTTGCCTTCGATCAGCAGGGGTTCAAAGGCTTGAATCCCCAACCGGTGGAGGGTAGGCGCTCGGTTGAGCAACACGGGACGTTCGGAAATGACTTCTTCGAGCACTTCCCAAACTTCGGGGCGGTTTCGTTCGATGAAGCGGCGGGCGCCTTTAACGTTGGCGGCGTAATTGTTCTGAACCAGCCGGGAAATGACAAAGGGCCGGAAGAGTTCCAAGGCCATCGCTTTGGGCAACCCACATTGATGGAGTTTCAAATGCGGCCCGACCACGATGACGGAACGCCCGGAGTAGTCCACGCGTTTCCCCAGAAGGTTGCGTCGGAAACGACCTTTTTTCCCTTTGAGCATATCGCTGAGGGACTTGAGTTCGCGGCGGCCACGGCGCGAGAGGGCTTTGCCCCGCTGGGAGTTGTCGATCAGGGAATCGACCGCTTCCTGGAGCATCCGCTTTTCGTTGCGGACGATGACATCCGGTGCGCCGAGTTCGAGCAGTCGTTTGAGACGGTTGTTGCGGTTGATCACGCGGCGGTAAAGGTCATTCAAATCGGACGTGGCAAACCGTCCCCCGTCCAATTGCACCATCGGGCGCACTTCGGGAGGAATGACGGGGAGCACTGTCAGGATCATCCATTCCGGGCGGTTGTTCGAGCGGCGGAAGGATTCGACCACCTGCAAACGGCGGGTGGCTTTTCGACGTTTCTGGCGGCTCTTGGAAGTGCGGAGTTCATGCCAGAGTTCTTCGGAGAGTTTGTCCAGATCGAGACGGCGGAGAATGTCGTAGTACGCTTCGGCACCCATATCAGCCCGGAACACGTTGCCCCAGCGCTGTTTGAGTTCGCGATAACGATGTTCGCCCATGAAGGTCAGCGGGCGGAGTTCGAACAACTCGTCCCGAAGTTTGGAGATTTCCCCACGCGAGGAAACGGCCTGATCTTCGAGCTGGTCACGAAGCTGGCTCATTGACATTTCGATTTCGGCTTTGGTTTTGTCAATTTCCAGCTTGATTCGCTCAATGTCGCGTTGTTTTTGGCCTTTTAGGGAACTTTCGAGGTTCTCTAAGGCTTCTTTTACCGCTTGTTGAACTTTGGTGATGTGCTGGTTGCTGACCGTTTCCCCGGCTTGGGTGATGACATCGTTTGTGGTGGAAAAAACGATATTGGTCTTGGTCGCTTTGCCGATTTTGTTCCGCAGATCGGTTTCCAAAGATTGCCCTTCGTTGATGATCGGGGCCAATTGAGTCGCGATTTCTTCGTTGTACCGACTCTCAATATCGTTGATTTCGGAATTTAAACCCGCCATGCGCTGATCGCGCATCATTTTCAATTCAGCAATTTTGGCGTTGACGCGCTGGCCCTGTTCACGTTCGGAAGACCCCAATTCATCTTCCAGACGTTTGAGCGCTTTCTGACGAGCTTCCTCGTCCACATAGGTGACGACGTATTGGGCAAAATATAAAACTCGTTCAAGATTGCGGCGAGAAATGTCTAACAACATCCCCATGTAGGAAGGAACACGACGTGTGTACCAGACATGCGCGACGGGTGCGGCGAGTTCAATATGCCCCATACGTTCGCGGCGGACGGAAGAGCGTGTCACCTCGACGCCACATTTATCACAAATGATCCCTTTGTAGCGGATATTCTTGTACTTTCCGCAGTAACATTGCCAATCGCGCGACGGCCCAAAAATGGCCTCGCAAAACAACCCGTCTTTTTCAGGTCGCAAACGCCGGTAGTTGATGGTTTCTGGTTTCAAAACCTCGCCATAAGACCAACTACGAATGATCTCGGGTGATGCCAGACTGATACGAAGTGCTCGCAAATCTTTGGTTTCCACTCGAATGCCTCCGGATTAGAAAAATATATTAACGCACAAAAGCAAGCGCGAAAGAGATTCTCTCACGCGCTCGCCTTTGATATTCTTTAGGGTGAATTACTTGGGCATTATACAGACACACCTCCTTATCAGTCAAGCCAAAATTGTCCCTTGACCTCAAGACTTATGAAATGTTAACGAGTATAATTTGCCCATGACGCCCCTGGACGAACTTAACCTAGACGCCTCCACCCTCCAACATCTTTCGAATGCGACTTTGCGCCGTTTGGCGAGTTATTTGAACAGGTGGGAATACTTTCAGGCCACCCTGGATTGCCTGGCCCCGCACCACCCTCTCACACAGGTTTCGCTGATTGACGCCCAGATCAATGCCCTTGCCGGGTTAGGCCATTACCCGGAAGCGATCCAACTGGCCGGAACCCGTCTCACCCAAAAAGACTCCAACACCGCCCGGATGAATCTGGCGAATCTCTGTCTTGAAAGTGGCGATCTTGAAGCCGCAACTGCCCAAATTCGGGAAATGGCCGGAGAAGACACCACGTTTGGGCGCGTTCACCTCGCTCAGGGCCGGATCGCCCTCCTGCAAGGGCAACTGGACAAAGCCGAAGCCGCGCTCCTCGAATATCAAAAACAATACCAATTTACTCGTTCCCACCTGCCGTACCTCGCCCAAATCGCTCTTGCCCGCGGCGACCGGCTGACCGCGGCGGCCTACGCGGTGCGGGCGATCACGGTTGGGGAAGGGGAATCGCCCGTCGCGGTGGATATGCTCCGGGAAGTCCGCACCCTGTTCATCGAATTGGATGATGATCGGCGTGTGGCGGAAATTAATGCCCAAATTGCCCGCCGCGCCGAGGTGGAACGGGAAGAAATCCTCGCGGCGATTGCGGAAGATCGCGGCGAAAAATCCCGCCCCGAACGGGTACGCACCCCGAAAGAAACCGCCCCCGAACGTCCTACCGCGCCCGCCCTGGCCCCCGCGCCGCCCCTCCCTGATCTGAACACTGTCCCCGTCAGTGAAAAAGAACGGGCCGACATTCTCGCCGCCGCGCAGGGGATGTTTTCATTTAACGAACTCCGCCCGGCTCAGGCTGAGATCATTGCCTGTGTGCGGCGGCGGGAAAACGTCCTCGCCATTCTCCCGACTGGCGCGGGGAAATCGTTGTGTTACCAGTTGCCCGCGTTCATGTCCCCCGGGCTAACGCTGGTCGTGTCCCCCCTCATCGCGTTGATGAAAGATCAATTGGATGGTTTGCCCGTCAACCTGCGCCCGCGCGCGGTGGCGATCAACAGCACGTTGGACGGCCCTGCTTTGATCCGCGCCATCGAAGAGATCGCCGCGGGACGCTATCAGTTGGTGTACGTGGCCCCCGAACGTTTGCGCCAGTTGCCCTTTCTCGCCGCGCTGGTGCAGGCGGGGTTGACGCAGTTGGTGATTGACGAGGCGCATTGTGTCTCGGTGTGGGGGCACGATTTCCGGCCCGATTATTTGTACATTGCCGGGGCGTGGGAAGAACTCAATCGCCCGCCGATCCTGGCCCTGACCGCCACCGCTCCCCCGCGTGTGCGGGAAGACATCGAGCGGCGGCTGTTTGGTTCGGAGGGGGAGCGGAAGTTTCGCTACATCGCGCTGGATACTTTTCGTGCCAACTTGCGGCTGAGTGGTTTGCGGACGAAGGGGGATGACAAAAAACGTCAACATCTCATCCGCTTGTGCAAAGAACGGAAAGGGAGTGGGATTGTGTATGCGCGTTCACGGGCCAGGTGCGAAGAACTCGCGGCGATGCTCCGGGAGCAGGGGGTGAACGCGGTGCATTACCACGCGGGGATGGATGACCGCGCCGGGGTACAGGAAAAGTTCATGTCCGGGGCGGCGACGGTGATCGTGGCGACGATTGCCTTTGGGATGGGGGTGGATAAGGCCGATATTCGCTACATCATCCACTATGATCCGCCCGATTCGGTCGAGGCGTATTATCAGGAAGCAGGTCGCGCCGGGCGGGATGGCTTGCCCGCAGATTGTATTTTGATGTATGCGGACGGGGACAAGGCTCGGCTCACGCGCCAGACGAACCAAAATGCCATTTCCATCGAGTTTTTGCGGACAGTGTACGGTTGGATGAAACGGATGCTCCCGCCGGGCAAGCCGGGGTTGGTCAACCTGCGGGAGTTGGTGATGGTGGCGGAGGGGGAGGAGATCAAAACCCGCGTCGCGCTCAGTTTGCTGGAGCAGGCCGGGTTGTTGCAACGCCATCACGACGCCCCCGTGCAAGTCACCCTGCGCCCCCTGCCCGATCAGAGTGATGACGCGTTTGAAGAATTCGTCGAATCTGCCGACCTGACGCCGCACCAACCCAATCAGCGTCCGTTTTTGCAGTTGGCGGAACGGCTCCGGCTCACCCCGTCCGCGTTGGAATACCGCCTGTTGAAATGGGAATTTGCCGGGTTGTTGGAATACCGCCCCATCGGACGCACGTATTTGTACAGCCTCCCCACCCCGCCCACCGACGCCTCCCGCCGGTTGGAGGCTCTGCTCGACCAGTACGCCGTGATTCAAGGACAGCGCGTGCAGGAAATTTGGGAATACGTGCGGACGGGCTACTGCCGCCACGGACACCTCGCCGCGTACCTGGGTGGGGCACCACGCGAAAAGTGCGAATCTTGCGATACTTGCAAACCTGGGTTGAATGGCAAAGGGATTTCTGACTCCGACGCCGACCTGCCCCCCGAAAGCGAACAATACCGGACGATTTTGCAGACCCTGCGCGAAAAAAGCTGGGGCCGCGGCAATTTGACCGCGTTACTCAACGGCAATCGCTACTGGCCGAACGAGGCGATCAAAACCTCGCCCATTTTTGGGACGCTGTCTTTTCGGAGTGTGACCGAGTTGGACAAAATGGTCACACGGCTGTTGCAGGGCGGTTTTTTGGGCGAGAAGACGTTTTCCGGGGGCGGGGTTGCGCTGGAATTGACCCGGAAAGGCCAGACCGCGCTCAACAATCCCCGTTTGTTGGATGAACTCACCGCCCCGCCGCCGCCCGCGCGCCCTCCTGTCCCCACACCTGCGCCCCCCGCGCAAAAGCCTTTCACCCCACCCGCACCGTATCCCGAACCCCGCGCGGTTTCCACGCCCTCTGCCGACGCCCCCACGCCCGAACCCGACGCCAAATTGCTCGCTGACCTCCGTGCGTGGCGTGTACAGCGCGCCCAACAAGAAGGTATTGCCCCTTTCATCATCGCCCACAACACCTGGCTGGATGACATTGCCCGGTATCATCCGCAAACGAAAGAAGAACTGCTCCAAATCAAAGGGTTTGGCGCGTCCCGTGTCGAAAAATATGGCGAGGAAATTTTGGCGCTTGTCCGGGCCAACTTCTCCACCTCCCAAATCTCCGCGTTACCCACTCCGCCCACGCAAAAAGTTGAAATCCCCCCCAACGCCGAACCTGATCCCGATCTATACAAAGCCCTCCAACTGTGGTGCCTCGCCCGCGCGCAGAAAGACAAGGTCCAAACCTACATGATTCTGCCCAAAGAGACGATCCGCCTCCTCGCCATCGTCCGCCCGCAGACGGTGCAAGAGTTGGAGCGGGTGAAGGGGATGGGGCCGAAGAAGGTGGAGACGTTGGGGGAGGAGATTTTGAGGGTGTTGAGCGAGGGGGGATTGCCTGACGGTCGATGATGCAAAAGGGGCTTGGTTTATAAAAAACATCCGAAGTCAATCTGACTTCGGATGTTTTTGTTTTAAGTGTTTCTACGGCAGACCCTGCTTCGTGTTCGACGACCAGGCTAGTTCCTCCTTACCCCAACCTTCAAGCCTTCCCCTTCCACCTTCTGCTCCTCCACAAATGCCCCCTCCTCCGGTTCTCCGGCGATTAAGACCGTCGTCAGCGTTTCGGCTTTCACGTATTCCCCCCACTTCTCAAACACACTCACCAGTTCTCCGCTGGCGACATACCACGTCGTGATCCGATCCTCGATGTTGAACCCGGCCTTTTTCCGCATGTCCTGAATGCGGCGGACGACTTCGCGGGCGAGGCCTTCGGCTTTGAGTTCGGGGGTCAGAGTGGCGTCAATGCCGACGGTGACGACTTTGTCGTAGGCGACGGCGTACCCCTCGGCGGGTTGGGTTTCGACGAGGATTTCTTCGGGGGCAAGTTCCACGCTGGAGCCGTCCAACGTCAGGGCAACGGGTTCGCCCGCGGCGACGGAGGCGGCGACTTTGGCGGGGTTGAGTTCGGCGAGGGCGGTGCGGAGGGCGGGGAATTGCTGACCGAATTTTTTGCCGAGGAGTTTGTTGTTCGGCAGGACGCGGTAGTTGACCAGTTTCCCGGCTTCGGAGACGAATTCAAGCGATTTGACGTTCAACTCGTCTTCGACGATTTCGATCAGGTCGGCGGTGAGTTCGGCGCGGCCTTCGCTGACGTGGACGAGGACTTTCGACAGGGGTTGGCGCACTTTCAGGTTCGAGGCGCTCCGCGCGGACAGGCCGAGACTGGCGACGCGGCGGGCGAGGTCCATCTGGGTTTCCAGCGTGTCGTCAAAGGCGGCTTCGTCCGCTTCCGGCCACAGGGTATGATGGACACTTTCGAGGGCGTTGGGGTACACGGACGTGACGAGGTTTTGGTACATCACTTCGGTCACAAACGGGGTGAACGGGGCGAGGACGCGGGAGAGTTTGACGAGGACGTGGTAGAGGGTGGCGTAGGCGGCGTTTTTGTCGGCGTCGGCTTCACTGCGCCAGAAACGGCGTCGGGAACGACGCACGTACCAGTTCGTGAGGTCTTCGATGAAGGGTTCGATGACGAGCGTGGCGGCGAAGGCGTCGTACTGTTTGAGCGCTTCCCCCGCGCGGGCGACGACGTGGTTGAGGCGGGAGAGTATCCAGCGGTCGAGTGGGTTATCGCTCGCGGGCGTGATCCCCTCCGGGCGGGTCGCAGTCCACCCTTCTTGAGCGGGGGGCGTCCATTTATCCAGATTCGCATACGTCACAAAGAAACTGTACACGTTCCAAAGCGGGATCAGGAACCGGCGGCGCACGTCGTCGGCGCGGTGGTAGCCGAACAGGAGGTTGTTTTCGGGTTTGTGGTTGCAGTAGAGCCAGCGCATCACGTCCACGCCCATTTTGTCGGCGGCTTCGTTGAATTCGATGGAGTTGCCCCAGGATTTGTGCATGGCGCGGCCATCCTCGGCGAAGAGGGTGGCGTACCCGAACAGGTTGAGGAACGGCGGGCGTCCGGTCATCACTGTGCCCATGGCGAGCAGGCTGTAAAACCAGTTGCGGAACTGGCCGGGGAAGGATTCGGAAATCCAGTCGGCGGGGTACCATTTTTCCCACATTTCGGGGTTATGGCGGTAGCCCATCGTGCTGAGGCTGACGATGCCCGCGTCCAGCCAGGGGTTGCCCACGTCGGCGATGCGGTTCATTTTGCCGTTGCAGGCTTTGCAGGCGACTTTGACCGCGTCAATGAAGGGGCGGTGCGGGGTGTGGCCTTTGAAGGTGTCGAACCCTTCGATGGCGCGTTCTTCGAGTTCGTCGTCACTGCCGATGACTTCAAATTCGCCGCAAGATTCGCACACCCAAAACGGGAGGGCGAGACCCCAGTAGCGTTTTTTGGAGATCATCCAATCGTGCATGTTGCGGAGCCAGTCCATCTCGCGGGCGTAACCGAAGTCGGGGTACCACTTGATTTGGTCTACCACGTCCATAATCTGGTAGCGGAGGGAGCGGGCTTTTTCTTCGGCGGTGAGTTCTTCGCGGGGCTTGTCGTAGCTTTCGCCCATGCTGATGAACCATTCGTCCACAAGACGGAAGACGAGTTCGGTTTTACAGCGCCAACAGGTGGGGTAGCGGTGCGTGTAGTTTTCGACTTTGTAGAGGACGCCTTTTTCGCGCAGGGCGTCGAAAATAGCGGTGCGGTGGGCGTTGTCTTTGACATCCCGGCCTGCCAGCCAACCAAATTGCGGCAGGAAAATACCTTCGTCGTCAATGGGGGCGATGAAGGGGAGGTGGTACTGTTTGCCGAGTTGGAAGTCTTCGGCACCACAACCGGGGGCGATGTGGACGATGCCCGTCCCTTCTTCTTCCCCGACCATGTCCCAGAGAATGACGCGGTGAGCTTCCCGCGCGGTCGCCGTGACATCTTTCAGGATCGATTCCCGTTGTTTGGGCGTGAGGGACACGACGCCGCCGGGGGTGTTGGCCGCTTCCAGATCGTCGAACGGGCCGTCATACGTCCAGCCTTCCAAATCTTTGCCTTTCAATTCCTCGATGATGGTGAAGTCCCCTTTCAGCATTTTGAGCGTGCCTTTGGATAGGTAGAGGAATTCGTCGCCTTGCTGGACTTTGACGTAGGTGAGTTCTTCGCCCACCGCGGCGGCGACATTACTGGTAAGCGTCCAGGGCGTGGTGGTCCAGACGAGGAGGGATTCTTTTTCCCGTCCGCGGAGGGGGAATTTCAGGGTAACGGAGGGGTGGGTGAGGTCGGCGTACCCGTCGGTGACGATTTCATGCTGGCTGATGGCGGTGGCGCAACGGGGGCACCAGGGCATGGAGTCTGCACCCTGATAGAGCCAGCCGTTTTCCCAACACTTTTTGAGAAACGCCCAGATCATGTAGTTGTTCTCGTTCGAGAACGTGAAGTAGCTCCCCCCGACCTCAGGCAGTCCAAGTTGCCCGACGATTTGCTCCGCGGGGCCGGAGAGGGGGCCGAGCGGGGTTTCGATGGTCACTTCTTGGGTGGGGTCTTCGATCAGTTTCGCGCCGAGTTCACGCAGGCCGTTGGGGTCGTTCCAGTCCATCCAGTAACCGAGGCGGATGGATTGTTCGGTTTGGAAGGCGGCGTATTTGAGGACACGTTCTTTGCATTTGAGGACGAATTTGTCCAGCCCGTAGGCTTCGATGTCTTTTTTGGTTTTGAAGCCGAGTTCTTTTTCGACTTCCACTTCCACCCAAAGACCCTGGCAGTCGAACCCTTGCTGGTAGCGCAGGTCGCGGTTTTGCATGGCCCAAAAGCGGTTGTACAGGTCTTTGTACGTGCGCCCCCAGCCGTGGTGAACGCCCATCGGGTTGTTCGCGGTGATCGGGCCGTCAATGAACGACCAGGGTTCGTTGCCGTGCCGGAGCTGGCGCAGTTTACCGAGGGAATTGGATTGTTTCCAAAAATCCAGGATTTCGTGTTCCTGGGCGATGTAGTCAACTTTGTTGGGGACGTCTTTAAAGGGCATAACTTCTCCTAATGAGTGATGAAGTGATAAGTGTTTGTTGGTTCGTTTGTTGGTAGTGCGGCTAGTGCCGTTTTTCCGGCACTGGCCGCACTACCAACGGGGGAAATTAAAAACTCTCGTCCCAAAATCAGGGACGAGAGTTTGTGGAAACAAAGCTCCCGCGGTGCCACCCTGGTTCCTGCGGTGAGGCAGGCACTCAGTGGTCAGTGGCCGGTAGATAGTGGTCAGTTGTCAGTTATCAGTGCTCAGTAGTCAGTCTGTTAAACTGCCTACTGCCTACTGCCTACTGTATACTGTATACCGAACACTTTGCCCTTTATAACGGGTGGCGTTCCCGGCGTTCTTACTTGCGTATCGCTTGGACGAACGGCGTTCCTTAATGAGGGTCTGTTGGATTCAAAAGAATCGCTTTTAGGAACGCCGTTCGTGGGTGATGCTCGTTCGGATTGCGGCTCCGGAAGGATTTTCGGTCTGAGGATTTGGCCCGGCTTGCACTGTCTCGGGTTCGCTGATCAAACTTTTACAGACTTACTCGTTTCCATCAATGCCTTTGGTGGGGCGGTTTTTAAATGTTAGGCTGGATTATGCCACAAGAGGGGGAGCGGGTCAACAAAAAAAATAGGCCGGAGTATCAATCCGGCCTACAAGAACAAACAGATGCTGGATTTACCTGACGACAATGGGTAAATAGATAAAACTATCCCCGATTGGAACTTCCAGGTCGGTGTTGACACTGGCGAGATTGTTACTGGGATCAGGATCACCTTCGTTGGCCGTCACCGTGGCGCTGTTGGAGATGATACCGCCATAGTCGGTCGGGGTGATCACGTAAATGTAGAGGGTGACCGTGCCTCCATTCGGGATCGTGCCGAAGTCGCAGGTCAGAATGGAGGTGCCATTGTCGCACGTTCCCTGGCTGGGGTCGGGATTCACAGACACGAGTGAGGGTGGGAGGGTGTTCACCAGCGAGACTCCGGTCGCGTCCGATGGGCCATTGTTCGTGATCTGAAGGGTGTATGTGAGGGGGGCACCGTTTCCGACCGGGTCGGGGTTATCGGTCATGGTGATGGAGAGATCAGCGGACAGATAAACGGTGGTGGTGGCGGTGGAATCATTGTTGTTCGGGTTCGCATCCGGGGAGCCGGTGACGCTGGCGGTGTTCACGAGGGTGTCGGTGACGGTCGTTGACCCGGTGATGGTGACGGTGACCACGGCGTTGGCGGACAAACTGCCTAGATTACAGGTAATGGTCGTCGTTCCCGAACAGCTTCCGGCGGTGGAATTGACCGCATCGAGGTCGAAGGTGCCGGGGAGGGGGTCCGTCACGGTGACGCCGGAGACCGCGTTCGGGCCGGTGAAGACGTTGATCCGGTAGGTGATTGGCGCACCCGTATAGGCCGGGTCCGGGTTGTCGGTTTTGATGATGGTCAGATCAGTGGCTGGGGTAATCGTCGTGGTTTCGGTATCCACATTGTTGGTGGAGTTGGTGTCGATCTCATTGCTGGACACAATCACATCATTGGTTGCGGTGCCAGTCGAGAAGGGGGCGAGTAAAAGGTCAACGGTGGCGTTGTTTCCGTTGGCGAGGGTCCCGATAAAGCAGGTCACAATCCCCGCACTTTCAGCGCACGATCCCTGGCTGGGCGTGGCGGAGACGAACAGGGTGTTTTCCGGTATGGTATTGATGAATTCGACGCCTGTTGCGGTCTGCGTGCCACCATTTTCGACAGTCAAGGTATAGATCAGTTCTTCGCCGATGGCAACGGGATCGCCCGATTCGGTAATGCTGACCGCAATGTTCGCCAGCCCGGACTCAAACGCGCCCATGTCGCAATTGTTCCCCACCATGCGGGGGAAACCGCGTTGGTCGGTGGGGAGCGGGTCCCCGTTTTCGTCCGTACACCCGGCGGGGTTGCCGCCTTCCCGCGCGGGGCTGTTGTACTTCAGGCCGTGCGTGTAGGCGATGCCGCCATTTTCCTGTAACGGGCCGAGGAGCGGATCAGCGTCCACGATCATGCCGGTGGAAATGCCCGTCAGGTTACAAAAACTGTCTTCACCAATGAAGTTGTAGCCGCCCGACACTAGCTCACTCCCACCGCAGTCCGGGGCACCTCCCACGAGGGTTGCGGTGTTCTGGGCAATGATCGTGTTTTGGAAGTTGACCGTGCCCGAATTGCGGATGCCCCCGCTAGAGGTTGCGGAGTTATACGCGATGGTGCTGTTGAAAATGTGGGCGGTGGAGCCACTGTTGATATACAGCCCTCCCCCCAGCGAGGCGGTGGACACATTGCCGCTGACCGTGCTGTTAATCAGGTAGAGTTTCGCTTCCGGCCCGCTGATGAAAATCCCTGCGCCGCCAGACGAGGAACTGGTGTTGATGTTGTTGCTGACGGTGCTGTTGATGAGGATAAACGTGCCGTTGTAGGTATTGATCCCGCCCGCGCCATGCCCAGTGACGTTCCCAGTGATGGTGCTGTCAATGAGGGTGGTCACCGTGTCAGGACTGCCGCCCATCCCCGCACCCCCCGCGTTGCCGTTATCGGAATTGTTGGAAATAATGCTCCGGGTGATGGTCATCGCTGAGCCGCTATTCCAAATACCACCCCCTGAGGAAGCCGTATTTCCAGTGACGACACTGTCTTCGAGGGTGAAATTTGCCTGGGAGAGGATGCCGCCCCCCGCAGAACCACTTGTATCCTGCCCGCCGGAGAGGGTGACCCCGGTCACAGTGACATCAATTGCCATGTAGGCTTCCAACACACGTTCACCCATGTCGCCATGAATGTGCGTGGCGTCTGCCCCGGCCCCTTCCAGGGTCATGCTGGTCTGGACATCCAGATCGCCCTTCGCATCTTCTGCGCCGCTGGTCTGGGTCAGGTTGTAAGTTCCAGCGGGGATGTTGATCGTGTCTGTGCCGCTTCCGGCGGGGCAGGCGTCCACGGCGGCGTCTGTGTTTGCGGCGCGGATGGCCTCGCGAAGGGAACAATCCCCGTCGAAGTTGAGTTCGTCGTTGGTGGTGTTGACATTGATCGTGGCGGAAGGAGCCGCGGGGGCGGCCTGTGTCATCCTCAGACCCGTGACGAATAGGGCTATTAACACACTGAAAAAGAAAAATTTACGCAAAGTAGAGGCAAAGGGGTGTTTCATTTTCGATCATCCTTTTATGAAATAAGATTTTTGGGGCTATTCTCTCCTGGCTGAGGCGTTACTTTGGAGAGAACGTGAACCATCATCGCACCCAGGAAGAGGGTGGCGGTAGCGAACGCAAAAAACCAAACCCAGGCGGCAGGGCCTGCAAACGAAAAGAGCGAGAGATGAAGACACGAGGCGATCAGCACCCCCGCGGCGAAGACAAACATCGCAGGGATAACCGGGCGCGCCCCCGCCCAGGTGTGCCGTTGTGCGAACGACCAACTCCCCACGCTCAGAGCGAGCAATGGGCCGCCATACGTCTGCGCCAGGAGCGGGGTGATTTTCCACGGCCAAAGGGCGACCATCGCATTCGGCAGAATCATCAACGCGAGGGCGAACCCCGCGACGATCACCCCCTGAACCGACAAAAACGTCCGTGCCCACGCGGGGAGCGGAGCGCCCGATAGTTTCTCCTGCCCCTCGCGGCGGCTCGTCCAGGCCATGTACAGGGCGATGAGCGGGTAAATGCTGTACGAGGCAAACCAAATCCACGGCGGCAAGAGCGACAGGTCAAACGCGCTCAGACTCAGGATCGAGACCACGAACAAAAGCCCGGTCCAGGTGGCGATCATTCTCATCGCAAGGCGAACTTCAGCCTGATAGCGGGAAGTCATACAACTCACCATAAAAATAGCCCCGTAAAAATACAGCGCGCCGACAAAACGGGCGTGCAGGGGCGGCAACACCAACCAGGTGGCAATCGCCGCCAACCGGGGCGGGAAAAAATAGCCTAAAACACCAATGAGCAAAGCCGCGGCGCAAATGACGCCATAAAAGATTTTGTGCGAGCGAGGGATGAGGGTCATGGCTTTCTCTTTGTTTTCCTTATTTCGTGCGCGCTTGCAAAATAAGCGCTCCACCGATCAAAACCAAAACGCCAAACATTGCCAACCACAGATACACGCCCGGATTGCTCCACACCACCTTATGAACCTGAGCATCCACGATGAACAAGCCCAAAATGGCGAAAAATCCGAGCGCAAACTGGCTCAAGCCAAGCGTCAGGTACTCGATCCGGGCGGCGACCCGCGCGAGAAGCAGACTCCCCAACGCGCCACTGAGAAAGACCGAACTGTACAAATGCCCGTGAAACGCGTCGATCTTCCACGGCCAGAACGCGCCCAACATCTCCGGGGCGAGGAACAACCCGACCCCGTACAACCCATACAGGATCGCTTGCCCGATCAGGATCGTGCGCCACAATGCGGAGGTGGGCGAGGCATTTTCTGGTGCGCGGCGATAGTGCCAGAGCAGAAATGCAGAGATGAACAGGGAGACAACATACAAGATGAACCACAACCATACCCCGCGCCGGGTGAAGTCGAACGTGTTCAGATGGATGAACGACGCCACCGAAACGATCAGGGTGAAACTCACCGCGACGGGGAGGGACAGCCGTGCGGGTGCCCACCGGTTGGAGAGTAAAAGGATCAGCACGGCGGAGAATTCCGACAGGTACACCGCGCCCAAAAAGCGAGTGCGAAAGGGCGGGAGCGGCCACGGCCAGCGTTCCACCGTCCAGGCGGGGAAAAAATACAGCCCGAAACTGCCCACCGCGAGGACGAGGATCACGATGAGCATGAAAGGGCGAAGGAGAGGGAGAGAAGTGGATTTTGTCATTTTGAGGATAGTGAAGTTTTTTTGGAAAGAATTTTCCGAATTTGATGCAGGATTTTGGGCCAGTCGGCTCCTTTTTCGATGAAGCCGTCACTCCCGGCTTCGAGGCCGCGTTGGCGGGTTTGGGGATCGCCATTGGCGGAGATGAGGATGACGAGGGGGGGATGATGGAGCTTTTTGGCGAGCAGGGTGACGTCGTAGCCTTCGAGGTCAGGGAGGTGGATGTCGAGGATGACGACGTCGGGTTGGCGTTGGATGATCAGGTTGAGGGCTTGCTGTCCGGTTTCGGCGACCCCGATCACTTCCAGGTCCGCCTCGTCGTGGAGGAGGTATTGGAGGGCCTCCAGCATGGGGAGGGAGTCATCGACGAGGAGGACTTTGTACGGGGTTGTGACAGGCATGGGAAAGGAGAGGACGTTGGAAAAGGTGAAAGCTTGTAGCGTAGTTTATTGGAAAGGGGGGAGGCTGACACGCTCATACAGACAGGTTTTTTTGCCTGTCTTTCGAGGGGTGTCTTGGGTGGGTTAAATAAAAACGGGTGTGTGTCCTCGACACACACCCGTTTGAGCGAACAGAAGGTTTTATTCTGGTGGGTGGTTGATCACCGGTAAAAAGAGGGTGAAGCCGCGAATTTGAAAGCCTATCCTGAGGTGGTTGCCTGCGGTATCTGTGATGGAAATGGAAGCCCAGGAGTTGAGGTAGGGGGAAAGATCGCTCACGTCCAGGCCAAAACTTCCATCCTGTTGGGCGATGGTTTGGCGGGATACCAAGGGATAGATTCCTCCGGTTTGGATGAACAGGGTGACCTCTGTATTCGGGATTGCCATGCCTTCGATCACCTTCCGCTGGGGATCATATGTGGCGGAAATCTCAGGAACCGTAAAACTGGTGGTGCTGTTGAGGGTTTCGAGGGTGAACTGGGCACCTGGTTGGACGGTTTGGGTAGAGAAACAGACTTCAAATCCTCCATTATAGGAATTGGCATATGCGGTGACGGTTTCACTGAGGGTGTTATCGGCGGATTGGAGGTGAATGGAGATGTATGCGCCGGGAGAATCTGCCGTGCCCTGGATGCAGGAGGCCCCTAAATTAAGGTTCCACTGCATGGTGGCAAACGGAACCCGGGTCTTAAAGCCTTCCGGGTTGAAGTGCGTTACGACCCCGTATGCGGAGGTAATTGGACTGGCCTCAGGATAACCGATGTTGTACGTGCCCGCCGCGGTGGATGTGAGGTGTTTTGTCGGGTAGAAATCTCCGTCGGCAGTCATTTCCACGTTTATGGGGGAATTGGCAGGGGCATTGCCGGATACGGTGGCAGTGTTTTTGTTGAGGTGGGCGGTAAGTTCAGGCAAGGTGAAGTCGAGTGTTTCAGCTTGAGTGGATAGGGCATTTTCATAAATCAGCGTGAATTGATCGCCGGGCTGGTTTGTCAGTGTGAATGGGACCGTGTAAGGCCAGTTGATGAACAATTCTCCCCATGGAGTCGTCTGGCCCTGGGTTTGCAGGACCGAACCATCTACCGATTGCCAGGTAGCTTCAAAGGTAGAATAGGAGGGAAGCCAGCCCGTAAGCCCACGTTCATAGAGTTTCGCCTCCAAGAGGGGAAGCCCTGTGGAAAAACTAAAATACGGATATTCTTCTTCGATCGTGAGATAAATTCGGTCGCCAGCAGTAAAAGTTGGGGCGGTGGGCAACGTAAGGTCAAACTGTCCCTGCGCGTTGGTCGTGACTGAATAATTTTCTGTCTCGGAGAGCTGTTCACGAAAGACCGCAATTTGGAGAGGTGTGTTGGCAGGTCCTATTCCCGTAATCTGATGCGAACCCGCTTCCAGGCTGGCGGTGAGTTGGGGAATCGGGTAGGTAAACAGCTCGCCCTCGGTTTCAATTTCGAGTGTGTCCTCGGGGAGAATAAAGATCGGAGTCCCGGTTTGCGTGTCATAGAGTTCTAAGCGAAGAGACCCTGTTCCTGCTTCAAGATAAGTTGTGTATTTTACCTCGCCTTGTGCGTCCAAAAGCCGAAGGAAGGTGCCCGCGCAGGTGGACGAGGCGTTGATATCCATCTCGTTGCTATATACCTGAATCAGCGTTGGAACCGGGGGACAATAGAACCTTGCATTAAAACGGGCGATTAGCTCATTGCCTTGCAGAGGAAGCGCGATAAACCCGTCTGCATTCTCAGAAAAACCGCCCTGATCGGTAAAATCTCCCTGGTATGTGCCTTCAGCGGTCGTTGTGACGACGAGCGTAAAATGGACGGGTTCCCAGCCTGTGTTTTCGTCATACCGGTAATCGGACAGATCGATAGTAAGCAGGGAGGCAGGTGGCGCTTGGCCGGAAACGGTATTTGCCTCGGGGTCGGTTTCCACAGTGAAGGTCGGGACGTGCATAGTCGTTTCCACGCCATTTTCTGTTGAAACGGTAATGACATCTCCGCTTGAAATGGAGATGTCATTATTCTCCACGCTACCCCCTACAATATATCCGTCTGACCCGGTGTTCACCGAAAAGATATCTTTGAGATAACCACTAGGCCCTTGGATGGCAATATTGACGAGCGCATTGAATTGATTCACCTGGCCTACCAAAAAGTTTATATGGTAGTCGTAAGATTCCCGTTGGAAAACCCGGATGAAGGGCAAGTTGAACCGAACGTAGGTCAAAAAATCGTCCGGGCCTGTCACAGCCGCCGCCCCGTAATTGGCGGAATTCAGGGCGAGAGGAAAAGAAAATTCCCCGCTGGCATTGGTTGTACCCGAATGGGCCTCATCGGGAGGGAGAGTCCAAAAATCAGCGTATGGGTTTCTCTCCATAGGGCCATCAAAGCTGAAGACCTGAACCGGGCTATTCGGATTTGTTTCGCCTGTAATCTCACTGTTTTGCGCGTCTAATGCAATCGTAAGGGCTTGTACAGTCATCGAAAAAGTTTGCCCTTCGGCATCGGCAAAGATGTGGTACCCGGGTTGAATTGTAGCTTCAGGAAATCTCTCGTACCCTATGATCGAAAAATAACCATCGTCAGAGGTGTAGGCCTCGTCAGAGATTAAAAGTTCTCCATTTGTATCCCTGATGGTAAGATAAACGGACGAATAAGGGGCCGCGTACCCTGAAATTTCTGTGCCATTGAGCTGTGCGCGGAGC
>WBZL01000509.1_pt1 | contig 43303 bp, 34 predicted proteins | sample 5204291 | NCBI WGS metagenome assembly WBZL01 (sample SAMN12344345, study PRJNA552823) | activated sludge metagenome | biome: Activated sludge suspended growth; feature: Nitrification reactor; material: Wastewater; isolation source: activated sludge from nitrification reactor of wastewater... | reverse complement strand
CGATCACACCCACGATCACCGCGTCCACAGGCGCGTTGGTGGTTTGATTCGTGTAACGAGCCGATGAACCGTCGGTGACCATCACCAGGTCCCCCGTCCCTGCGCTGACCGTGTCCACGGCGATATGCGGCTCGCCCGTCGGCTTGCCCGCTGTATCCGCATCCCGAACAATGAGCAGTTTCCGCCCCCGTATCACTTCATCCTTGATGGTTGAAATGGTCGAACCGATGACGAGCGCAATTTTCATGGCATCTCCAAATATGTCTTCGGCTTACTGACAAACTTTACCATACATCACGCTTGTATGACAAGTTGTATAGCCTCGCCTGCGTAATTCACTTTCTCGACCCATTCACTGCTCAAACTCAAAGCGACGTTTGCCTTCAGCCACCCAACTCGCTTTTCATACAAAACCCGCGTACCCTGCTTTAGTTGCAACCTGACATTCCGACGGAACTCCTTCGACCAGAATCGGAATCCATCCACGCGGACATCGGGACTCAACACATTTGGACAAATCCACGCGACGGGCGCCTCAACCTCGACGGGCAATCTGGTCGCAGACCATTCGGCTTTTTCCAACCACCGAGCAATGGATCGCGCCGCCGCCCGACCCTCCATCGCCGCCCAATCAGCGGTCTCGACTCCCCTCAACAGATTCCCCGCCGCAAACACTCCCATCTGCGACGCGCGAAACGCCCCATCCACCTGCGGACCCATCCACGGCTTGGACGTTTCCACCTCTCCCCTCCTCGCCAATTCATTTTCAGGAACCCAATCGCCAGTAAAGATCACCGTGTCACATTCAATGTAGGACAATTTGCCAAATTGTTCTACTTCGATTCCTTCAACCCTCTCTTTTCCATGAATATTTGTTACTCGCATATCCATCAAAATCTTTGTGCGTGCAAGAATATCCGCATACAGAACTTTTGCTGGCAGAAATATCGGCAAATACAGCTGATGACTTGGCAACTCCGTCACCATTGCCGCCACCTTCACGCCCGCGTGCAGAAGAGTCGTCACAACCGAAAGACTCACAACCTCCGCCCCAACGATCACCGCGCGCTTGCCAACAGGCAGATGATGTTCGTACACAAACCTCTGCAATGATCCCGTTGTAAACACTCCCTGTGGGCGATGACCAGGGATCATCCGCGCAGACCGCGGTCTCTCGCGCACGCCCGTTGCAAGCAAGACAGACCTTGCCTCAATGCTGCCCATGTTGTTTGGACTTATATATGATGATTCTATTTTGTGTTTATTCTTATTAACTTCAAGATTGAGAATTGTATTGGCTACACGCAAATTAATTTCCGCTTCTTGAATCAACTCACAATACCTCTGCGCATAACTCGGACCGGTCATCACGCGCCGAAAATCTCGCAGACCAAATCCCGTATGTCCACACAGGCGTGGTATCCCACCTGCTTCACTCTCGCGCTCTGCAACCACAACATCTCTAATACCAAGCCTCCTCAACTCTAACGCCGCCGCCAACCCAGCAGGTCCCGCGCCGACGATCAACACATCTGTCGCGCTGAGCGGAGCGGAGCGCAGTCGAAGCGCAGGTAATAACGAAGATTTCTCTGCACTAGTCGGAGATTGCTTCGTCGCTGTCGCTCCTCGCAATGACATCTCTAACGTCGCCTGACAATTAAACCCTTGGCACCTCCCCTGCATCGCGCGCGTCCTCCTCCGCAACGCGTCCAAACTCCGCGCAGGGATCGGCGACTCCAGTGCATCTCTCAACTCACCCAACGTGACACTCTCACAATGACAAACAATCTTTCCGTAATCAGAATCTTTCGCGATCATCTCCCCCATTTGATACGGACGTGGAAACGCCTCGCCGATGTTCGGCATCTTGATGGACTTGAACGCAGGCTTGCGTTTCAACTCTACCCCACCCTCTTTCAACAAATCAACAACATATTCCGCAATCCCCAAACATCCAGAAATCCCCGTTGACCGAATCCCGCCGACGCAAATGTATCTTTGTTCAGCATGAAGCGAGATTTGATAGTCGCTGTGCTCCGTCGCCGCACGCAGACCTGCATACGTGGCAGTCACTTCTTCCTCAAGCAACTCTGGCAGAATCTTTCTCCCTTTTTCAAGCAACGACTTCAATCCACTCTCGCTCGTGTTCGTCGCGGACCTATCGTTCAAATCCTCCGCCGTCGGACCCAGCAACACATTCCCGTAAATCGTCGGGCTGACCAACACGCCCTTCGTTGTCGCTGTCGGCACTGGCAACAACACATGATTCACCAACCTCCGCGCCAACTTTTCGTAAATGATCAACTCCCCGCGCCGCGGCGTGACTTTGAACTCCTCGCGCCCAAACATCTTGTTGACATCATCCGAATACAATCCCGCCGCATTGATGATCCAATGTGCACGAACAACTTTATCCCCATTGGAGACTTCATAAACATCAGCATACTGCTCACTGCTCACTGATAACTGATTGCCGCCTACTTTCCACTTTTCACTCACCACACTTTCCACCCTAAACCCCAACCTCAACTCCACCCCATTCACCACCGCCTGAGTCGCGCACGCCAGCGGAATCGTAAACGTGCACAGAATCCCCTCGCGCGGCACGACCATCCCGCCTAACGCGCCTTCGCCGAGATGCGGTTCACGTTTGTACACTTCAGCCTTGTCGATCAAGTAACAATCTGAATCCCCATTTTGAATTGCCTTATCCAACAACTTCGGGAGCGTGCATAACTGTTCTTCGTTCCATGCGATCAACAACCCTCCCACCAACTCGAACGGACTCTCCACCTCTTTCATGAACGCTTCCATCAACGGATAACTGCGCTTCAACAACTGCGACTCAAGCGATTCGGGCGTCGCGTCGTATCCCGTATGCCAGATCGCAGTGCTGGCTTTCGATGTCCCCATCCCAACATCGGAGTTCGACTCAAGTAATACGACATTTATGTCGTACTTCGATAACTCACGCGCAATCGCGCTCCCAACCGCGCCCGCGCCGATGATGGCGATGTCAAAAATATTTTCCATATCATATGGTGGTCGAGTAGAGCCATGATCGTCGGCTCGTATCGAGACCACACCTCGTGTTTTCACATTTACTCCTCATTTCTGGTCTCGATACGTCCCGCGAAGAACACGCTGGACTACTCAACCAGCGGGTTAGGAGTGAAATCCTTTCACCGCCTCCACCGCCCTCCCCCACTGCTCCAATTTCTTTCCTCTTTCATCTTTCGTTATCTTCGGCTGATAACTCGTTTCCGCTTTCCAATTCTTTGCCAAATCATCGAACGAAGTTCCCAACGCGGATACCCCCGCCAGATTCGCAATTCCAATTGCAGTCGCTTCCAGTGCCGCTGAAACACGCACTTCAATATCCAACAAGTCAGCGATCATTTGCATGAGATACGGATTCCCCGACGGGCCGCCATCCACTTTCAAATGCGGAGGCTTTTGCCCCAAATCTTCCGACATCGCCATCACCACTTCGTAGACTCGACACGCAATGCCATCGAGTGTTGCCCGCACAATATCATCGGATGTGGTGCTTCGGTTCAAGCCAAACATCGCGCCGCGAACATCTGTCCGCCAGTGAGGCGCGGCGAGACCTTGCAAGGCGGGGACAACAACCACGCCTAGATCTGCTGATCGCTTTGCCGCCTCAAAACTCGACGGGGTGTCTGGGATCGCTTTCAAGTTGTCTCTCAGCCACTGGACAGCGCTCCCTGTGACGAAAATTCCGCCATCGAAGGCGTACGTTGTGTGTTCGCCAAACTTCCAGCCGACGGTGGTGAGCAATCCGCTATTCGAGAGGCGCGGCTCCCCGCCGATGTTCATCAGTAGAAAACTCCCTGTGCCAAACGAACATTTCATCTCACCTGCGTTGAAACATGCCTGACCGAACAACGCGGCTTGCTGGTCTACCAACATGGCATGGAGCGGAAGCGGCGTGCCGTTTCCAAAATCCACATCGCCGATGTAGCCTGCAGATGGTTTGACTTCGGGCAACATACTTCTTGGAACGTCGAATAAGTTTAGTAGATCTTCATCCCACTCGAAGCGATTCATGTCGAACAATAGAGTCCGTGACGCAGTGGAAGGATCGGTCACGTGTAACTTACCGTTGGTCAATTTCCAAATCACCCATGTTTCTGTTGTTCCGAACAACAACTTGCCATCGCGCGCTTGTTTGCGGATGTCAGGAAAATATTCAAATACCCACTTAAGTTTCGGCGCGGAGAAGTAACTGTCCAGTAGAAGACCTGTCTTACGGCGAAGCAGGCTGAGGTCAAGAGAAGAAGCGAGTGAGTCACACACGGATTGCCCGCGCGTATCCTGCCAGACTATCGCGGGAGTCACAGCCTCCCCTGAATCCTTATCCCAGACAACGAATGTCTCGCCTTGATTATCGAATCCAACGGCTGAAATATCGTATTTGTCCAGCAACGGCGCGCACGCTTCTTTGACCGTTCGCACAATATCGGAGGGCTCCTGCTCCACCCATCCCGCTTGCGGAAATCGCGCGGGCAGTTGCGACGAGTTCTTTTCGATCATTTCGCCACGCTCGTTGACAATGACCGCTGTGGTTTGCGTCGTGCCTTGATCTATACCGAGGAGGTATTTCATATTTTTCCCGTGTGGACCTCACAGGTTTTTGAAACCTGTGAGGTCTCTTCAAAATAAAAATTGGAGACCGCGATTGGTCCGCGCCAACCTGCAAGTCTCCAATCTTAGCTCACGAAATTTTTTACTGTTCGCCAAATCTCTTTTCGATATCGGCGATCATCTTTTGGCGTTGGGCGATCTTTTCGCCTTCAGGCACGCCTTCGAATCGTTTGTCTTCGCCGCCTGTTGCGTAAGTAATCACGGTGGCAACCACACCGACAATGATCGCGGTGATCGCGGTGCCAGCCGGCGGGATGAGGAAATGCAAGGCGTTGGCGTCAGACACAGGCAGGAAGCCCGCAAGGTAGCTAATCACAGCGATGACGATACCCACAACGGCGGTCTTCTTAGACCAAAGCCCAAGCAAGGCAACCACAAAAAGGATCGTGAAGTAGAAGACCTTTTCATTGGGCGGGAAGAATCCGCTGATCGCCAGGGTGACGCCGAAAATGATGGCGAGCACGGCATTGGGCTTGGAGAGTCCGCCGAGGTTGAACGGTCCTTTTTCCTTCCATTTTGCGGAGCCTTCTTCTTTGAGACCCGCGGCAATCGGCATCACCATAGACAGGTAAAGGAATACCGCGCACGCCACCGCTAACACGAGGTAATACGGAGCGTAGACGGTGCTAAGCAACGCCAAGCCAGCAGAGACCCAAATCGCATTCGTGGGGGTTCGGTATTGCGTGCTGACGTGGGAAAGGCTCTTGGAGAAGAAAGGGATACCGTCATCGCGCGAGAAGGCGTACATCATGCGCGAAGTGGAGGTAAGCCCCGCGAGGGCGCAGAGGTAGTTCACAATGACGAGTCCAGCCGCGAGGACGATGCTCAGCCAACCGGGCATTCGCGAAGCGCTCCACATATAGAAGAACGATCCCCAGCCAGCGGCTTGGGCTTCCTCGAGGCTTGGCATGGTCAAGACATACGCGGCAACCGCGAATAAGCCGAACACCCAAGACCAGAACACAGCCGTCCACATTCCCTTCGGCACATTCACCTGGGCGTCTTTGGTTTCTTCGGATGTGTGAGCTGAAGCGTCGAAACCTGTGATGGTATAGCAAACATAGGAGAGTCCCAGCAGGAAGGCAAAGGCGATGCTCTCGGTGCGGAAAGGCACCACGCCGCCGCCAGCGTCACCGGTCACGTTTTGGAACGTCCACAAACGCGAGAAATCCAGCGCCACAGGGCTGAAGGCGAATAGCACGATGATGAGAACGACCGTGAGGGCAAGGATCATGTAGCCGCTGAAATCGGTCAACTTCGTGGTGAGATCGATGCCGTAATGATTCAACAACGCCTGGGTCGCCATGATGATGCCGACGATGATGAACTGATGCCAGAACCCAAAGCCAGATACATCCACTCCCAGGGCAGTGCCGAGGAAGAGATCCTTGAAAAAGACGGTGTACAGCAACACGTCCACAGAAGAGACGACGCAGATCAAACCGATCAGGTTCAACCATGCGGTCATCCAGCCCCAAAGTTTGCCGCCGAGGTGCGAGCTCCAGTGGTAGAGTCCACCCGCCGTCGGGAAGGAGGAAGCGATCTGTCCCATACCGAAGGCAACGCTCAACGCGAGCACGCCGCCCACGAGCCAGATCAGGAACGCGCCGCCAGAACCGAGGGCATTGAACGCGGCAGGGAAGGCGGAAATTCCACCCGCCAAGATACAGATAATCGAAAACGAAATCGCGAAATTCGAGAAGCCGCTCATGCGGCGGGAGAGTTCTTGCGCATACCCCATCTTGTGCAGGACTTGCTTATCGTGTGCTTGACTTTTATCAGCCATGGCTAAATTCTCCTCTTAGGTTTTGATCTTGGTTTACACTGGGAAAAATAATTCGTTGGGTTGATTGGGCAATATCAACCTCCTGTTCCAAACGATCGGGGAATGGAATGGTGTGTTTAGAATTGAAACACCAGAATCTGGAAAAAAGGTACGAGGACTTTCACGCGATCTTTCCGATTAGGAAATAAAAATCGGTCATGCCTCTACATGACCGATCCCGCTTCACTTCCCGACGAGTTGCCTGTGCGCCCCCACCCAGGGTTTCCCCAGCCTGTGATTTTGGGCGATCACCACCTTGCCAAACTTCTGCGCGACCTGAGCAGAGACCATCGCCACAGTTCCCCAATCGTTGGTAAAGATGGCAACTTTCAACTTATCGGCATATTGTCCCGCCCACATCCACTCCATGCGGAAGCGGTCCGCCTTGACCCAATAATCGCGCTTCTCCCACGCGGCAACGGAGGAATCGATTCCCTCTGAGATGGTTTTCAACGCGAGCGAGATAAACGCCGCGAGGTCTTTCGCTTCTTGCGTGACTTCGGTCTGCTTCGCCAATTCGCGCACTGCCAACACGATGGCTTTTGACAAACGCGCGCGGTCTTTTCCAGCAGAATCAGGGTTGATGACGCGGCTCAATGAATGCTCCAGTTCCAGGTTTCATGTTTCAGGGTTCAAGTTGGCGATTATATCCAGCAATTACGAATCGTCAAATCGTAAATCAAAAATCGTAAATCGAAAATCGAATTTCCACGTTATAATTTCGCCGCATTCACCGCCAGGGGACGTGGTGGAACTGGCAGACACGCAGCACTTAGGATGCTGTGCCGCAAGGCTTGAGAGTTCGACTCTCTCCGTCCCCATATTAAAACCTCACCCCTGCCCCTCTCCTAAAAGGAGGGGGGAAACACATGGAGCAGAAATTGAAAATCGAAAAGACAATCGAAGAGAACCATGAAGCGAAACTTGTGGTTGAAGTAGAACCCGAAAAGTTGGATACCTACAAACGCCGCGCGGCGCGGAAAATCTCCGAACGCGGGAAGATCGCGGGATTCCGACCGGGCAAGGCGCCGTATCACATGGTGGTGTTGAATTACGGCGAGCAAGCCATCGTCGAGCAGGCAATTGATTATTTCATTGATGGCGAATACTCGAACATTCTCACAGAAGCGGATGTGAACCCCGGCGCATCGGGCAGGTTGGAAAATATTGAGTCGCTTGACCCGCCGAAGTTGATCTTCAAAATTCCGCTCGCGCCTGAAGTGGACTTGGGCGACTACCATTCGATTCGATTCCCCTACGAACTAGCCGCCCCTGAATCGAAGGATGTGGACGCGGCGATGGACGAACTCCGCCAAATGTATGCGACGACCGAAACTGTCGAGCGTGAAGTGCAGGAAGGCGATTATGTTCAAGTGGATGTGGAATCACAAACGCCAGAATTGAAACGCGATGGCTTTGCGACGGTTGTCCGTAAAGATGACCGCGATACCGAGTGGCCCTTTGCTGGTTTTGCCAAGCAACTCGTGGGCATGAAACCGGGCGACACAAAAACGATCCAACACGATTTTCCCGCCGATTACGACCTCGAAGAATTACAAGGCAAAAGCGCGGAAATGACCGTGACGGTAAAAACCGTCCGCGCGATGACGCTGCCGGAGTTGGACGACGAATTTGCTAAAACTGTCGGCGCGGGCGAGACGCTTGCCGAACTGCGCGAGATGGTGACCAAGGATGTGGAAAATCGATCGAAAGCAGATTACGATGATAAATATTTCGTTGACTTGATCGAAAAGATCAAAGAAGGCGCGACATTCAAATATCACCAACACTCGCTCGACCACGAAGGCGAACATGTCCTCAGCGACCTGACTCAGCGCCTCAGCCAGCAAGGCATGGACTTGGATACGTACTTCAAACTGCGAAACACCACGCGCGAGCAATTCATCGAAGACGAAGTAAAACCCGTTGCGAAGAAACGCTTCGAGCGTTCGTTGATCCTCGATGAACTTGTCCGCAAGGAAGAAATTGAAGTTGACAATGAAGCCCTCGATAATGAATTCAGCCAGACGCTGAACGCGCTCGCCATGCAAGGCATGGACTTGAGCAAAGTCCGCGGCGGGAAGAAGGGTCAGCAACAACTGGCGCAAGCGGTGGCGATGGAATCAGCGAACCGCGTGATGACGCGCCGCGCGTTGGAAATGTTGAAGTCTATTGCGGTGGGCGAGTACAAATCGCCTGAGGAGAGAAAAGCCGAAGCCGCGGCGCTGAAAGCCGAGCAGGCTAAAGAGGAAGAAAAAGTTTCCGAAGCCGAATCAGCTGTACCCGCCGCCCTGAGCGAGTCGAAGGATGAGGGCGAAGCGGGTTCTTCATCCGAAGAGGAAACAAAGAGTTAACGAAAATCCTATATTTGGGCTGTATCATCCGCCCAATCGAAAAGGAGATTACACATGATCCCAGACTTCAAAAATATTGTTCCGATGGTTGTGGAAAACACCGGTCGCGGCGAACGCGCATATGACATTTACTCGTTGCTATTGAAAGAGCGCATCATTTTTCTCGGCACGCCGATTGACGATCAAGTTGCGAATGTGATCGTGGCGCAGTTGCTGTTCTTGTCGCATGAAGACCCTGAAAAAGAAATTCGCATGTACATCAATTCGCCGGGCGGCGTGATCTATGCGGGACTTGCGATCTACGACACGATGCAGATCATCCCGAACCCGATCAGCACGGTGGCGGTTGGCGTGACCGCGTCGTTCGGGACCGTGTTGCTGGCGGCTGGCACCAAGGGACGCCGCTATGCCCTGCCGAATGCGACCATCCACATGCACCAACCGCTCGGCGGCGCGCAAGGACAAGCGACCGATATTGAAATTCAAGCCAAACAGATTTTGCGATTGAAAGCATTGTTGCTCGGTATCATCGCAAAACACACCGGTCAACCTCTCGAGGTGATCGAACGCGACAGCGACCGCGATTATTACCTCGAAGCACAACAGGCTGTGGACTATGGCTTGGTAGATCAGGTTGTGGAAACGCCGGAGAAAGTTAAGTAGTTAGATAGTTAGGTAGTTTGATAGTTTGGTAGTTTGATAGTTAAGCCCGCTGAGAGATCGGCGGGCTTTTGATTCAGTTATAATCGCGCATTGCGAAAGGAATTTTCACGATGACATTTTCGATCGTGGCATGTGATCTTGAAGAACAAACATGGGGTATCGCGGTTGCTTCGAAGTTTCCCGCAGTCGGCGCGGTGGTTCCGTGGGCGCAGGCTGGCGCGGGCGCGGTGGCAACGCAATCGTTTGCAAACACATCGTTCGGTCCGCGCGGACTCGAATTGATGACTGGCGGAGTGTCGGCAGATGAAGCGCTCGCGCGTCTTTTGCAAAACGACCCTGACCGGGAATTGCGCCAAGTGGGTCTCGTGGATAAAAGCGGACACGCCGCTTCTTTCACAGGGCAGGGCTGTTTCAATTGGGCGGGCGGACTCGCCGGGCAGGGCTACGCGATTCAAGGCAACATTCTCAAAAGCGGACGCATCGTGCCTGCGATGGAAAAAGCATTCTTGAAGACGAACGGAAATTTACCCAAGCGACTCCATGCCGCACTGTTGGCTGGCGACCGCGCTGGCGGCGACAAACGCGGACGTCAATCCGCGGCGATTTATGTGGTCAAACCAAACGGAGGCTATGGCGGCTTTGTGGATCGCTGGATAGACTATCGCGTGGACGATCACGATGACCCCGTTGTTCGACTTGGCGAATTGCTTGAACTTCATTGGTTATATTTTGGCAAGAGTCCCGTTTCGGAGCGTGTCGCTCTGACAGGGAAGTCGCTTGTCCAATTCACAAAAATACTTACACGCGAAGGCTATCTGAAAAAAGGAAAGAACTTCCGCGACGCGTTTAATGCATTCATCGGCAACGAAAACTTCGAGGAACGCGCCGACCCCGACGCGCAATGGATTGACAAACCGGTGTTGAAATATCTAACAGGCAAGTTCGGCAAATGATTCCCTCTCATATCAAAGCCCTCATCCTTGACATGGACGGCGTCATTTGGCGGGCAGACTCGCCCATTGGAAATTTGCCTGAAATTTTCAAACGCATCGAAGCCCGCGGATTGAAATATGTTTTCGCCACCAACAACGGAACGAAGACTCCCGAACAATATGTGGCGACGCTGGAAAAGCTCGGCGTGCGCGTTTCGACTCAACAGGTTGTGACATCCGCGCTTGGGACGGCGTATATGCTTGGTCAAAGATTTCCACGCGGGACGAAAGTTTTCATGGTCGGCGAGGATGGGACTCGTACCGCACTGGAGGAAAAGGGATTTGAGATTTTGTCCGTTGAGCGCGCGCAAGAGGCGCAAATCGTGGTGATGGGCATTGACCGCGAGGTCAACTTCAACAAAATGCGCGAGGCGACGTTGCTCGTGCGGCGCGGCGTTCCATTTTATGCGACGAACCCCGACAAGACCTTCCCCACCCCGCGCGGAGAAATCCCCGGCGCGGGCGCGTGGCTCTCGGTGGTTACAACTGCAACGGGCGTCGAACCGATTTACGCGGGCAAGCCATTTCCGTTTATGATGGAACTTTCGCTGGAACGACTCGGTACAAAAAAAGAAGAAACGTTGGTCGTCGGCGACAGACTCGAAACCGACATCGCCGCAGGTCAGGCAGTGGGATGTCCATGCGCGTTGGTGTTGAGCGGCGTGTCCACAAAAGAACAGGCTGAGGCGTGGACGCCAAAGATTGACATTGTGGCGGATGATCTGGCGAGTTTGGTTCAGGAGTAAGTCATTACGTAATACTGCTTACTTCGTACTGCGCATTTGGAACTTTCAAACTATGTTGATTTACGATCTCGACCTCGATTCAATCACAAACCTTCTACAAGAATGGGACGAACCCGCCTATCGCGCGAAGCAGATCTGGCAGGGGCTATATCAGCATCTCTATGATTCGCCTGAGCAATTCACGAATCTATCCAAGTCTCTGCGCGAGAAACTTGCGAAGCATGTGACCTTCTCTCCGTTCAAAGTGAAAACCTATCTTGATTCATCCGATGGCTTTACGCGCAAAACATTGCTTGAATTGCCAGATAAAAATTTGATCGAAGCCGTGCTGATGAAATACGGCGACCCAGCGGACAATCCGCAGATCAAAGCGTCTGCCCCAAACAGCGAGAATTTACGCGGCGCGAAGAATCGGCGCACACTTTGCATTTCCACGCAAGCGGGTTGCGCGATGGGATGCGTCTTCTGCGCGACGGGTCAAATGGGATTCAAACGTCATCTTTCGAGCGGCGAGATCGTGGCGCAGGTTTTATATTACGCGCGCATGTTGAAAGAGCGGAACGAGGTCGTCACCAACATCGTCCTCATGGGCATGGGCGAGCCGTTCCACAATTACGACAACACGATGGACGCCATAGACCGACTCAACGACTCCAGCGGATTCAACTTCGGCGCCCGTCGCTTCACCATCTCGACGGTGGGGCTGGTTCCCCAAATTCGGCGTTTCGCCGACGAGAGGCGACAGGTGAACCTCGCCATCTCCCTCCACGCCGCGGATGATGTGTCGCGTGTTGCAATGCTTCCCGTCAACAAGCGATATAAAATTGACGATGTGATCGAAGCCTGCAAATATTATGTCGAGCAAACGCATCGGCGCATCACATTCGAGTGGGCGTTGATTCACGGAGTCAATGATTCGCCTGAAGTGGCGAAGAAACTCGCGGCGCGTCTCAAAGGGTTGATGTGTCACGTCAACGCCATCCCCCTCAACCCCACTACGGGATATAACGGTCAAGCCACATCGCGCGAAAGGGCGGCAAAATTCAAAGAGTCGCTGGAGCAGGCTGGGATCCCATGCACGATTCGCATGAGGCGGGGAATCGATATCCACGCGGGATGCGGTCAGTTGGCTGGGGCTGTTTAAGTCTAATTTTGTGTGGTTAGAGGAAATGCGGCTGCAACTGACTACACGCTAAATCAATTAAAAGTCAAATGAAGGTATTCCCCCTCGCGCGCGTTAATTACACAGAAGGCATGGAATATTCCGATCCGGCACGGCTCATCGAAAGGTGTATCGAAGGAGACGAACAAGCCATCGAAATATTTGTGCGTCGCCATGAAACGGATATATTTCGATTAGCGTTTTCCGTTTTACAAGATCCGAGCGAAGCGTATGAAGCGGCTCAGGACACGTTTATCACGGCATTGAAGGCGCTGTCACGTTATCAGGAAAGATCGTCGCTCAAGGCATGGCTTTGCGCGATCGCGTTGAACATTAGCCGAAGCCGGTTGCGCAAACGAAAAGTATTGGAAAGACTGCATAATACGCTGACGGTTGTGTTTCAGATCGAAACACGAAAACAGCCAACGCTTGAAGAGCGTGTTATCCAAACCGAAAAAGAAAAAGCAGCCTGGAACGCGTTGAACGAACTGGATGAAAAGCACCGCGTGGTTATGGTATTGAGATACTTTCAAGAGTTGTCTGTCCGCGAGATCGCCGAAATACTTTCGATCAGCGAAGGAACGGTCCATTCCCGGCTGCATACTGCCCGTGAACGGTTGAGGAGCGCCCTGAAAGATATCTATGGAGACAAAGTCTGATGCGCATTACGCATGACGATGCCCGCACGTTGATCGATTTCAGCCTTGACGATTCGATATCGCCGGAGAAGCGAGCGATTCTGGCAGACCATCTCGCCGCATGCAATTCATGCCAGACCTACGCGCGCGAGTCAAAGGACGTCGAATCCGTCCTACGCTCGTCAATGAAAAAGCAGTGGGCAGTTAATCCCCTGCCCCTCTCGTTGGATCTCATTCGAGGAGGAGTGAGTAAGGGAAATTTCAAAAGCCCCATCTTGGCTACGCGATTGGCAATGCTGGGCGTGTTCTTCGCTGTGATCGCGTTGAGCATCTGGCAATTCAGCAAACCAAATCCGCATAAAAGCGCGACATTGCCTGTTGTGATCCTACCCAACCCAACACCATCATTGCAAGCGACAAGCACAAACCATGTTTCACCGGACTGCCAGAATGTCATTTACAAGATACAGCCCGGGGATACGCTCGAAAACATCGCACAGCGCTTCGAGGTAGATGAAGTGTCCATTTTGGAAGCCAACAACCTACAGGAGACGACCGTGCAGACCGGCATTCAGCTAATCATCCCAACCTGCGCCCCTACCCCGACGTTTACCGCCTACCCCCCAACCATCATCACCACCTTTACCCCGCTCATGCAATTGACTACGTACACGCCCAATCAATAATCCTTAACGGAAAATTACACGCAAACTTGTCAGAACTTTCGGATTGAAGTATAAGTCACCCCATCTTACACAGGTCTACTCCCCCAATGAATAACCAACAACCAAACTGGCTCCAGCGCCCCATACATTCCTCCCTACCGGCTCTAACGAATGAAATCGCCTTGTTCGCAGGGATCATGATCCTCGCCATCTTTACCCGTTTTTACGACCTTGAAGCGCGCGTAATGAGCCACGATGAGAGTTTGCACACCTACTTTTCATGGTTGCTATATCGCGGACAAGGCTATCAGCACGCGCCCATGATGCACGGACCGTACCAGTTTCACATTATCGCCTTATCGTATTTTCTGTTTGGCGTGTCAGATTTCACAGCGCGCATTCCCACGGTGCTATTCAGCATTGCCACAGTCTGGATGGTCTGGTATTGGCGCAGGTATCTCGGCAACTGGGGCATGATCGTCGCCGCCCTGCTCATGGTCATCTCTCCTTATATGCTTTACTACGGGCGCTACGTTCGCAACGAGTCGTTCGTCGGATTTTCGGGGATCTTATTGCTGTATTCCATTCTGCGATACCTGGAAGTCGGCGAGAAGAAATATCTTTATCTCGTAACGGCGGCAACCCTACTACACTTCACCTCGAAAGAAACCGCGTTCATTTATACAGCGCAGGCTTGGCTCTTTCTAGGGTTTTATTTTCTGGCTCGCGTTTTTCATTCGGGAAAACTGCCAAACCTGCGCGAGGATCGCCCTCTAGACTTGATGATCCTGCTAGGCACCTTCGTTCTTCCGATGGCAACACCCTTCCCGATCAAATGGCTGGAACCCTGGTTACACGTAACCATTCCAACAGAGGTGTCTCAAGTGCAATCGCTCGACGCGAGAGCGCTATGGATCATCGGAATTTTCGTGGCGCTCTTCTTTCTCGTTTCCATCCTCATCGGCATGCTGTGGAATCGGGAATGGTGGAAATACGGCGCAATGTACTGGGGCGTCTTCACCATTCTGTACACGACCGTATTCACCAACCCCGCCGGCTTTTTCACCGGGGTACTCGGCTCGCTTGGCTACTGGCTGGTTCAACAAGGCGTCGAACGCGGCGGTCAGCCGGATTATTTCTATTGGCTGGTGCAAATCCCCATGTACGAATTCCTGCCCGCGCTTGGAACAATCTTCGCCGCATGGCTGGGTTTCAAGAAGATTCTGAGTTTCAAGCCCCGGCAATCAGCGCCTGAGGTGGAAACTGCGCTTCCACAAGAGATTTCCGAACCCGCCCCCGAACTCGTCGAAGAGCAAGCGCGTAATTTCAACTTCGTCAACATGTTCAGCCTGCTCTTATTTTGGTCGATCATCAGCATTATCGCTTTCACGGTTGCCGGCGAGAAAATGCCCTGGCTGACGTATCACATGGCATGGCCCATGATATTACTGACCGGCTGGGGAATCGGGCAAGTCATCGAATCGATCACACAAAAACTCGATGAAGCCTCGCCCTGGCGCTCAGCCCTTATCGTTTTTGTTTTGGCGGTATTTTGTGTCGCAGCTTTCAGCATTCTGCGATCCCTCTTCGGGCCCACCCCTCCATTCCAGGGCGCCAATCTCGACCAACTTCAAGCCACGTCGGCATTTATCTTTCCGCTGATCATGACGCTTGGCGCGGCCGGCTTACTGTTCATTCTGACGCGAAAAGACGCCGCGAGTCTCGCGCATGTGGGCTTGATTCTCACCCTCATCGTTGCCGCCGTCTCAAGCGTGCTCAATGGCGCGCAACTGTTACAGGCGCAAACCACCAGCGCAACAGATCCCGGCATGGTCGCCTTGTATGGATGGAGATTCGGCGGGGTCTTCATTGGCATGCTGGCTGGCATCGCCGGCTTGGTGTGGGTATCGCGCCTGCCGAAAAAAACCCCCCTGGTAGAGTTCGTTGTGCTGGCGCTCTTCGGCTTGCTCGCCGCGCAAACTGCCCGAACCTCGTTCCGCGCGAACTACATCAACTACAACGACGCAACTGAATATCTCGTCTATGCCCATGGCGCGGGCGGAGTGAAAGAAGTCCTTCACCAGATATCCGAAATTTCAGAGCGCACGACCGGAGGCTTGAACGCGATCATTGCCTATGACGCCAGCGCGCCGGACACCGGGGTTTCCTGGCCCGTCGTTTGGTATCTGCGCGATTTCACACAACAACGGTCGTTTGACCAGCCCACCCGCTCGCTCCGCGAAGCGGTTGCGGTGATCGTGGACCAAAAGAACTTCGATAAGATCGACGCCGCCCTAGGCGACGGGTTCTATCGTTTCGACTACATCCGCATGTGGTGGCCCAACCAGGATTACTTCGGGCTGGACAAAACCCGCGTACTCAACGCCATCACCAACCCGGAGATCCGCGCCGGCATCTTCGACATTTGGTTCGACCGAGATTACACACGCTACGCCCAAGCCACCGGCAACAGCAGAATGACCCTCACCACATGGGATCCGTCCGATCAAATGCGACTCTACATCCGCAAAGATGTGGCGGCTCAAATTTGGAATTACGGCGTCGGACCCTCCGACGCGCCGCAGGTAGTCGATCCCTACGAAGCGGGCAAGCAAACCATAAGCGCGAACCAGACCTTCACCTCAAACATGTATGCGCCGCTCGGTTTGAACGCGCCTCGCGGCATTGCCATAGGCAAAGACAGCGACATCTATGTCGCCGATTCGCGCAACCACCGCATCCTGCGCATCGCCGCAGACGGAAGCGTGCTGAATGAATGGGGCAGTTTCGCCGATCTCGCGCAGGGCGACGCGCCGATCGGCACCTTCAACGAACCCTGGGGTGTTGCAGTGGGACCGGATGGCTCCGTCTATGTGACAGATACGTGGAATCACCGCGTGCAGAAGTTCACCAAAGATGGAACTCCGATCAAAACCTGGGGGCAATTTGGTCAACCGTCGCCGGAGTTTCCCGATTCGAACTATTTCTTATGGGGTCCGCGCGGCATTGCCGTGGATTCACAAGGGCGCGTACTTGTGGCAGACACTGGCAACAAAAGAATCGTGGTGTACGATCAGGAGGGGAACTATCTCACAGAATTTGGCTCCGGCGGATTCGATCCCGGTCAGTTCGACGAGCCGGTTGATGTTGCCGTAGGAAGCGACGGGGTCGCGTACGTCACCGACACGTGGAATCAACGCATCCAATCCTTCATCCCCACCGAAGGAACAGAACTCCTCTACCTGCCGCTCGCTCAATGGGACGTCAACGGTTGGTTCGGTCAATCGCTGGAGAACAAACCGTACATAGCCGTGGGAGGCGACAACCACGTGTTCATCACCGACCCGGAGGGCTACCGTGTGATCGAATTTACTTCCAACGGTGAATTCGTCCGCACCTGGGGCGATTTTGGAACCAGCCTCGAGGAATTCGGTCTCACATCCGGCATTGCGGTGGACCCACTCGGATTCGTCTGGGTTGCAGACACAGGCAACAACCGAATCCTTCGGTTCGCTTTGCCATAACCTCGCGCGCGACTCGTCCACGTCAAAGAAGCGCGTCTGGTAACGAGCGAACAACAGAGTCCAGTCACAGACTATGCAACTCAATGGCTCTGCGGAAAAACCCGTAAGGTTAGCAAAGAAGAGAGACACCCGCTATCACAAGGTGTCTCTCTTGGTTTCGACGAAGCTCCAATCGCGCGGGAAAGCCGGCAACAAATACCCGCTATTCAACTTCAATGTAGATCCTTTTGTTGATCGCGCCTTTGCTTTTGTAATCACTCACGCGGATCGTTCCCACTTCGCTGGTGTTGCGCACATGAGTTCCGCCATCGGCTTGCAGGTCAAGCCCCACAATTTCGACCGTCCGCACCTCTTTAATTCCCTCGGGTAAGAGATTGATCTTCGTCCGAATCAAATCGGGGATTTGGAACGCCTCTTCACGCGGAAGAATATTAACCCGAATCTCTCGCGCCTGTCGCACTTCGTTATTGATCGCTATTTCGATCTCGCGCGCCAGCTCGCCGCGCATGGTCGCAAACTCGAAATCCAAATGCCCTTTCAACGGTTCCATATTCCCGCCTGTCACCTGGGCGCCATAATCGCGGAAGATCGTGCCGCACAGCACGTGCAACGCGGTGTGAGTGCGCATCAGCTTGTGTCGGCGGACCCAGTCCAGGGTCCCGCGCGAAGCGACGCCGACAGAAGGCAAAGGCGCGGCGCCGCCGAGAAAATGCAAAATGTCGTCATCTCGCTTTTTCACTTTCTCCACCGGGTAGATCACGCCCGCCATCGTCAGGGAGCCGAAGTCGCACGGTTGGCCTCCGCCGCCGGGATAGAACGCCGTGCGGTCTATAATCACCGCGCGTTCCTCGGCGAACACAGCAACAACCCCGGCTTCGAATTCCTGAAGATAACTATCGGTTTGATACAGCAGTTCGGTCATAGCGACTCCGTTCTCGTGAAGTGTACAGCAAATGATAAAATCAGCCAATGGAATTGGAGGCAGAATGAACCCGAAAAGAATTGTAATCGACGGCAAGGTTTACAACAGCGTGGACGAAATGCCCGAGGACGCGCGCCGAAATTACGAGCAGGCGATGAGGAACTTTGGCTCGGCAGACTCGATCATCGCCTTGAACAATGTCTTTGCCGACGCGAACAACAACGGAATGCCCGATATGGTTGAGAATCAAGCCATGAACATCATGGGCGGGATGACCTTCGTTGTGAATGGGCAAACCTATAACAGCCTCGACGATCTTCCACCCGAAGCCCGCGCGAAATACGAACAAGCCATGGGCATGTTCGATAATAATCGAGACAACATGCCGGATTGGATGGAAGCCATGACGAATGCTTCACCACACCTCCCTCAGCCCGCGAAGGCTTCAACCGGCTACCCCACCGCCGACACAACGCGCCACGCATCGCGCGCGCCTCTGCCAACCTTCGCGCCAGACACCTCAAACGGCTGGATGCTGGCGTTAGCCGGGCTGTTTATCTTGATGGTCTGCGCTCTCGGCTCCATCGGCGTATGGTATTTCTTTTTTCGTTGAAAATGAGCGTTTGGTTAGAACTTCACAACCCGCTTGACACTGTTTAAGGATTTTTGTATAGTATTTTACGTTGCAAATATTGGCACGGCTGCCCACCCGGCTAGGCGTGCCTTTTGTTTGCGCGCACATCACACACTGCGAGGAGAGTCGATGATACAAGTCAACGGACTCATCAAGGATTATGGAGCGCGGCGGGCGCTGAACGCCATCAGCTTCAACGCCAATCAAGGAGAGATCGTCGGATTCCTGGGACCGAACGGCGCCGGCAAGACCACCACCATGCGAATCTTAACCGGGTACATGCCCCCCACCGAGGGCGAGGTGACTGTCGCCGGTTACGATGTCGTGGAAGAGTCGCTCGAAGTGCGGAAGCGCGTGGGATACCTCCCAGAGACGGTTCCGCTCTACAATGATATGTCCGCGTTGGATTATCTGAAATTTATGGCGGATCTCCGCCATGTGCCAGACGCGGAAGACCGAGCGGCTGAAGCGCTGGAAAGCGTCAACCTGGGCGAGCGCGCAAACTCCTTTATTGGCAGTTTCTCCAAAGGTATGCGACAACGCGTGGGGCTGGCGCAGGCTTTGCTCCACCGCCCGGAAGTCATCATTCTGGATGAACCCACCATTGGTCTTGACCCAAGCCAGGTCGTTGAAATCCGTGAATTGATCCGCGCCATTGGCAAAGACCGCACCGTGCTTTTCTCAACGCACATCCTTTCAGAAGCACAGCAGATCTGCGATCGCGTGCTCATCATCAACAAAGGGAGGATCGTCGCCGAGGATACGCCCGAAAATCTACAATCGCGCCTGACTGGCGCGCAACGCGTCATCCTGCGCGTGCGCGGCGAGTCGGATGACCTGCCGGCGAAGATCCAAAAGATCAAAGGCGTGCAGGAGGTGGAAACCAAGCCGGACGGGTCGATCGAATTCGAATTCGCTTCCGGTCAAGATTCCCGCCCGCAGGTGGCGAAGGCAGTTATTCAGGGCGGGTACGATCTCCTGGAATTCCGCCCGGTGGGAATGAGTCTTGAGGAAATCTTCCTTGAATTAACCCGCGACGCATCGTCCGGTAAAAAATCATCGTGAGGCAACAATATGCGTAACATCTGGACCATTGCACGGCGCGAATACGACCAGTATTTCATCAGCCCCATCGCCTATGTTGTGGCGGTGGCTTTGCTGTTCATTCTTGGCGGGTATTTTGCTTTCCTGCTCGTGTACGCCAACCAGAATTTTGGTTTCGTGCCCGACGTGAATGTTATCAACGACCTCTTTGCCTTTCTACTCCTTCTGTCGATCCCCGCGCTGACCATGCGCGTGCTGGCAGACGAAACCCGCACCGGCACGATCGAACTGTTATTAACCGCCCCCGTCCGCGATTTTGAACTTGTGGCTGGGAAATGGCTGGGTAGTTTTCTGTTCGTGTTCACACTCATTCTCATCACGGCGATTTATCCGCTCATCTTGCGTTCCCAGGTGACTCCGGGCTTGGATTGGAAGTTGATGTTGTCTTCCTACCTGGGCTTGATCCTGCTCTCTGCCGCGTTCGTCGCCATCGGGGTGGGGTTATCGGCCGTCTTCAGCAACCAAGTGACCGCATTCATCACCACCATTGCGGTACTGATCACGCTGTGGTGGCTGATCGGCATCCCCGCCAACGTGCTTCCCACCGGCGGCGAATTCTTCCGCTATCTGCAACTTAATACTCACTTTGCCAATGCGCTCAACGCCGGCAGTCTTGAACTTTCAAACCTGGTGTATTTCTTCAGCCTGATCGCCATCGGTCTGTTTACCGGCACAGTCGCAATCGAAGTTCGGAGATGGAAATAATGAATAACAAGTCGAACAAATCGGCATCCAGCCGCTACACGATCGTTGCGCTCATCGTCGCCCTTTTGGCTTGTATTGCCACCGGCTTGCTTGCCGCCGCAAAAGGCGTGATTGCGCTCGGGCTGTATACAGTACAATTCCCGGAACGCTTGAACAATGGTTTATGGATCAGCGGCGGGTTGGTGGTACTGGGCATTGCCGCGTACGCCATCTTTGAACCCGGAAAATTCCAGCGGTTTATTACCGGGCGGCAAGCGCGCTACGGCGGAAACACACTGATCGCCTCCCTCGCCTTCATCGCCATCCTTGTTGTGGCAAACACGCTCGCGTATAAAAATCCAACCCCACTCGCCGACCTGACGGAGGATCAGTCCAACACGCTGGCGCCGGAACTCGAAGCGGCGCTCGAAACCTTGCCGGATAAAGTTCACGCCACAGGCTTTTTCAGCCAACTCCCATCCGATTCAGCGCAGGAACTTCTGGACCGCATCAAATCGAAAAGCGGCGGTAAATTCGATTATGAATTCGTCGACCCCAATCGCGACCCGCAACTCGCTCGTGAAAACAACATCACCGGCGACGGAAAGATCCTGCTTGAGATGAGCGGACGCAAAGAGATCGCCGCCTCCGCATCGGAGACAGAAATCTTCGAAGCCTTATTGCGGTTGATCAACCCGGAAGACCGGGCGATCTACTTCTTGATCGGTCATGGCGAGCGCGACACGCAGGAATACAATCAAGAAACCGGCTCGATGACCCGCGCTAAAGAAATTCTGGAAAGCAAGAATTACACCGTTAAAACGCTCAACCTGCCAGCCGAAAACAAGATACCCGACGACGCCGACCTTATCATTATCGCGGGACCCGTCCAGCCAATCACAGAAAACGAACAAAAATTGTTGCGCGAGTATCTAGCGGGAGGCGGTTCTCTGATCGTCATGGAAGACCCGCTCATTGTGACCGACTTCGGCGACCAGGCAGACCCGCTTGCCAAACTATTGCTCGACGACTGGGGCATTTCCATCAACAATGATGTGGTGATCGATCTCGACAGCTCGGACCCCATGATTGGCACGGCGGCCTCTTACCCTGGGCCGCACGCCATCACCCGCAAGATGAACAACATCATCACCTACTTCCCGCTCACGCGCAGTCTCACCATTGCGTCCGCGCCGGAAAACGTTCAAGCCAGCCTGCTGATCCAAACCACTCCAAAATCGTGGGGCGAAACAAATACGGCAGAGTCGAACGTCGCATTTGATGAAGCCGCAGATATTCCGGGACCCATGACGCTCGCCGTCGCGGCAGACAATACCGCCAACAACAGCCGCGTGGTTGTATTCGGCACATCACAATTTGCCACCGACCAGAACTTCGACCAATACGGCAACGGCGATCTGTTCGCCAACTCGGTGGATTGGGCCGCCCAACAAGAAAACCTGATCGAACTAACGCCCAAACAACCGGTCACCCGCAGTTTCAACCCCGCCTCGCAGGGACGAATCCTGTTCTTAATGTTCATCGTCGCAATTCTCATGCCCGGTATCTTCGTGGTACTCGGCGTGATGACCTGGCTTCAGCGCCGGAAACAGGGATAACATGCGACGAAACACAACGCTGGTATACCTGCTCATCCTCGCCGTGGCGCTGGGAGCGTACTACCTGATCAACAACCGCGAGAAACCGACCGAGATTGCCATCACGCTCGAACCAGATGAAATTGCATCGTATCTATTTAACGCGGCGGACGGCGTTCCCAGCAACATTCGCATTGAATCAAAAACGGGCGAAACGGTCGAGGTGGCGCGAGGCGAGGATGGCGCGTGGGAGTTGATCCTGCCGATCGAAGCCTCCGCAGATCAAGCGGCGGCAGAAGCGGCAGCCAGTCAAGTCACCACGTTGCGCATCGAAGATACCATCACCGATATCCCTCTGGATGTGATCGGCTTGGACGCGCCTGAATATACTTTAATTGTCCAATTCAAAAGCGGCGTGGAACGAAAAGCAAGCGTCGGTGTTATCACCCCAACAGAAAATGAATATTACGCGCTCAGCCCGGATGGCGATGTGGTGATCATCAACAAATTTAGCCTCGATCCGCTTCTTGGACTCCTTGCCGCCCCGCCATATTTGGAGACGCCCACGCCCAGCCCGGTGCCAACAGAAACTTTCACTCCGCTTCCACCCACGAGTGAGGTTGGCTCCCCAACCCCAGCCACCGGCACTCCTCAGCCGTAACATTTCCAACCTTGAAGCGTCTATGAAAGAGCAACGAAAAGGGCTTGAATTTCGTTTGGAAAATGTGTATTCTGATAAGAACCCTCTTGATTTTGCGCCCTAAAGTCATAACAAAGAAAGCGGACATAACCTGAATGGATGTAGAAAAAATATTGATGGTTGACGAAGAGGAAGAATTTCCCGCGATCGCGCGTTTGATCGAACTGGGACGACAAAAATCCTACGTCACGCTCGATGATATCCTGCACTTCTTCCCCGAAGCCGAGCAGGATGTGGAGCAACTCGAAGAAGCTTTTTCGGCTCTTTTGAGCGCCGGGATTCCCTTCGTGGAGGATACCAACACCTCTGAACCCACCGAGGACGAACTCGTGGCAGTGGAAGCCACAGAGGCTGAGCCGGAAGTCGATCTCGCGCTCGACGATTATCTTGCCAACATCGACACGGACGACACAATCGGCTTGTACCTCAAAGAGGTCAGCCGCGTTCCGCTGTTGACCGCGACGGAAGAAGTTGCCCTCGCCCAACGCATCGAGCGTGGACGCATGTCGCGCGAAGAACTCGCAAAAGGCAACGCGACGCCTCGCCGCCGCGCCGACTTGCGCAAACTCATCGAAGACGGCTGGGCGGCGCGCGAACATCTCATCACGGCAAACTCGCGCTTGGTGATCTCTGTCGCTAAAAAATATATGGGACGCGGCGTTCCCTTCCTCGATTTGATTCAAGAAGGCAACATCGGTCTCATCCGCGCAACCAAGAAATTCGACTACCGCCGCGGACATAAATTTTCCACGTATGCCACATGGTGGATTCGCCAGGCGGTCACGCGCGCCATCGCCGACCAGGGGCGCACAATCCGCGTCCCCGTCCACATGGGCGACCAGATCAATAAACTCCTGCGCGTGCAACACCAGTTGACTCAACGTCTCGGGCGCGAACCGAGCGTGGAAGAAATCGCAGAAGCCCTTGACGTGCCGCCGAAGAAAGTGGAAAACATGATCCAGGTGGCGCGGCGTCCGCTCTCGCTGGAAACCCCGACCGACGATGAAGAAGATTCGGTGTTGGGCGATTTCATCGAAGACGACGAGGCTCCCCCTCCCGACGACACCGCTACGTATAACCTGCTCAAAGAACATCTCGGCGAAGTGTTGAACGGATTGCCCCCGCGCGAAGTCCGTATTTTGCAACTGCGCTACGGCTTGCTCGACGGGCAGGCATACACCCTCGAAGAGGTCGGTCGCAAAATGGGCGTCACGCGCGAACGCGTCCGCCAGATCGAAGCGCAGGCATTGAGCCGGCTAAGACACCCGACCATCCGCCGTAAGTTGCGCGACTATTTAGGAGAATAATTCGAAAGCGATGACGCTGAAACGTCATCGCTTTTTTGATTCGTAACTTATAATCAAGGCATGGACAAGAAACTCGTTTCGCCACTCATCGGCATTCTCGTCATTGCCTGGGCGGGTTTTTCGATGGGGGCATATTTTGTTTCGCACAAACCTCTAATAATCCAAGTGGCGGGTCAAGTCGCCTATTCTGTCTGGACACTGATCATCACAATCCTATTAACAATCAATGCGTTCGCGCTTGGCAACCTCACCTTACGGCGCTTGCTTCCCAACAGCGCCTGCAACACGCCAGCCCTGCTCCTGGCAGGCGGCATGGGGCTGGGATGGCTCGGTATCCTTGGTTTTGGGATGGTCTTGGTTGGCGCAACGCACACAGGAATATTGCTGGGAGCGCAAGTTTTGATCCTGGTTTATTTCTATCGGCGCGGCGAGGTAACAGAAACTCTAAATCAAATTCGAACTCTCCGCCGGGAGATCAAAGAATCCGCGACACAAATCCCTGTTTGGATGGTATGGTTTGCCTCCATCGCCTTCGCCCTCACAGCGCTTCGCACCTACCTTCCACCTGTTGACGCCTTCGACGCGCTTCTCTACCATTTGAGAATCCCTCAACTATGGCTTGCGGATGGAGGCTTACAACCATACAACATTCCCCATTACTGGTTTCCAGGTATCGTCGAAGGCGTATATTTCTGGGGAGTAGGCATGGGATCCGAACTTGTCTCACAGCAAGCCCATTTCCTATGGGCGTTTCTCCTGACGTTGTTGATTTGGCATTGGACAAGGCAACTCTTCGGGGACATCGCCGCCGCATGGGCTGTATTATTGATCTTCTCCATGCCATCTATGTTGTTGCTTGCCACGTGGGCATACACCGACCTGGCGCTTTCATTCTACGGGGTTGCGATGCTTTATTGCCTATGGGCGGGAATAGAAACGGATGATAAAAGATGGTGGAAGATAAGCGCCATAGCGGCAGGTATGGCAATGGGCGTCAAATACACGAGCGTCGTCATGCCCATTAGCGCCGCGCTTATCATCACAGCGTGGACGTTTCAATCGCCGCGCGAATGGATTCGCGCAGTCGCGCAGTTCAGTCTATTCAGTCTTGTCACAGGGTCGGTCTGGTATCTCCGTAACTGGTATTGGATGGGCAATCCGTTTTACCCGTTTGTATTCGGCGGCAGGTATTGGGACTCGTTCAGGGCGCAGGCATTTTCAGGAGCGGGAACAGGCATCGGCTGGGATTGGGAAGCGATCTTGTTACTTCCGATCACCGTCACGCTTGGATATCAGGACGCCAACTCGATTGACGCGGATATCGGTCCGCTGTTGTTAACCGCGCTACCCCTGGCGTTACTGGCAATGCGCCGTATCAAAGCGTATGACGCAATAAAACGGAACGCGCTGACGGCTATCGGAATATTTATAGCCACAAGCGCCGCCTTTTGGATCTATGGATATATTTCATCGCGGGGGTTGTGGCAGGCTCGTTTACTGATGCCCGCCATGATCCCCTTCGCCATACCGGCGGCAATCGGAGTGACCGCGATAAGGGAATTCGACTCAAATAAATTTCAGGCTTCATTCATCATTTCCGGGCTTTTGATCGCAAGCATGGCGCTCAATCTCATCAACATGGGATTGAGCGTGATCGCCAGGAACCCATTCGCGCTCGCAACAGGGATCGTCACACGCGAGTCGTATCTCGAAAAATATCAACCGGGTTACGCCTCTGCGTTAGAAATGATCTCCCGCTTGCCGGAAGACGCCAGCGTTTATTTTCTCTTCGAACCCCGCAGTTACGGGATGACGCGCAAGGTTCAGCCCGACCCTATTCTGGATAATTTCAGCCATGATCTGTTTCTCCACAAGAATCCACAAGCCATACTTAAGGCATGGCAACGGGATGGATATACTCATGTTCTGTTGAACGCGCAAGGCGTGGAGTATGTCTTTCAAAATACGCCGGACCAAAAGGCGGAGTTCCAGGCAACCATGGCGCTGCTTTCAGATCCATTCGCATCAGAAGCAACAGGGTATATTTTATACAAAATACCCAGGTAAAGCATTCTGCAAGAAAACCAAATGATCGAAGTTGTTATACCTGTAACCCAATAGGATTTACGCAGTGGAACCTGTTGCTCCGTAGTTGCACTGCGGCGGCGGCAGTACAACTGCCCGGCAACTGCGTAAGTCCTGCCCAATGAATGCAATCGACAGCCACACGCCATGCGCCACCCCAGACTCATTCAGATACCCACCATATTCTTCGCGGCTATCTTAATGCTCTCTTTAATCTCCGGCGGGCAAATGCTCAGCATAGACAGCGACCTGGGGCGGCATTTGATACTTGGCAAGCACATCCTCGAACAGCGCGTCATCCCAACCCATGATCTTTTTTCGCACACCCTGACCGGCGAATCCCGTCCGCCGTACGAGTGGCTCTCGCAAGTTATCTTTGAGATCGCAAATCAATGGCTGGGACTAGACGGCGTGATCCTGCTCACGGCAATCCTCCTCAGCGCGGTCATCCTTCTTCTGTACCGACATTGCTTCAATCGAAGTCAATCGGTGTTGATCTCGTTTCTCGTTGTTTTGATTGCGACTGGCGCGACGAGTATTCATTGGCTTCCGCGTCCACACGTCATCACCTTTTTATTGCTTGCCATTTGGATTCACAACCTTGAAAAACTCCGAACTGGCAAGCAAATAAGAATTTACTTTTTCCCCCTCATCATGCTGTTTTGGGCAAACTTGCACGGCGGATTTATCTTCGGCTTTCTCGCGTTCGCCGCGTACTTCGCAGGCTGGCTATGGGACAAATGGCGGAATCGAGCAAGCATGGAATCAGGCAAAAAACTTTTCCTTGCGGGCATTTATTCCCTCCCCGCTTCGATCCTCACCCCCGATCTTTGGCATAACTGGGAGGCGGTTCTCAACAACCGCAGTTCGTTCATCCTCACCCGCACTGTCGAGACGATGCCGCCGAATTTATCGGACCCGTCCGTTGCGCCCTTCGTTATTCTGCTTTTGCTCACTGTGTTCTTTTCACTAGCCAATTGGCAGAGCATTTCAGCGGCGCATGTTTTCCTGCTCGGCGGGTTTGCCGTCTTGGCATTGATGATGACGAGAAATATCCCGTTGTTTGCAATTGTCTGCGCGCCGATTCTGGCGGAATGGATCGCTACGAAAGCGAATCAATTCCCCGCGTGGAAACGATTCGATGAACGCTTTGTAAACCTCGCCACGCCTAGCCGATCATTTCTGCTTCCAGCAATTTTGATCATTCTTTCTGTTGGATTTTTTGCCTACAGCCACGCAAAAGGCAGGCAAGTTTATCAGTTCAACCCGCAGGTATTTCCCGTCCAGGCAGTAGATTGGCTAAAGGAGAATCCAATCGAGGGCAACATGTTCAACGAGTTCAACTGGGGTGGCTACCTGCTTTATCGTTTGTGGCCCCGCAATCTTGTTTTTGTGGACAGTCAAAGCGACTTCTATGGCGAGCCGTTGATGCGCGATTATGAAACGATGATGTATGCGAAAAATAATTGGCGTGACCTGCTGAATCAGTATCAAATCACATGGGCGATCATTCCCTCAAACGCGCCATTGGCGAATCAATTGGAGCAAGAGATTGGCTGGACAGTTTTGTATGAAGACCCCGTAGCCGTCATCATTCAGCGGAAGTAGTTATTTCCGCCGCGAGATCAGAACGCCATCTGATTCGTACACCACATCAAACCCCGAATCCAATTTGAGACTCTCCACAAAATACGGAAACACTCTCTGCGGCGCAAGCGGACCGCAATTGTTCACGCGCAAAATTTTCGAAACATAGAGGTAATCATAGTCCGCGCGGTCAACAAGTTCGTCAAGGCAAGCCATGTCGCTGTTCGCCAAACACTCCTGCACCGCATACGTCGAACGCACGTAATCGTTGAATCCCGCGCCCTTCGTCCATTCGGTGCCTTGCACGGTGAACAAACTTTTCCTCCCGCTGATGGCGGGGAACCATTCCATCACCGAATCGCACGAGGCTGACGTTGTGCCGGTCAACACGAGGAAGCGCGAATCGTCGGGCGTGTTCTCTCGCGCCCAACGCATCGCCTCTTCGTCCGGTGGATACAGGGTTGCAGTGGATAACTGCAAGCCGAATTGCGCGGTGGAAAATATCAGATACAGGATGAGATAAATAAAAACATTCCGCTCTGTGGAGGAAACTTCCGTTTCTTTCGACGGGACAGGCTGGATCGCCGGTAGGATGACTTCCACAAGCCCCAGCGCGGCAAGCATCGCCAGCGGAATCGCCGCAGGACCCGCCGCGCTCCGCCCTTCGATGAAGAAGGGAATCGCCATCCACAACGGAAGCAGGTAGTCCCGTCGGATGAGGCGGTGGGCGATCCCGATCAAGCCGAGGACGGCGATCACCGTCGCATAGGGTTCCTCCGTAAAGACGAAGAAGAGCAAATTGAACACCGCCGCAAATTTCGAGCCAGTCGCCGCGCCGCTCAACAACGGAGCGACTCCATGATACGAAATGACCGACGCCCACCACGGCGCGGACACGACCGCCACAACCAACCCAACAAGTATCGACTGAATAAACGCTTTGCGCGTTCGTGAAAGCATGAGCCACAAAAAGACGGCAGAGACCAACGTATGCACCGCCGCTTCCGGGTGACTCATCACCGCCAGCCCGCCGAAGATGCCCGCGAGAAAAATATCGGAGCGGCGATTCTGTTCGTAAAGGCGAATCACCACCGCCAGTGTGAGCAGCATAAAAAATTGACCGGGACTGCGCGTCAGCCCGCCGCCCATCACGAACCACGACAGCGCTCGCGGCATCAAGGCGAAGAAGAAGGTCGAGACCGCCGCGTGGAATTTATTTTTGAGCAATTGCAAGGCAAGAAAATAAAATGCGGGGATCGAAAGAGTCGCAAAGAAAGCGGGAAGCCAGCGGACCACTTGCGTTGAATCCAGCCCAAAGACCAGCGAGGTAATTGCGCCGAAATAAAACCCCAACGGCGGATACGCATACGGGATATTCAGATGGTTATACGTTGTGAATGCGGCAAGAACGAAACGATTCGCTCGCAAGTCGTCTACCATCGCGGCGAACATGCCGCCGTCGTTGATGGCGAACCCTGCTAGCAGAGTCGGGTTGAAGCGCATGTAAGCGCCGATCGCGCACGCCAGAATCAGAATCAGCGTCCCCCATTCCTCGCGCGTGATCGGCTTCTTTTGCTTCATAACACCGAATCGATCATAATGGCGATAAAGATGAAAACAAGATAGCTACTCGACCACTTGTACATACGCCAGGCAACTTTATTGCCGCCTGTTCTCCAAACCTTCCATGCGGCATACAACAACGCACCGCCCAACACAAGCGACGAGACCAGATAGAAAGAGCCAGCCAGGTTGAGGATGGGTAACAACAACGTGACGATCACCAACTCGATGGTGTACACGAAGATCTGCCTGCGCGTCTCCATCTCGCCGCGCACAACTGGCATCATCGGAACGCCCGCATGTTCGTAATCCTTCATGCGGACGATGGCGAGCGCCCAAAAATGCGGAGGCGTCCACATGAAGATAATGGCGAAGAGGATCCACGCCGTCCAATCGAGGTGACCGGTGGCGGCGGCATAGCCCACCATCGGAGGGATCGCCCCCGCCCCTCCGCCGATGACGATATTTTGCACCGTCGCTTTTTTCAACCACATGCTATACAGGATCACGTAATACGCAATTCCCGCCAGCGAAAGCAACGCGGCAAGGTCGTTGACAAAACAGGCGAGAATGTAATAACTGATCAGCGACATGCCCAGCCCAAACGCGAGCCCCTCCGCGTCGGTTAACCGCCCGTCTGCCATCGGACGTTTTGCAGTGCGTTGCATACGCCTGTCCAACTCGCGGTCGATGTATTGATTCAGCGCGCCCGAACCGCCCGCCGCGAGCGCCCCGCCGAGCAACGTCCAGACGGTCAGCGAAAAGGACGGGATTGCCTTCATGCCGATCACCAATCCGCCGTACGTTGTGATCAAAAGCAAGCCCACGATCAACGGTTTCGTCAACGCGAACAGGTCCTTGGCGCGCTGAAGTTTACCGGTCCTCGGGGGAACCGATTCTGCTTCGTGGCTGACGCCGGACGCATACACCAGCAAGATCAACGAAATCCACAACGCGATCGTTGTCAACGTATGCAAGACGAACAAATGCCGCGCTTCCGATTGCGAGATCAAAGCCGCGCCAACCAGAGCCTGCCCAAAGAACATCACGCCTAAAATCGTTGTCAACGGAAGGATCAAGCGATGTGAGCGCTGTTCCCGCCACGCCTTGCGAAACACAAGCGCCATCAAGACCGACGCGATACCGACCAGCGAAAGATGAGCAAGTTTCAACCAACCCACCGGCGCGGAGGGAATGCACAGGGGCCAGCCCGCGCAAAACTGCGCGGCGTCTGAAAGGGTGACAATGCGCCCAGCCACCGTGAGGGCAATCACGGAAACGAAAAGCGTCACAACATAGCGTGCAAAAGAAGAGCGAAGTGTGAATTTCATGCGGAAAGTGAATCCTGTTTCTTTATAAAATAAGGGTAGCCAAAGAATAACAAGGCGGCGAAGGTGAACCACTGCATAGCATACCCAAAATGCGAACCTTCTGTCAAATCCTTTTCGGCTTGCGCAGGCGCGATCGGCGGCGTTGTATCATTCGCAACAGCCGCAAGTTGGAGGTAGACCGGCAGGATCGGGTACGGCAACTGACGGGCGATGTTCGCCACGTCGGGGTTGATCCAAAATTCGAGCGGGGAACCATCCTGAGGAAGCGCGTCGGGGATTCCACCGAAGGCTGGTTTGCCATGCCCCGGCTGAATCCACCCCTCTACAACAACCGGGCCGGTCTCGTCGTACTTGCGCCAGTCATCGGGCGTGTCGTTCCCGTCGGCGGGAATCCAGCCGCGGTCGACCAGAACAGCCATCCCGTCGAATCGAAGCGGGGTGAAGAGGTGATATCCGTATTGCCCAAGGCGTTCCTGATTCCGCATGGCGACCTGGTTTTCGAAATCATAATTTCCTGTCACGGTCGCGGCGCGGTCTTTCATCTCGCCCAGGGCTTCGGGGATTTCAACATTGAGATCGATGCGGTCGTTGGATCGCATTTCAAGGTAATGCGCATTGTCCGCGCGCCGCGTTTCCAGTCGATCCAGTTGCCAGATGCCGAGGCGAATCAAAACCAGCGTTCCGGCGAAGACAAGGAGGGTTGTCAGCCGCCACGCGCGGCTGAACATTCTACGCAGGAGCATGGTCTTTTTTCACCGGCATCACAAGGCTATACAACGCGATCAGCACGGCAAGCGGCAGACCCGTGCCGAGAATTCCAACGAGGTGCGTATACGGCGTCAGCGCGTCGCGCACTTCAAGCCCAAAGTAATTCCCCGATTGAAACGTGCATTCGTACGTGAGGCTTTCCTTTTGGTTGAAAGATAAACGGGCAGAAGCCTTTGCGGGAATCCACAGCGGACCCAATTTATGGTCGACCACATCTTCGTTGTTGACGATCAGCGTATCGCCCACAACAAACATCATGTTTGTCGGAATGGATGGAGGCTGTTCGCCGCGCGCCACTTGCTCCGACGTTCCGTTGGGTATGGTCAAAACGATCTCTTGCGGCGCGCGAGTTGCCTGACCGAGTAAAAAGATGGGCGTTTCGGTTAAGGCTACCCCGATCAGCAAGCCCAGGAACAAGGAGATGCCGATCCGTTTGATGTAAATTTTTTTGCTGGTCATGCTATTCTTTCAAGACCAGTTTCAAATCGTGGATGATATCCTCCACCGGCGCGTCGTACGGAAAAGAGAGGCGCAGGTTGCCGTTGCGGTCGATGAGCAAGATGCGCGCCGTATGGTTGACGAGATACCCGGTGGCCGATTCGCTGTCCATGACTTCGCGGAAAATACCATAATCGCTCCAAACGGTTGCCAGCTCAGACTCGTCGCCGCTCAAGCCAATGAACGACGCGCTGAAATGATCCACATATTCCTGCACGCGCTGGGGCGTGTCACGTTCCGGGTCGACGGTAACGAACACCACCTTGATCTGTTGCGCTTCTGTGGGTTTTAACGCCTCGATGGCGAGTTTCATATCCGCGAGCGTGGTTGGGCATACATCCGGGCAGGAGGTGTAGCCAAAGAAGAGCAATACAACACCGCCGCGCTGTTCGCTTAACTTGAACACAGAGCCATCGGCGCGCGCTAATTCGATCTCGCCAGCCAGCGGGTACGGTTCGACATAATACGCGCCGCGAAATTGATCTGGTTTGCCAAAGATCATCACGGCTGTGATGATCGTGATGAGCAGGACTAACGCGCCGATTCCCGCCAATAGAATTTTTCGATCCATGAATTGACCTTTCATCAAAAAACGGGGCGACCCTTGTGCTGGTCGCCCCGCGTTCATATTGTGTCGCGCCGAAAGCCGTCTTGGTTTGCGTTAGACCGCTGTCCCGATCAGATACAGCGCCGGGTAGAAGAAAATCCACACCACGTCGATGAAGTGCCAGTACACCGCGGCGGCTTCGACCGGGTACTGCTTCTCATCGTACAAGCCTCTTTTGCCGTTGATCCAAATGATCAAGAGGAGGATCAAGCCGGTCAACACGTGAAAGGCATGCATTCCCGTCATCATGAAGAACGCCGCTCCTGCGGGACCCGACGAGGCTTTCAATAACGTTTTCCCTTCCGGCTCGCCGAATAAGTGAAGGATTGGTTCGGCAATGGCAGGCACAGTGTGCCACTCCACCAGGATCACGCCCAGCAGGAAGAACAAGCCCAGCACAAAGGTGACCATGATGTTTCGTAAAAATCCCTGGCGGTTGCCGTTGTGCAGTTCAACTTCGCCGCGGTTCATAAAGAACGAGGAGATGAGAAGCACCGCAGTCACAAAGAACCCGAGGGTTTGGCTGAGGTCTGGGCGGGTCATGCCCAGCAGGCTGAGGCGCATCACCATCAACCCGCCGAACACGAACGAGTCGGAGACGAGAAAGAGCCACAAGCCCAGGCGGTTGGTCCCGCTCTTGTAGGCGTACGATTCGTGGTTGCTCTCGTCGCTTTCACTCAGCTTGTTTACGTGCATGTAATACCAGAGCACCAAGGCGGCTTTGACAATCGCCACCGCCACAAGAATAACGACCGAGTTGAAGGTGATCGCGACAAAGAATTCCAGCGCGGTCAACACCGCAAGGTACACGAAAATAAACACGCCCTGCGACAGTAAATTAGGATGTTGTTGTTTGTTCGACATGAACGGCTACCTGCCCTTTGAGTTAATGTTTCCCGGCTGACTTCGCCGCGAATTCAACAAATTTCGAACCGGGCAAGCCGTAATCATACGGTTCGCCAACCACTTCGAATGGAACTTCATAATTGTGAGCCGGCATCGGCGAGGGAACCTGCCATTCGGGCGAGCGAGAATTCCACGCATTTCCTGTGGCCGGCTCGCCATGCTTGATGCTTCGGAAGAAATTGATGAAGAAGATCAAGATCGAGATGGCGATGAGGAAGGCGCAAACGGTCAGGAACAATTGCGCGCCATCGAACCCGAGGGCCGGATCGTAATCCACGATACGGCGGCGCATGCCGCGCAGACCGATGAACATCATGCCGAGCGTCAGCGCAAAGAACGAGGGGGTCATCAACCAGAAGTGCACTTTGCCCCAGAACTCGTTCATTTTTCTGCCGGTCGCTTTGGGGAACCAATAATAAATGGCGGCAAAGAACGGGAAGACGAATCCGCCGAAGATCGTGTCGTGGAAGTGTCCAACGACCCAGTAGGTGTCATGCAAGTGGAGGTCGAGCGCGACCATCGCGTTTGGAGGACCCGTGACGCCGCCCAGCAAAAATACAACAATAGACCCGAGGACGAACAGCATCGGGGTTGGCGTCTCGATCTTTCCGCCCCACATGGTTGCCACCCACGAGAAGAACTTCACGCCCGTGGGAACAGCCACCAGCATGGTGCTGTACATGAACGGCACGCGCAGGTATTCGTTCATACCGGAGGTGAACATGTGATGCGCCCACACCACAAAACCGACCAGCGCAATGCCCAACGAGGACATCGCAACCCAGCGATACCCGAATAACGGCTTGCGGACGAAGACCGGCAGGAGTTCAGAGATCACGCCCAAGCCGGGGAGAACGAAAACGTACACCGCCGGGTGGGAGTAGAACCAGAATAAATGTTGGAAGAGAACCGGGTTGCCGCCTTTGCCGGGGTCGAAGAATCCCATCCCAAACAGGCGCTGGAACATCACCAATTGGAAGGAAAGACCGATTAACTGCGTGGCGGTCAGGGCGATGATGGAGGTGGCGACGGATGCCCAAACGAGGATCGGCATCCGCATGGCGGTCATGCCTTTCGCGCGCATACGGACGACCGTGGCGATCACGTTCAACGCGCCGAGGATGGACGACCAACCGGCTGTGAACACGCCCAGAAAGAACATTTGCACGCCAAGCGGGGCGCGCGAGGAAAGCGGAGGATAACCAGTCCAGCCGGTGTCAAAACCGCCGAGGATCAACGCAAGCAACAATAAAACAGAAGCCGGCACAGCCACCCAGTACGCGAAGGCGTTCATGCGCGGGAATGCCATATCGTGCGCGCCCACCAAAAGCGGAACGACATAATTCATAATGCCCGAGATACCGAGCAGGATCGAGACGATCATGATCATGCCGTGAAGCGACATGAGCGTGTTGTAGATCTGAGGACCGTTCTGATTGAAGACATCGAGTTCAAGGGTGAGGAAATCCAAGCCCGATGCGGCAAGTTCCGAGCGGAAGATTAGCGCAAAAGTACCGCCAACCGCGAGGAGGAACAACGCTGTGACGGTATATTGAATGCCAATGACTTTGTGATCCAGCGATACGCCAAAGTATTTTTGCCAGCCCGGCTCGTCTTCATGGTGGTCGGGCGTGTCGATCCCCCGCGCCCACTTCACCCAATCGGTCATCACGCCGACGCCGAAGAAGAAAGAGACCACGCCCACCAACGCTCCAAACACCCACGCCGGTTCGGTGAACAGAAATGCGCCAATGCTTTCCAGTCCCATCAACGCGCGGATACCGGTCACAAGCGCCGCGCCGATCACCGTGCCGACAACTTGAAAGACCAATCCGCGCGTGATGCCGCGATAACCGTACAAACCAAAGAAGAACGCCGTAAACCCAAACAACAACGCGAATGCGGAAGGAACAGAAGCCGAGAATTTCAGCTCGCCACGGATCGCAGCATCAATGCCAAGACCGATGCCGTATCCGATCGCGCCGGCAATGACAAGAAGAAGGAAAGCCCTTCCTAAAGTGTTATTTTTCATGAAACCTCCACCGCCTACTTGATCGTTTTGATATATGCGACGATTGCCGAGAGTTCGTCGGGAGTAAATGTGTATTGAACCATCTGAACCGTTTCAAAGCCCTTGACGATCTTTGCCTGCGGGTTGCTGATCGACTCGGTAATGAAGGCGTCGTCGGCGGTTACGGTGGCGCCGTTTGAGAGTTCAACTTGCGAGCCGTATAACCCAAACCAGGTGGGACCAACCAACGTTCCCCCGGTAAGCGAGTGGCAAGCCGTGCAACCGTTTTGCTGAACGAGCAACTGCCCGAATCCCTCCGGCGAAGAGGCGGCGAGTTTCGCTTTTTCCAATTCACCCGCCAACCAAGCATCATACTCTGCTTGCGATTGAATAATGACCGGGTTTTCCATGGAATAGTGCTTTGTGCCGCACAACTCGGCGCAACGCACCTTGTAACTCCCCACTTCAGTGGGAGTGATGGTCAATTCCGTAAACCGCCCCGGCACCAGGTCTTGCTTGACGCGGAATTCAGGAACCCAGAAGGAATGAATCACATCCGAGGAGGTCATTCGCAACAACACCTGCTCCCCGACCGGTATGTGCAACTGATCGGAAACCACAACCAAACCGGTCGCAGGATCGGCAGGGTACTCAAACCTCCACGACCATTGCAAACCTGTTACTTTAATAACAGGAGCCTGCGGGTTTCGCGCCAATGTTTGGGCTAAATTGCGCGCGCCAAGCACCGAAAAAGAAACCACGATCAACAAAGGGATCGCCGTCCAAAACAACTCAAGCGTGGTATTCCCCTCAAAGTGAGCGCCTTCCCCGGTTTCGCCGCGCCGGCGGCGGAACACGATCAGGCTGTACCCCATTGGCACCACAATGAGCGAAAAGAAAAATGACATCACGATCAAGATCAGGTTCCACATCCAATCGATCGGAACCGCCTGCGCGCTTGCCGCCACAGGCATCAAGTGCGCCGCGCTCAGCCCCATGTACAAAAGGACCGACGCCAGAATGGTTGATATTCCCACAACGATGAAATGTCGCATACTCTTCTCCTGAAACAAAAATCTGATGAGGGAGACCCTCGATCAGAAGCCGCCTAAGTTTATCATAATTCGCAGATTGTCACAATTTTCACAAGGAGGAAACCCCGCGCTTCCTCCGCAGGGACGGCTGATTCAGCCTAGGGCGCCTCTGCCAACGCCGCAAGAACCTCCGCGCTGTGTTGCGCCGGGCGCACTTGCTCAAACACTTTCACGATCATTCCGTTGCCGTCGATCAAAAAAGTTGTCCTCAATACGCCCTCATAAGACTTGCCTAAAAATTTCTTCGGTCCCCAAACTTGATAGAGATCGCAAACCCGATGTCCCTCGTCAGCCAATAACGGGAATGGGAGCATAAATTTTTTCTTGAACTTCACATGCGATTCGACCGTATCCGGGCTGACGCCAAGAATTACAATGCCCGCTTGTTCATACGCGGAATAATCATCGCGGAAATTGCAGGCTTCCTTTGTGCACCCCGGCGTATCATCGGCGGGATAAAAATATAAGACCACATTCCTGCCGCGATACTCGGACAGTTTTCTTGCGATATTCGTATCGTCATGCAATTCAAAATCGGGGGCGGAGATTCCAGCAGAAATTGGCATTGGGGTTGGCGTCCAAAAATTTTCCCCATTATACACGTTGAGCCAACAATTAGACAAAAAAACGATCGCCGAGGATCGCAAACCTTGCTTTGCGCTTGACAGCGGCGATGGGTTTGAACTTCGTCGCGACGCTAGGCGCGTACCGACATAATCAAGCGAGGCGTGTTCTACAACATCTTCGCTTTTTTCAACGCGCTCTCCAGCGCATCGATGGTGGCGGGCTTGATGAGCAACTCGGTAGCGCCGGCGCTCATCACCTTGCGCCGCGTTTCCGGCTGATCATCAGACGTGATCACAATGACCGGCACAGAGATCAGGCGAGGCTCGCGCCGCAAATAGAGGAGAATCTCCACGCCATCGATGCCGGGCATGTTCACGTCAAGACAGATCAAGTTTGGGGTGAAGCCGCTTCCCAAAATCGAAATCGCCGCGCTGGAGCCGTACGCCACGCGCGCCTTCACACCCAACACATCCAACATCTGATGCAAGGCATCAGCCGTCTGACGATTATCATCCACAACAAGCGCTTCGGTCATTCATCCTCCAAAATAATTTTGCCCATCACAGACACGTCGTATCCTGTCAGTTGCGAAACGGCTTCACGAAAAGGCGAATCAGCCAAAAGTCTGAAGAGAGGCGCGAGCAGTTCGTCTTCGGCGTATTCTTTCGGGATCACCAAATCGTAGCGTTCTTGAAACAGCGGAATAAAATCCAAATCCAGCGCTTGGGCGGCGGCGGCGATACCAAGCCCGCAGTCGGCGCGACCCGATGCCACAGAAGCCGCAACAGCAAGATGAGTATACTCTTCCTGATGGTAGCCAACAATGGACTCGGACGGGATTGTCATTGAATTCAAATGATAGTCCAACAGGACGCGCGTGCCGGCGCCGCGTTGGCGATTCATAAACCTGACTTGCGAACTGGTCAGGCTTCTCAGATCTGTAATCCCTTTGGGGTTTCCCTTTTTCACGATCAAGCCCTGCTCGCGCCCCACCAATGCGATCACTTTGACCGGCCTACCGGGCATGTAGCGACGAATAGACGAAATGTTATATTCGCCCGTTTGAGGATCGAGCAAATGCGAGCCTGCGAGATGCGCTTCTCCCCGCCGCAATGCGATCAATCCGCCTTGTGAGCCGACATTGGCAGACACCAGCCTGCGATCATGTTCGGATAAGAACTGCGCGAGCAAATCGAGGGTGAGGTCGTGCGAGCCGATGCAGAAAATCGTCTTTTCGATTTCGGCTTTACTGCGATATAAACGCACCTGGATTTTTTCACCCGCTTCGATGCCCTGCGCGCCGCTTGGGACGAGGGCTAGACCATCCGCTTGAACCAGCGAGGTGATGACGCCCGCCCCGCGCGACAACGGCGCGGCAAGCAGTTTCCCGCCCACTTCACCGACCACGACACGCACAAAATCATCGTCGCCCGCCGGCGAGACGAGTTTTCGCGTCAGCGCGGCGGTTTCGACAGGCAATTCTTTTTGTCTACGCCCCAGCCATTTTGCAAGGATGGGTTCGACGAAAATATCGACCGTGAGCGCGGCAGAGACGGGATAGCCGGGGACGCCGATGATCGGTTTCAAGTTCCAGGTTTCAGGCTCCGGATTGGGCGATTCATGATTTTCGATTTGCGATTTACGATGTACGATTGGCGATTGGCGATTTACGATTTGCGATTTACGATTTTCGATTAGGGATTGGCGATTGAGGAGACCGAGGATGACGGGGTGACCGGGGCGGACGGCGACTCCGTGAACAAGGAGCGTCCCCAGTTTTTCAACTACCTTCGCCGAAAAATCCTCCGCACCGGCGGAGGAACCCGCGTTCAATAAAATCAAATCGTGGGATTGCGCGGCTTCGAGAACCCGCTCGCAAATCAACTCAAAATCGTCCCGGACGATGGGGTAGCGCGTCGCCTCGCCGCCCATGGAGCGAACCTGCGCGGCGATGACCAGCGAGTTGTATTCGAGAATATCGCCCGCTTTGAGTTGACTGCCGATGGGGACGAGTTCGGTGCCGGTGGGGATGATCGCCACCTTTGGCTTGCGCGCCGCTTTGACCTCTTGATGCCCGGCCGCGGCGATCGCGCCCAAATCTACCGGGCGAAGGACGCGCCCGGCGGGCAGCACCAACTGCGTCGCGACAATGTCCTCCCCCAGCGGGCGCACGTGACTCCACGGCGCGACGGAAGCGCGAATTCGAATCGAGGCGGGATCGCGGATATCTTTTGTGATGTTTCCATGCTCGTCCAGCGATTCGACGTTTTCGATGGGGATGACCGCGTCTGCCCACTGTGGCAGAGGGTCGCCCGTGTCCACGTACTCCGCTTCGGGTCCGAGGTGAAGCGTGATCGGCTTCGACGGTAACGCGCCGTTCGTGTAAACCGCCCGAAGCGCGAAGCCATCCATGGCGGAGGCGTGGTAATGCGGCGATGACATTTTCGCCCAAATCGGCTCGGCAGTGACGCGACCCAGCGCATTCTCATCCAGCGGTATGACTTCCACGCTCAACACGCGCCAGAGATTCGCCTCTTCAAGGGCTTGCTGGAATCGCGCTTGCGCTTGAGGGAGAGGAATGTCGTGGAGGTAGATGGACATGGCGGTTTACGATTTACGATTGGCGATTTACGATTGGCGATTTGCGATTTACGATTGGCGATCGGCTGAGTGCACAGGTAAACACGTTGTAACCCGTAACTTGTATCTCGTAACTCATAACCTACCCCACCGAATCCATCGCCGCACCCAACCTCTTCACGATCTCATCCACTTCCTCTTCATTGATAGCCAGCGGAGGCGCGAAGGCGAGCGAATTGCCAACGGGACGTGTCCTCAACCCGCGTTCTTGCGCGGCTTTGAAGATTTTCATCGCTTGTGCGGGGTCGGCGGTTTTGGCGTTTTTATCCGAGACAATTTCCACCGCGCAGAGGAGACCCAATCCGCGCACATCGCCGACGAAGCCGAATTCTTTGAGCGAGTTCAACCCGTCAAGCAGGCGTTTGCCGAGTTCCTTCGCGCGCGCAGGATAATTTTCTGCTTCCATGATCTCGAGATTCTTCAAGCCGACCGCGCACGCCATGGCATGACCTGAATAAGTGTAGCCGTGCATCCAAGTTTCGCTCTCCGCCGCAGACTCCATCGTCTCGCGGATCTCGTCTGAGATTTGGATGCCGCCGAGTTGGGCGTATCCGCTGGTGATGGCTTTGGCGAACGAGAGAATATCTGGCTTCACGTTCCAATGCTTGAGCGCGAACCACTCCCCCGTTCTCCCAAACCCTGTGATGACTTCATCGGCAATAAACAGGACTTCATATGTATCGCAGATCGCGCGGACGAGCGGAAAATAATCGTCAGGCGGGATGATGACGCCGCCGACTCCCATCACCGGTTCAGCGATGAACGCGGCGACCGTGTCCGCGCCTTCACGCAAGATCGCCTCTTCGAGCGCGCGCGCGGCGGCTTGACCGATCGTCTCGCCCGCTTTCATCTCCCCTTCAAAGCGATACGGATTCGGCGCGGGGATGTGAACGAATCCCTCCACGGCGGGACCAAACATCGTTTGATATTTTTCAAGCCCGGTCGCAAACGTCGTTGCAAGCGTCACGCCGTGATACGAACCCTTCCGCGCGATGACTTTGTACTTCGTCGGCTTGCCTTTGCGCTTCCAATAGTAACGCGCGGTCTTGAACGCCGAGTCGTTTGATTCCGATCCGCCGGAGGTGAAGAAGGTTGTGTTCAGCCCGGGGTAGGCAAAGCCCGCCAACTTGTCGGCAAGCCGAATGGAGGGAAGATTCGTCATGCCCGCAAAGTTAGACGTGAATGCCAAATCCTTCATCTGATCGTAGGCGGCTTTGGCGAGTTCCTCGCGTCCATATCCCGCGTTGACGTTCCACAAGCCCGCCATGCCGTCGAGGATCTTTTTTCCGTCGGCGGTGTACAGCCACACGCCCTCGCCGCGTTCAACGACGAGCGCGTTGGCGTGCGACTTCGGATGATAAACAGGATGCAATTGCTTTTTATCTTTTTCGAGCCAGTTGCTTGTAGTTTGATTTGTCATCTTTACTCCATGAATATTATTTACTCACCTTACGCAAGATCGCTTCGAATTGAGAGGGATTCTTTCGTGGTTGTGGCTACCGTCCACGAATTTACACGAATAAACGAATTGGCGTGCCAAAAACAGGTTCTTGACACAGTTGCACTGCGTCAAGGCAAACGGCACGCCGCTCGAACTCTCGCAACGCATAAACAAGCCCTTCGAAACGTAAAACTTGCCACGCGGAACTTGAAACTTGAAACCTGGAACTTGAAACTTGAAACCTGGAACTTGACACTTGAAACTCATCCAATCACTTCCACATCATGCGGACCCGACTCTTTCAAGCCCGCGCCGGTCATCCGCACAAAGATCGCTTTTTGTCGCAACTCTTCAATCGAATGCGCGCCGCTATAACTCATGCCCGATTGTAAACCACCAAGCAATTGATTCAACACTTCGCGCGCCTTGCCGCGATACGGCACTGCGGCTTCCACACCTTCGGCGACATATTCTTCGATCTCTTCGTGAGATAAGTCATTGCCTTCGCGCTTGTTGCGGAGGATATTCGCCTCCAGCGATGCCATGCCGCGCGACGCTTTATACCGATGACCTTTGCGAGTGAGGATCATGCCCGGGCTTTCATCGGTGCCCGCCAACATGGAGCCGATCATCACGCTCGACGCGCCCGCCGCAATCGCCTTGACCACGTCGCCCGGCTGGCGAATCCCGCCGTCGGCAATGATCGGAACGCCGAACGAACGCGCCGCTTCAGCGCACTCGATCACCGCGCTCAATTGCGGAACGCCCGAGCCCGCCACGATCCGTGTGATACAAATGGAGCCGGGTCCCACGCCGACCTTCACCGCGTCGGCGCCCGCGTCAATGAGTCGTTTTGTTCCATCGCCCGTCGCCACGTTGCCGCCGATAATTTGCGCCTCGCCAAAATGTTTGCGGATGCTTTTGATCATCTCGATCTCAAGGTGCGAATCGCCATGCGCGATGTCCACCACAATGCAATCCGCGCCCGCGTTCAACACAGATTCCACGCGGTGCATTTCTTTATCGCGCACGCCCACCGCCGCGCCGACAGCCAGCCGCCCCTTCGAGTCTTTCGTCGCTTTGGGAAATTGCGTGAGCTTCATAATATCTTTCAGCGTGACCAGCCCCGCCACGCGACCGTCTTTACCCACCAGCGGCAATTTTTCGACGCGATATTCATGCAACAAGCGTTCCGCTTCTTTCAACGACGTATCGGGCGGCGCGCTATGAACTTCGCGCGTCATAATGGCAGTGACAGGTTTGCTATCGTCGTCTTCAAACAACAGATCGCGCGTCGAGACGATGCCGATCAATTTTTCATTCGCGTCCAGAATCAAAATTCCGCCTGTGCCTGTTTCCTCCACCACGCGCTTCACATCGCCCACCGTGTTCGCCTCGTTCATCGTGATGGGACCATCCACAACAAACGACTCTTCTTTCTTCACGCGCTCGATCTGACGCGCCTGCTCGGCAATCGTCATAAAACGATGGATGATCCCGATCCCGCCTTCGCGCGCCATCGTGATCGCCAACTCGCTCTCCGTCACCACGTCCATGTTGGCGGAAACGATCGGCGTTTGCAACTCGATCTGTTTCGTCAAATAACTTTTCGTGGAAAGCGCGCGCCGCGAATCCACATCGGAATATTGCGGCACGAGCAAAACATCGTCATACGTCAACGCGACATCGGTCAAAATTTTCATCTCAATCTCCTCTGAAAATCAAACGCCCGAATTATAATGCGTGACGATGAGTCTTCACGCGCTTTCCCCATTGGATGGACGCTACGAACAAGAGACTTCCACACTGCGGGATTTCTTCTCCGAATTTGCATACCTCCGCTCCCGCGCGCGCCTCGAACTCGACTTTTTATCTGCGCTCGCCGTAGCGGGCATTTGCCCACCCCCCAACATTTCTCTCGACTCGTTCACAGAGGAAGACGCGCGCAAGATTCAAGAATACGAAAAAACGACGCGGCACGACGTGAAAGCGATTGAATATTTCCTAAGAGATAAACTG